>Ga0180009_10000267_pt1 | contig 75061 bp, 77 predicted proteins | sample OS_PC_MetaG_FD_123537 | JGI IMG/M metagenome (GOLD analysis project Ga0180009, IMG submission 123537) | Groundwater microbial communities from the Aspo Hard Rock Laboratory (HRL) deep subsurface site, Sweden - OS_PC_MetaG | ecosystem: Environmental > Aquatic > Deep subsurface > Groundwater... | reverse complement strand
GCTACTAAAATTTTGCTTTTCATATTTTTATAATTATTTTATTAATATAATAATATAATGACCTTTTTTTTATCTTATCAAAGAACCACCTCAATTGAAAGGTGGTTCTTGACACGACTTGATAACTCCGGCGGTGGGACTCGAACCCCTCTCGGTCGCCCTGTCCCTATAGGCTTCTCGGTCGCTCGAACCGAGCACTAGGTTGCTGAGGTTATGGGACGATGTTAGAACCAAAATAGAAATTGATAGAAATATGTTTATATTTTAAATCTGAATCCATAATTCGGAACTTAGCTCTGTCCTATTCATTTAATCCCTTTTATTTTTTTTGCTAATTCGTATTCTTTTCTTGTTAACTCAAGATGGCATTTCTTACATTTGTATAGATCGGATGGTGTCCCCTTTGAATATAAATAGATACTTTCGCTAAAGGGATCCGTTATAGCGTTATCTACCGAGAAACTAAAAGAGCCACAACGAGGACATTCTTCTTCGCCAACAATTCCCCCCATAGTAGGCGAATAGCGTAAACAAGTTTCGTTTCTAAAAATACTACTAGCGGTGACACCGTAATATGGTTCGAGATTTTTAATTTTTTTACTTACTTGTTCTTTTAAAACTTCTTCTAATTCTGCTTCGGTATATTTTTTCTTAGGCTTACTGGTCTTTATTATGCCTTTACCGAATAAATCTATTGCTTGGATCGAAATCTTATCCCAAACCGTTCCCATTTTTTTAATTATATTTTCGCTATCAAATAAAACATGTCCATCTTTTCTATGACTATGAATAAAATGGCTTCTAATATTATATATATCTAATATGGCCTGGATCTCGCCATCAGAAAGCTCTTTTTCAAACATTAGCTTATATCTGCTAATAACCTCTCTAATCTTTATGGTTTCAATATTAAATTCTTTATTATTAACTATTGCTATAAGAGCATCGTTCTCCTTGATTTTACAGTTATCAAAGACTAAAACAGAATTTTTCTGATGTAATTTTATTTTTAATATCTTTTCGACAACAATACAAAAAGAAACAATGATTTCCGGTAAATCGCTTACTTCGGGACGAGATTCGGTAAGATATTCGCTAACTCGCGAATAAAGTCGTAGTAAAAATTGATAATTTTTTTTATCTAATTTCATAAAAAATAATACTACTTAAGATTACCCTTTATTTGCGGCTTCGTTTGTTCAGGTTGTAGGATAATATTAGAACTTATTTAGTATCTTCTGTTTGATTAGGAAAATCAAATAATCCAGAGGTATTAAATAATTTTTCTTTAATATCTATTTTTTCTCCTCTCAAAGTTCTGTTAACAAGATTAAATATCTCTATTGTGGAAAGGATACAAATATTGAAGAAATTTGCTTGTTTTATAATATTATAATCACATACATCACCTCTTTCACTTGGTTTTGAATTTCTTTGATGGTTTATTACAAAAACTCCTCTTGTTTTATATTTTTCACTTTTCTTTCTATCTGCTATTCTTTTTATAAGTTGTGCTAAATCAGATTCGTTTAAATTCTTTGTCTCTTTTCCTCTAATTTCAAACGGTATTGTAAAATTATCATATTCGAAGACTCTGTCTTCTATATTATCTACACTTAATTCTTTTATTTGCACATTTAGTAATAACAAACTCTCTTCTACAATTTTTTCTAAGGGTTTCCCTTGTAGATATAATAATTTTTTGAATTTATTTAATTTTTTAATAGCTTCTATTAATTCGTTTTTTGTTTTTTCTAATTGGTTAATCTTATTAATCTCTTCTTCAATTTTCTTTTCTAAACCTTCCTGTCCTACTATTTTTATTTCTTGAATCCAATCTGGTTCTGGCTCATCATTTAAAACAAAATCATTTAATAATAAATCTATACCGTCTTTAATGTTGCCTATCTTTGGCAAAAAAATAATTGGCTTATTTGATCCTTTTTTAAAAGAGCCACTTGTAGAGATAGACCAACTTAAACCGAAAGCAATATCCCGCCCTAAGCTATTATATAAATAAGGAATTTTATTAATCTCAAATTTATATTCCCAACTATCACCATTATTATATCCCGTGTTATTGTAATACTTAGAAAAAAGGCGCTCCCACTCTTTTACTAAATTTAAATATTGGATCTTCAATTTTCTTTCCTGCTTCGGTATTTTTTTACCACCATTTTCTTCAAATATTGGAATTATGGGACACCATGTATAATTATTTATTTTATCGTTGTTATCCAGTATATTATATTTATCTACAATTATTTTATCAGTTATACAAATAATTGTTAAATTTGTTTTTTCTTGTGCTTCTACAATTTGATCTCTTATGTTAGGAAAATAGTATTTATTTTTAGTATTTATCTTTGAAAATGTTCCGTAATCTAATGATGGTAAATTAAAAATTATTATTTCATAATCTCCAACATAAAAATTGTCGCCCCAATTAATGCATTTTTCTGCTAAAGAATGACTAAGTGAACCTACAATAAGTGCACCGAATAAATGATTTTTTTCAATCGAAGAGGACATTTTATTTTTTATATTTAATTATGAAATAATTTGTTGGCGATAGCTAACTCTTTTTTTAAATCTACTATGATTTTATTCTAAATCACTTTTGCCAATAACCAAATCGTGAGATGATGTTAGGGTTTATTTGATATAAAAATTCCCCAAACGCTGCACCTAATTGTTACGAGATATTATTTCCGTCTCTGGGCGGGTGAGTCACCATAAAGGTGCGAGTTGATAAAAAGATGGTGGTTCAAGAAATTAAGATTTGCCATACAGACCTATTGGTCTCATAGAGGACAACAACGTCCTTCTATCCCCACTACTTAGTCTAATCTTTTATCTTATAACAAACAATTTAGATGCAGTATTTGAGGAACTGACCATATTATAAACAATATAAGAACCTAGGTCAAGCAGAAAAATTACAAAATTGTTTTTATTATTATCTTTAAATTAATAAATTTGAGATCTCATTCAAATCGTAATGATATGCTGTTTTTATATGCACAATTTTAATCCCAACTTTATTAAATATCTCATCTAAAAAATGATCTCTTGCTTGCTTATCTTTTCTTAAGTGAGAGGTATCGTCTAACTCAATAACAAGGTGTGGTGTAAAATATTCTTTGTTAAACAACACAAAATCAACTGATTTGCGGTCAATCTTATTTCTGTAAGAGTATTCCCAGCTTTTTTGTTTTTCTACCTGTACGAGATTAGAAAGCTGAACTTGCGGAATAATATAATATTTATCTTGGACGACTTCCTGCAAAACTTTAAAGAATTCGTGTTCGGCTTTTGTCATTAAGTATTCTTTCTTTTGGTAAGGGAGGTCTGCTTTTCCAACATCAAATTTAATCCTTTTTAAAAGAATTATTGCGAGGAAGATCAAGATTATAAATATTATTACATTCATACAAAAAGCCCACCACGGGTAGAGACCGAAGCCTCTCATACAAGTTTCCCTGTATGGCCAGTTAGACAACCCCATGATGGGTTCTTTATGTCTAACTGGACTTTTGCCATGCTTATAGGAATCTATGAGTTTAGGCGGTCAATTTTATTTTTAAAAAATTAAAACTTTTTTTATATCTATATTTTATTTAAAAATTTCTTTAAATACGGCATCTAATTTCTTATCAATATTTTCAGGTAATTTTTTGTGTGAAATTTTTAAATGGTCTAAGACCGTTTCGAACCTCTTGAACCCACCGTCACTTCTTAATTCAACCCATTCAACCTTTCGACTATTTAATTGTTTCTTATTTGTATCTGAAAGTTTGTCTGCCACAAAAACTCTACTATCTCTTGCTATAACAGCGTCGGCACTTTCCGGATTACCACGCCCCATTAATTTAACTTCACACTTATGTTGATTTTTTCCATCAACCAAATAAAAATCAATCTCTCTTACAAAATCGTCTTCTGCGATTTCTTTACCCTTTATTTTCAAGGAATAATTATTATCAGATACACCATATAATTTACAAAGCGTCTGCATTAAAGGCTTTTCAACTCTTTTCCCGGCGGTGCTCCATAATCCACCTCTCAATGCCGATCTTTTTACTGCTAGTGTATTTATCACGATTAAGCTTTCACTAACATTTAAATCAACACTTACTCCTTTAAATTTGATAGTTAATGTGAGTTCAAGGTCGTGTTCTGTATCCACAAGATTTTTAATCGCCTCATAAAGAGCGTCGTAATGTTCGTTTGAGGCGTCGATTACAATTTCTTTTGTTGAGGAATTAAACATATTGTGAATTGTCTTTTCATTTAATCCTGAGTTGATCGCGATATCTCTGGCCGGTAAATTAGGATTAAGAAATTCCTTTTTATACCAATCCGCTGTTATACCCTTGCTTTTAAGCTTTGCGTCAACAACTTTTTTGAAAAAATCAACGGCAAATTGTAAAAATTCAGCATTTATTAGTGTTACAACTTCAATTCTATAATCCTCTCCTTTCAGTAACTTTCTGATTATATTTTTTGCAACTTGTTCTGTTATTGTCATATTTTTTCTTTAATTAATGTTATAAAATTTTTAATACCAATAAATTTTGGTTGGGATTCATTTTGATTAAACAGATTATCTTTTTTAATCAAATCTTCTTTCATGCGATTTACATATTTCGATTTCTTTTCTGTTAAAAAGAAATGCCGATCTAAATTAATAGCCGCTCGGCCAAGTGTCCCAATTCCTGCGAATGGATCAAAAATTAAATCATCAACAAACGAATAGTATTTAATAACTCTATTGCACAATTCTAGAGGAAAAACTGCACTATGAAATTTATCAAAAGTTGGACTGATACGCCAAACATTTGTTGTCTCATATTTGTCTAAAATCTTACTCTTTCTAACTTTGTCCCAACTATATTGATGTATATTCCAATCAATCAATTTGTCTGTTTTTTTTCTATAAACCATCAACATTTCAGAAATAGCATTTGGCTTGTAACCCAAGGGTTTTCGATGTTGCAAAAAACCTGCGTTTCTATTTTTTACACTTGCTTCCGGTTTTACCCATACAATATCATCTATAAACTCCCATCCCATTTTTACTAATAATGGGTGAATATCATAAGGGATAGGATATCTTTTGCTGGCGTGGGCTCTACTAATTCTTGGAATAATAATTGGTGAAGTATTTAGAACAAAAAATCTACCCTCTTTAGTGACTCGATGCACTTCTTTAAATACTTTTTCCAAAAATCTTAAATATTCATCGTAGCTCTGATAAATTGAGTAATCTCTTGCATTATAGTAAGGCGGCGAAGTAAAAGTTAGATGGATAGACTCATCTGGGACATATTTTAAAGTTTCTACAACATCACCTTGTACGACTGTGTTTTTCAGAAAAGCTGGAAATTCATCGTGCTTTCCATTGTTTTCCGAACTATAACTAACTCCGTTTATTTCTTTATCAATAACTTCCTTGATTAATTCGTTGGGGTGATTAATTAATTTCGACAGCTTTTTTTTTATTTGACTATTATTTGAAAAAACAAGTAATCCTCTTATTGCCTGCATAACAACTTTTGGGTCTTTATCTGTTAATAATTTAATCAAAATCGGTATTGTTTTTTCATTTCTTAATCTTCCAATAGCGGAAACAGATTCACGCCTAACTTCCGTACTTTTATCTTGTTTAGCAAAATTCACAAAGGTATTTAGTAAAGAAACATCACCCATTTTTGCCAGATTTTTTATTGCAAGAGATCTAATCGTTTCATTGTTATTATTTAATAGACCTAATAATGGTTGTTTACTATCACCATTCTCTAATCTCCCTAATTTCTCTAACACATGCACAACCATGCCATCGTTTTGATCCTGTAAAAAAGATGAAAGGGCTTTTGTGTCATTTTTCAAGCTATCAATCTGCTTTCTATTTATTTGTCTGCTTAATACTGATCGATTCATAATTTTTATTTAATTATACTCTTAAATTATAAAAAATCTACATTGAGGAATTTTCGTCATAAGGTATCGCTAAACCGGAAAAAAACACGTGCGGAGATTGCCACGTAATATCTTTTAAAGTTTCCCACATTTTAATTTGTTCTAAGGGCGGTAATTGTTTGATCGAATCTGTTTGTTTTTTTAGTTGCTTTTGAAAGACGCATTCAGAAGTAAAAGGAGAATAACTTAATACATTCTTATAATTATTATTCCTAAAAAAATTCATCGCATCTAAGAGGTTTAACGAGGGAAAATGGATTTTCTCAATTATTTCAAAAGGCAAATTTTTAAGAAAATCTGGTTTTTTTCTTTCAACATATTGAAATAGATAATCATTCATGCCTTGTAATTTAACTTTTAAAATTTTCCCTTCTTTGCTTAGATAAACTTTTTCAAAACCGGCTGAGACAAACAAACCATCTCCAATTCTCGTTTTTCCGATTGCAGTAAGTCCTTTGAGTAGATCGCTTAAAAAACCGTGCATCAACGAAGGGAATGTAATTTTTACAAGCTTCCCATATCTTTCTCTCGCTTCTTTAGTATTTCGCATACTAATTTTTTTTGTTTTTTTAATCTCTTGTTTCATTACAAGAATCGTAGCTTCCATATCTTGCATAATACAATCTGCGTCTTTCTCGATTTGCTTTCTTAAATCGATAGCCTGCCTATCCCATTCATAGAAAATATTTCTACCAATTTCTTCATCTAATTTAAGAGACTGTATAGCTCTCGAAAGACGTCTCTCAAAAACTGGGTATTTAAAACTTAGCTCATCGGCTACATTACATTTGCCTTTTTGTCTTAAAGAACACCGATAATATCCGTTTATAAAAGTAAGGCTATGGTTAGACTGCAAAAATACAAGCTGGCCATTATTAAAACTCGGCATTTGATATAATTTCGGATATTTTCCTTTTAATCTTGGCATTAAATTTAGTGAGAGTTATAAATCAAATCTCGCCTAAAATCTACCATTTTTATCTTTTATTCGCAAGTTCAGCCGTGCGGGTATTTTAAAGTTAATCAATGAGTTGTTTTAGTCAAAAACTTATTGAGGATTTTAAGGCCTACTGGCTTAAACGATTTAAAGAAAAAGTCTCTACTGAGCAAGCAGAAAAGTATTTAGTTTCTCTGGCTGAATTATTTTTATCGTTTTCAAATATTAAAAAATAATTCCGTTCGTGGGAAACCCTTTTTTAAAAGGGTTTCCCCGTCGGATTATCATTAATTTTTTAGAAATGAAATCCGTTGAAAGAAGATTTAATAATATAGCTAGAAGAAATCCTTTTTGGAGTTCGTTTATTTCTTTTCAAGAAGCGGTTAAAGATCAGAACTTTAGCAGAAGAATCATAATGAATTATTTTAATAAGTTAGTAGAAAAAGATGATTATAGCAAAGCTGAAAAAAAGCAAATCATCGCATATCTAGTTATCTGTTCCTCGACTCAAAAAAAAGATAGCTGAGGGAAGTATGTTTTAATGGCGAGCATACGGCTTAAAACCTTTTTGACCCGATAGCCGAGTATTATTACGTCTTCAAAAATATTAAGGCTATAAACGCAAGAAACCTATGAAAATTAACATTCAAGAATTAAAAAGCACAATTAAACTAACGAACGATAGCAAGCGTTCTGACTTGCTTGCTTATGTCTCAATAACTTTTATTGAAGAGCATAAGAGAAATTTTACCTGTAATGGTTTTACAATACGCAAGAGCAAATTTGACGGTAAGCCGTATTTAACCTTACCGAGCAAGAGAAACGGAGATGATTATTATAAATTCAATATCATCGAAAAGAGTTTATTTAAAGAGATCGAGACAGAAATATTGAAGCAATATGAGTATATTACGATTCCCGTAGTGGAAGTTTAGTTTACTGCTTTTTTACTATAGTACATATATCATTCCTTGCTACTATAGTTTTACTAAGTAATTACTATAGCAATACTATAGCCTATATTACTTCTAAAAAAGATAGAAATAATAAAGAAGCAAACTTGACCAGCCTAATATAATGGCGGTAGAATCAAACAACAAAAAAATAAATTCATGAACTACATTATTTATTGTCGAAAATCATCTGAGGCAGAAGATAGACAAGTAATGTCTATCGATTCTCAAGAGAAAGAACTTTTAATTCTTGCTCAAAGAAATAATTTTAAAATTATCAAAACCTTTAAAGAAAACATGTCGGCAAAATCGCCCGGTCGTCCAATCTTTGAAGAAATGCTTTCTTTTATAGAAAAGAAAAAAGATTGTACGCTCTTAGTGTGGAAATTAGATCGTCTCGCTAGAAACGCTTTAGACGGCGGTAAGATTTCGTGGTTTATGGATCGCAAACTTATCATCGAGATAAGAACACCGGAAAAAATATTTAAAAATATTTCTGACGATATGTTTATGATGAGTTTAGATTTTGGCATAGCAAAAAAATACATTGATGATTTGAGCCAAAATGTAAAAAGAGGAAACCGCGCAAAGCTCTCATTAGGAGGTTGGCCGAATCACGCACCTAAGGGATATATAAACAACAAAGCAGATAAAACAATTATCATCGATAAAAAATCTGCCCATTATGTCATAAGAATTTTTGAACTATACTCTAAAGGCACTTACAATTTAAAAGAGGTTGCGGATATTTTATATCAAGAGGGATTTCGTTCATGTTCTGGCAAAAAGATTTTTAAAGGCCATATTCATCGAATTATAAAAAATCCATTTTATTACGGCGTAATGTTAAGAGATGGGAAATACTACGAGGGTAAACACGAACCGCTTATTTCCAAAACTTTGCATGATCAGGCTAATGAAGTATTAAATGGTAAACTTCATAGCAAAAAACAAAAACTATTTTTTCATCTTCGCGGACTTTTAAAATGCGCTAATTGTGGCTGTATGCTTACCGCTTCAAAAAAGAAAGGACACGATTATTACTACTGCACTAATGGCAAAGGAGAATGCGAAGAACATAAAAAATATTTACGTTCTGAAAAAATAGACGAGCATATTGCTGATATATTTTCTAAACTTCAATTTGATGAGGAATTAATTGAGCTTACTTACCGAGCTTCGAAAGAAAAGCAAACTAGCGAGAGCGTCTATTCTGAAAAGAACGCTCTAATCATTGAAAAGCGCCTTACAGAAGTCATTGAAGCACAATCAAGGATATGTAATAGTTTTACTGCCGGAAACACACCAGAGACCCTTTATAATGCAAAAATGACTATACTGACGAACGAGGAGACGGCATTAAAAAAACAGATTAAGGAAATAAGGAAAATGATTGGAGAGGGGGTAGACACTTTGGAACCGGTCAAAAAGCTATTTCTTGAAGCTAATAAAGCTAGAAATGATTATATTTTAGGAGATCCACTACAAAAACAGATTATTGCAAATAATCTACTTTGGAACCTTGGATTTCAAGGTCAAAAAGTACTCAATTTAAGACTAAAAATGCCATACGAACGTATGGCACAAGAACCAAAACCGACTGAATTATGCGAAATGTTGCGGGGCTAGGATTCGAACCTAAATATGCTGCGCCAAAGGCAGCTGTCCTACCATTAGACGACCCCGCAATAATTTAAAACTCTACTCCCCTTTTATTGTTATATCCACGACCGCTAACTCTATCGGCAGTTGCTGGATTGAACTGTATTTCATCTTATTTTCTGCTCCAAGAAAGGATTCTACCATAACTTGTAAATCTTTTTCTGTTAATTTCGCCACCTGCTCTTTCATTTTAACAAGCTCTTCTTGGCTTAAACCTGATGTCTCCGGCTTTAAAAAGTCAGGGTTTATCTTTAATAATAGAGATTGCCTTAGATAATAAGTCAGGGTTTTGACGAATTCCTGTAAATCTGCTCCGCTGTCTACCATTGAATTGATAAATAGCACTGCTTCTTTTGTATTTTTTGAAATAAGAAAATCTACGAATTTTGAAATATGTCCTATTTCAATAATTCCCAACAAGTTTTCCACACCCTCTGAAGTTATTGCCGCTGTTTTGCCGGAAAAACTTAAACATTCGTCCATCAAACTTTCGGCATCTCTAAAAGACCCGCGAGCATTCAAAGCAATCAAAGATAAAGCCGCTTTATCAAACTTTATTCCTTCTTTTTGTGAAATATATTCTAATTTCTGAATAATTTCGGGAACTTGCAGGCGTTTAAAATCAAATCTTTGGCAACGAGAAATAATTGTTGGTATCATTTTGTGAATTTCAGTAGTAGCTAAAACAAAAACTGCGTGAGCTGGCGGCTCTTCTAATGTTTTTAACAGAGCGTTAGCGGCATCTTTGCTTAATTGATGGCATTCGTCAATTATAAAGACCTTGTATTTTGATTTTACCGGAGCAAATTTTATTCCATCCCTTAATTCACGGATGTCATCTATCCCTCTATGAGAAGCCGCATCTATTTCTATTAAATCCATTGAATTGCCATTTGTAATTTCCAAGCAAGACGAACATTTATCACAAGGCTCAAATTGCTCGGGTCTTCTATTTTCACAATTAATCGCTTTTGCAAAAACTCTGGCGAAAGTTGTTTTACCGGAACCGCGAGGCCCGGTAAATAAATAGGCGTGCGAAATTGAATTTGCAGAAATCGCATTAGTTAAAGTTTGGGCAACGTGTACTTGCCCAATAATTTCTTTAAATATCTGGGGTCTGTATTTCCGATATAGGACTGTCATATTTTTTAGGGTATAGGGTTTAGGGTTTAGGGTATAGATTTGAGTCCGTTGGCTCTGTGTCTAATATTGGAACCTCTTTTTTAAATACAATAAATTTATAGCTTAAGAAATTCCAAACAACAGCAACAATTGCGGCTAAGATTACGCTTACTTTGATCCAGATATCTTCAGATATTCCGAATTGCGGACCGACAATTTTTGAAAAATATAAAAAAGCACCAACATTAAATAAAAGCCCGATAAAAGTAACTATTATAAATTTTAGAAACTTCTCTTTAATTCCTTTTGAGCTCGTTTCTTCAAAAACCCAGTATTTATTCCCTACGAACTTAAAGCAAACCGCAGTTAAATATGAAACTGCTTTAAAGGTTCCGCTAACCAAAACAATTCCTGCACCTGCACCTACTAGCCAAGCTAAAAGCTCAAAAATCTCAAGGTCTATCAATGTTGCTAAAATCCCGATTAATAAATATCTTACTAATTGTAAAACAAATTTATATTTTTTAGCTATTAAATCAGCGGCCCACAGTAGAATAATCGCTAAAACCGGCATTAAGAACAACAACACCCATTTTATAACAGAATACGGATCGTATTCTTTCACAAGATCAGCTAGAATTAAAGCCGAAGCTTCCCCGCAGATAATTGTTAGTATAATATCTACTAATTTCATATATATTTTGTTAAGCTTATCACACATAATTTCTTTTGGAAAGATTTCTTTATTCTTTATTCTTTCTTTATTCTCTTTTATCTAATTTATGTTAAAATATGTTAATAATTAAATACTCGTATGTTTTCACAGTTAAAATCATTTTTAGAAAGAATTGACTACCACAGAGATCGATTGCTTTTTCCATTCATCAGAAAGTTTTGGCCTCGATATATCTGGCCGAATCATATAACAATTCTAAGGATTATTATATCTGTAGTAATTGTTTTCTTGTTGATATTCGGCTTCCGAGATAGATTATGGCTGCTTTCACTCTTTATCATAGGCGCTCTATTAGATATGGTAGACGGTTCTGTTGCGAGAGCATTAAAAAGAGAAACTAAAATCGGGGCATTGTTAGACTCAATGGCTGACAGAATGTTGCTTTTACCAATTGGCGTTTTTATTTTATTTAAAAATTATGTCTGGTTACTTCTATTTCTAATGATACCGGAAATTATTACAGGAATAATGATTCTATATTGCAGAACTAAGAATAAAATTATTACAGCCACTATTTTTGGGAAAACAAAAATGGTTATTGAGTGTGTAGCTTTATCTGTAATAATTCTTTTTGATTTTCCGGATACTCCTTCCAGTTTTCCAATAATATTGCTTTATTTTGCCGTTGCATTCGCTTTTCTGAATGTAGTTTTGAATATTAAAGTTCTAAAAAGTAAAGATGCTCAATTTTTATAACACTCTTATAAGGAAAAAACAGGAGTTCAAACCCCTAAAAGACAAGGGGGTCGGAATATACTCTTGCGGACCGACGGTATATTGGTATCAACATATCGGAAATTTAAGGTCTTATATTTTTAGCGACATTCTGAAAAGAGTTTTGGAATATGACGGATATAAAACAAAGCATGTAATGAATATTACTGATGTCGGACATCTAACCTCTGATGCTGATTCAGGCGAAGATAAAATGGAAAAAGCAGCAACAAAAGAAGGAAAAAGTGCAAAAGAGATTTCCAATTATTACTGGAAAATATTCCGCGATGATTTTAAGAAACTGAATATTATTGAGCCAGATATCTGGTGCAAAGCAACAGAACATATAAAGGAACAGGTTGATTTAATAGAAAAACTTGAAGAAAAAGGATTTACCTATAAAACAGCTGACGGAATATATTTTGATACTTCAAAGTTTAAAAACTATGGCCAATTAGCTAAAAAAAACATCGAGGGGATAGAGTCTGGAAAAAGAGTGAAAATGCGAGATAAAAAGAATCCAACTGATTTTGCCTTATGGAAGTTTTCTGAAAAGCCAGGGATAAGGCAACAAGAATGGAAAAGTCCATGGGGAGTAGGATTCCCAGGTTGGCATATTGAATGCTCGGCAATGTCAATGAAATACTTGGGCGAAACCTTTGATATTCACACTGGCGGAGAAGACCATATCTCAATACACCATACAAATGAAATCGCTCAATCAGAAGCTAGCACTGGCAAGAAGTTCGTTAACTTCTGGCTACATGGCGCTTTTCTAACCTTTAAAGGAGAAAAAGTAAGCAAAAGCAAAGGCGGTCTCTATACTATTTCAGGGCTTGAGGAAAAAGGGTTCAATCCCCTCGCCTATCGCTATCTATGTTTAACCGCGCATTACAGAAGTCCTTTAGGTTTTAACTTAGACAGTTTAAAGAGCGCGGAAAACGCTTACGATAGGTTAAAAAATATCGTTCAAGAGATTAAGAATGACAAAAAGATTCACCCCGTTAGAAGTCCGATGCGCTTACGCATCGGCAGCCGCCTTTGGCGACTTACTTCTAACGGGGTAAACGAAAAATATTTAAATGATTTTAAGAACGCAATCAATGACGATTTAGATATGCCAAAAGCAATAGCTATTTTATGGAATCTAATAAGAGATAAAAATGCTGTAGGAAAATTAGGAACAATTAAAGAAATGGATAAAGTTTTAGGTTTGGATTTGCTGAAAAAAGAAAAAAAAGAAATACCGGCAGCAATTAAGAAACTAGCGATAGAAAGGGAAAAAGCAAGAAAAAACAAAGATTGGCAGAAAGCTGACGAGTTGAGAAAACAAATTGAAAAATCAGGTTATTTAATAGAAGATACTGAAAACGGACCAAAATTAAGAAGAAAATAGAAATTAATAATTCACACTTTTTACCCTTGCCGTCTATTGGCAAGGGTTTTTGTTTTTGATATAGTTGGTTATAGATATATTATGGCAAAGCAAGAACTCCAAGAAAAACTTCCTCCCCAAAACATTGAAGCAGAACAAAGCCTGTTAGGCTGTTTGATGTTAGATAAAGACGCCATTATCAAAGTGTCTGATTTTACCAACGCAGACGACTTCTATAAAGACACTCATAAAGAAATATATCAAGCAATGCTAGAGCTCTACCGAAGAATGGAGCCGATCGACCTTTTATCTGTAACCAGCCGGCTCCGCGAGAAGGAAGGTTTGGAAAAAATTGGCGGGTCAAGTTATTTAACCTCTTTAATTAACGCTGTTCCAACGGCTACTCATGTTTTAAATTATGCAAAAATAGTCCGAGCAAAAAAGATTTTAAGAGATTTAATCGGAGCATCAGATGAAATAGGTTTAGCAGCTTTTGATGAAGCAGAGGATGTTGATGTTTTATTGGATAAAGCGGAAAAAACAATATTTGGCATCGGGCAAAAATCATTAACACAAAATTTTATTGCGATAAAAGATATACTACCAGATACTTTTAATAGACTAGACGAACTTTCAAAACATAAAGGCGCTTTAAGGGGACTTCCAACCGGATTCCGCGATTTAGATAATAAGCTATCGGGCTTACAAAAATCAGACCTGATTATTTTAGCTGCCAGACCAGCTATGGGTAAAACTTCTTTAGCTTTAGATATTGCAAGACAGATAGCAACTAATCAGAAAGTTCCTGTCGGTATATTCAGCTTAGAAATGTCTAAAGACCAGCTCGTAGACAGAGTGTTATCCGCCCAATCCGGCGTTGATTCTTGGAAATTAAGGTCGGGTAATCTTTCAGCTGATGGTCCCGATAATGATTTCACTCTGCTCCAAGAAGCAATGGGTCATTTATCAGAAGCTCCAATATATATTGACGATGCTGGTATGGTGAATATACTGCAAATGAGAGCAATGGCAAGACGCTTGCAGGCAGAAAAGGGTTTAGGATTACTAATTGTTGATTATCTCCAATTAATGGATTCGACTATTAGAAACTTTTCAGCCGTTCAGCAAGTAACTGAAATCTCAAAAGCATTGAAAGCTTTAGCGAAAGAATTAAATATTCCCGTCCTAGCAATATCCCAATTATCTAGAGCAGTTGAAGGTAGAACTCCGTCGATTCCAAGATTATCTGACCTTCGCGAAAGCGGAAGTTTAGAGCAAGATAGCGATGTAGTTTTATTTATTTATCGGGAAGACAAATATATGGAAAATCCGGAAAAAAGAAATGTTGCCAAAATCATAATTGCAAAACACAGAAATGGCCCAGTCGGCGAAATTGAGCTATACTTTGACGAAAACAGAACAACCTTTAGAAGTTTAGAAAAGGACGAATATGCTACATCATAAAATCCTAAATCCTAATTTCTAAATCCTAAATAAATCCAAAATCCAAATGGCTAATGATCAAAGCCCGATTATTCAAAAACTAATTGATTTATTCTCTAAATTCCCCACAGTTGGACAAAGAACCGCTAGCCGGTTTGTTTTTTATTTAATAAAACAACCTCAAGAAAAGATTGAGGAATTAATCACTTCTATCCAAAACTTAAAAAGCAAGATCAAATGTTGTTCTTTTTGTTTTAATCCCTTTGAAGCAAACGACGATGATGATTTATGCGGAATATGCAACGATATGAGACGAGACAGAACATTGCTTTGTATTATTGAAAAAGAAAATGATTTGATTTCTATCGAAAGAACAAAAAAATATAAAGGCCTTTATTTCATCCTCGGCGGTACCGTAGCTACTTTAAAAAAAGACGATATTGAAAAATTAAGAATTAAAGAATTAGAGGAGCGATTAAGAAGCCCTCAAAGTTTTGGAATAATCACCTTGCTCAAAGAAATTATTATTGCCACTAATCCTACTCCGGAAGGTAAATCAACCGCAATTTTAGTTAAAAGGACAATTAAAGAAATCCTAAAAGACGACTCTATCAAAATTACTCATTTGGGTTTGGGATTGCCAGTAGGCGGTGAGCTTGAATACGCCGACGAAGAAACTCTAGAGAATGCTCTTGGGGGAAGGAAATAACAATTTAGTGTTAAATAAAAAAAATCCCGCGAAACTTCCTCGGAATTTTTTATCTGTTTGCACAAATTGACTATTTTGAACAAGGCGAGCTTTTATCGCAAATATACGCTCTTTCAAACCTTAAATCAATATAATCTAACGCTCCCCTACTTTCTTGCGGAATTTCTTTCTCTAAAAGTAATTTTAACTTCGTAATTTGTAAATCCATATTAGAAGATACATTAAAATATACATTCCATCCTTCGCCTGTTAAAATATTCATTCTTTCATCAGATGCTATATTTGCTTCTTTTATGTCTACGTTAAAATTATCTTTCAAGGTTTTTTTGATTTTAATAATAGAATCGACAATATCTTTTTTAGCTGCTTCTTTCCCCAACACAATTTCTTTCTTTTCGCTTTGTCTTATAACAATAAAATCAGCGACTGTATCTGCAGTTTCTTCAAATGCTACGCCGGTTTCATCAAGAAAGAAACACTTTTCGCTTGCCTCCGAATCGCAAAAAACAACTGATGGTACACGTTCTTTAATATTAATAACTAAGGTATTAATTAATCTTCTCTGAACTTTTACCAAACCGACATTAGGAAAGTTATCTATAATTGAATTGCTAATTGCATTCGGACTTATTAAAAATATGCTTTGCGAATTAAAAAACAATATTGGTCTTTTTATCTTTTCTGAAACCAATGCTTCAATATCGCTTGTCGCCGCTTTTTCGTTGCCAGAGATAACAATGTTTTTAATCTGGAAATAATCAAAAAAGAAAACGAGATAAAAAATCTCTGCTAAAAGAATTGCGATTAAAACTATCCGCCAAAAAAGCGGCTTTTTCAATAAACTTTTTTTTGCCTTTATTTTATGCGGCCTTCTTTTTATTCTTCTTTTTGTCATCCCAGTATATCAACATCCAGAGCCAAACAAGATATAATTACGTTTTCGGCTTGAATGGTGTTCAATATTTAATAAATTGATATTCAGTAATACTAACTCTCGTAGTGAGTTTGGCATTTTATTACCGAAAACACTGGATGTTGTATTACTGGGCATCAGAGCCCTCTTTTGGCTTTTCTTAATTTTTCAAACAAACAAGTGAGCCAGTATTTTTTTGAAATAATATAGTCCTGCGTTTTAATAAGCTCCCGGCGATAACCGCCGAATCCCATTTTGAATAAAGTTAAACCATCCCACGGGTGTTTTTTGTTTAAAATTTTAAATTTAGAATTTCGGATTTGTTTAGGATTTAGGATTTCGGATTTAGGATTTACATTTTTTGTGTCGACGAAAAATGGCGATATTCCCCAAAAATTATATATTTCGCATCCCATCTTCTTTGCTTCTTTTATCGCCTCCCAGTGCAAAAGATAATTGACTGGTATTTTTGAATATTTAGTTAAAGAACCGCTATGATGATAAAAAGCAATGTTTTGCCAAAAAACAAAAATAGCAACAGAGATAATCTCTCCTTTATACTTCCCGAAGAAAATCTGAATCTGGTTATCCTTATTAAACGCTGAAAATTGATTTTTTAAGTATTTGATTGGAAAAACCACGAATTTATGGCGTTTTGCTGTTTCTAAATAAACTGGAATAAACTTATCTAAGTCATCTATATTATTGCTTTTTACAATCTGAATATCTGGATTCTTTTGCGCTTGACGGATTAAATAACGGGTTGTTTTTCGCATTCCAGCGAGAAGTTCTTCTTCGGTGATGCTAATATCTAATTCCCACGTTACTTCAGCATGCATATGAATCGGCGCTTGTCTGAAACCCAAGTCTTTAAATATTTTGATATTATTCTCATCTCTTTCCCAAAAAGGAGCAATTCTAATAAAGCTCGCTTTTTCTTCTTGCGCTATTTCTTTAAGTTTAGTTAGTAAAATTTCTAATACCTTATTTTTGGAAATTGGAAATTGGAAATTGGAAATTATATTTGGTCCATGAGGAACAAATAAAAACGTTCCTCGCCTCGCAGATACCTTAGCGACTAAAGCCACGCCGACTAAATTTTCGTCATCATAAACACCGAATCTCCAAATTTTGCTTTTTTGCAATATCTGAAACTCTCCCCAATCCCACGATTGGAGGAATGTCTTTTCTTTAATGCCTACAAAGAAATCCTCCCAAATCTTTTTTTCCTTAATTTCTTTTATTTCCATTGTTCTAAAAACTTAACTATTTTCTCTGCGTCTTTTTTAGAGATATTAATATGTGTTGGCAAATTAAGCGTTGTTTTTGAAAGTTTTTCAGCAGTTGGACAAGAGCCCATTTTATAACCAATGCTTTCTAAATTTGTGTCGTAAGGGATAATTGGAGAAACATACCAATCCCCCACTATTATATTTTTCTTATGCCACGCCTCATAAATTATCTCGTGGGCCTTCGGATGTTTTATCGTGAAGCGCAAAAACCCGTGCTTTATATTTCTCGCGTCTAAGCTTTCCGGCGATAAATCTTCAGATATCTCAAAAGAAGTATCTTTTAATGAATTGTAATAAAACCTGCTTAATTCTTTGCGGTGGCTATAAAACCTGTCTATTTTCTTAAACTGATTTAACGCCAGAATAGCTAAAGCATTCGGGTATCTTTTTGGGAAATACGAAGGCTTCTTTCCTATCTTCTCTTTCCAATGAACTGCTTTTGATAATATGCCGAACCATTGTGATAAAACTAAAAATATTTTCCCTAAGTCTAAAACATTATAAAGAGGCAGTATTACCCAATTCATTAAAACCGGGTGCAATAATTGCTGAAAAACCCAGTAATTATTGGGACGTCCGACGTCCCAATAAACTTTTCTTATTTTTGCGGCCAATTCGTCATCATCGGTGACTACGACACCGCCATAGACTGAAGAAATATTCTTATCCCGTGAAAAACTAAAGAAAGAAGCTTTACCAAAAGTACCTACTTTCTTCCCATTGACTTCCGCTCCTAAGGCGTGAGCGCAATCCTCGATTAAGATTAGGTTGTAGCGCTTTGCAAGGGCTATAATTCCGTCCATATTAGCTGGCAGGCCGAATGTATGCTGAATCATTAAAACCCTGCTATTTGAGCTTATTTTACGCTCTAAATCCCCTATATCTATATTAAAAGTGTCTTTATCGCAATCCACATAAACTGGCTTTAATCCTGCTTGCCTCGCCGAAGCTCGCAAGCGAAGGCGGGACCATAAAATAGGGTCTACAGCAGCAACGCAGGTGAAGGCTTGCAACAAAACCTCGCTCCCCGGCTTCAAGCCAAGCGATCTTAGGATTGCCATTAACCCCGATCTCCCGCTATTAAAGGAAATGGCGTGTTTTACGCTGAGATAGTTTTTAAACCTTTCTTCTAATTCTAAAACTGCCTTGCCTTGTTCCCATTTCCAAGGTTGGAAAATTAATTTCAAAGCCAGCAAGACATCATCTTTTTCCGTATTCGGCGATAATGATATTGAAATCGGCTTAAGGTATTGACACATAGTTATGGATATAGTATAATATGAATATAGGATGAGATAGGAAATTTATTGATTTCGTCCTTTGAAAAATAAATTGTGATTCGCGAATATGTGTTTGCGGATGTGAAAAGATATAAATGAAACTGGAAAATTTTAAGGAGATGAAAAATGAAATCTAGAATATTACTTATTGTTGTTGTACTAATAATTACCACATTATTGATATATCATTTACTATATGCCGTCAGAATTGAAGGAGAGTTAATCGCTAAAGGAGAACCGATTGGTATTAGGTTTCGCGTATTTACGAATCCTAATAAAGGTGTTTGTTTTGAGGTTGACCGCTGGTATGAAAAAAGAAGTATACAGTTTTATGACTTTGGTTTTAATGGAACACTAGATTTAGTAATTTACTGGATCAGCGGAAAAGAATATATCCTATATCCGAATTCCATTGATTCTGATTGGAATAATTGGGAAGAAAAGTATCTAAAAATCAGAAAACAAGCTACCGAAGGGAATTAATCTCTCCCTTTAACTCCTCATTTTCCCACCAAAAATCATATCTATGTCTTCACAGGACAAAAGGAGCATCACGATCCAAACGGATTTGGTTGCTCCTCTTTTTTTATTTCAATAAATCAATTATCTCTTTCGGCAATCTACCTTCTAAAAGAACTGCGTCTCCTGCTTGTGTAAACTCTTTAATTTTAGCTACAATTTCTTGCGGTCTTTCAATAAGATGTGCTCGCGGAGACTTCATTTCCACATAATACTCTTTTGTAGTAATGATTGCCAAGTCGCAAACTTCAGATATTTTCTTACCTATTTTCTGATGAACTTCTTTTGCTTTATCCCCTAGTTCAATCAAACAAGGCATTACAATAATTTTCCTTGCCCTTCCGAAGCCCGTAGGCGAAGGAGGGTTGCCAGAATAGAGTTTTAAATATTCTAAATCAGCGACTACTCCATCAGGATTTGAAGAATAGGTTGAATTAATAACAAACACTCCGTCTTTATTCTTCGCAACTTTGAACGATGAGTTCTTTTCAGTAATTCTTTCTGAAGCTTTCTCAATTTCTTTTAAACTCATCCCTAATTCTTTTGAAACTAATATAGCGCCTAATAAGTTTAAAACATTATGCCTGCCTAGAACATCTACCTTAAAATCAATATCATCAATCGAAAAAGAAGCGAAATTCTTCCTAATATCAATATTTTTTACTTGTCCATCCGAAGTTTTAACGAAGGAGGATAGTTTTTCGTCTAACCTATAAGCAATCTTTTTAACATCTGCTTTCCTATACAACTCCATGCAATACTCATTCTCGCCATTAACAACAAGCAATCCGTCTATTGGCAAAGATTGCAGTAATTCCCAACCGCCTTCGGCAGACAATAAATTATCAATTGAGCCGAAAAGCGACAAATGCTGAGCGTTAACACCTGTCACAATACCAATCTCTGGTTTAACGAAATCACAAATTCTTTTAATAGTTCCCTTATCGTAAGCCCCCATTTCTACAATAAATATTTCATGCTCTGGCTTCAACTCATTCAAAATACATAATGGTATGCCTAGTTCAGTGTTTTGGTGTTCCTTGGTGCTTAAAACTTTAAACTTTGAAGATAAAATAGCTGTTAAATACTCTTTAGTTGAAGTCTTACCATAACTTCCTGTAATAGCGATTATAGTCAGGTTTTTAAAATTCTTTAGCTTTTCTTTTGCTTTTTTTTGAAGAGATAAGCGATAGTGATCGGCTATTGGTTGAAATATTAGAACAACAATAGATACGACAACGGGTAATAGAATATCTAAAGCTAGCACAATAAGAGTGAACCAAAATATATCTTTAGTTATCGTCCAAACTAAAAGAGGAAACGTAATAAAAACTAAAAGACTAATTAAAATTAAAAACCCTGTTTTCTTAGTTAACTTTGGATGTTTTGTTTTTCCTGAGAAAATCTTTCTGAAATATAACAGGGACTCTAGAAAATATATTAAAAATAATAAAGGGGGAAGAATTAATAGATAATTACCTTGAAAAAATAAAGCGCATATAGACGCAATAATAAACAAAAATGTTTTAAAAATCTGAAGTGGTTGACGGATTAATGTTTTACCGTTTTCTGTTTTAAAGTGAGCCAAAAAACGGCCAATATGATATTGCTTCAATTGCCATAAATAAACCCAGAAAAGAATATATTTTATAGACCTTACGAACCAAAAAGATAATAAAAATGGAACAAACGAAAAAAACATACTTTTAAATCTCTTTTAAAACTTCTTGTGATAAAAACTCAGGCGTTCTCCAATTTAAATCATGTCCCGCCCCGGGGATAATCACAAGTTTTGAATTTTCTATTTTTTTATTTATAAAATAAGCATCTTCTAATAAAGTCGTGCTATCTTTATCTCCCCAAACAATAACTGTTGGAACTTTTATAAATGATAAATGCTGTGACAAATCTTCAGAAATCACCCTCAAAAAGGCTTCTTTCATCACTCCATTTGTTTGCAAATAATCGCTTTTCCCAACGACAAATTTGTAAAACGCCCTTCTAATAATATCGTATGACGGAAAAAAAGAGAAAATTTTAAAAATCTTTGAAATTCTCGCTAAAAATCGTTTTTTTATAGTTTTTCTTCTAATACAGGCGGCAGCAACCAAAAATAGCTTTTTGATTTTTTGAGGATGTTTTATCGCAAACTTTGAAGCTAAGGCTCCTCCGAAAGAATGCCCTAACAAATAAAAATCTTTTGTAAGTTCTGGTATGTTTATAACAAACTGTTCTATAAAATCACAATAATTATTTAAATTCCAAGCAGTTGACGGTAACTCTGACCCTCCAAAACCGGGCAAATCAGGAATTATTACCTTAATATTGCCTGCCGCAATAAGCTTCGTAATCTTATCCCATCTCTCGGCACAAGAACCCCAGCCATGTAAAATTAAAAGAGGTTCACCCTCTCCCATGACTATATAATTTATTTTAAGACCGTTTATAATTATCTCCACTGCTTTTAAATCCTATTTTTAATTACTTTAAATCCGCAATGTTTTTGCAAAACCTTTGGCACTTTTACACTGCCATCTTTTTGTTGGAATTGTTCTAAAATTGCAGGTATTAAACGACTGGTGGCAAGCCCTGAGGCATTTAAGGTATGCACAAACTCATTTTTATTAGCCTTTCTATTTCTAAATTTAATATTCCCTCGTCTAGCTTGATAATCTAAGGCATTGGAAGAACTGCTGACTTCTTTATAAATAGCCATGCTTGGAATCCATACCTCAATATCAATAGTTTTTGCCATGGCTGCCGAAGCATCTTGCGCAGCCAGCAATACAGACTGAAAATGCAAACCAAGCCCTTTGACTAATTTTTCTGCGTTGCCTGTCAATTCTTCAAACGCCTCCCACGATTTATCGGGTTTAGTAAATTGGAACATTTCAATTTTATTAAATTGATGTCCCCTTATCATACCTCTCTCTTCTTTTCTGTAACTTCCTGCTTCACGCCTGAAGCAAGTAGAATAAGCAAAATATTTTAATGGCAAATCGTTTTCGTCTAAAACCTCATCTCTATGATAATTACCAATCATCATCTCGCTGGTTGCGTTCAAACAAAACTTATCTTGAGTCCAATACAGGTCGTCTCTAAATTTCGGGAGATGCCCCGATGTATAGGCGGATTTTTCAGTTAAAAGAAATGGCGGTATCAAAAACGTATATTTATTCTTTCTATGGAAATCTATAAAATAATTTAAAAGCGCCCATTCTAAAATCGCGCCTTCGCCTTTATATATCCAAAAACCATTTCCTGACATTTTGGCACCTCTCTCATAATCAATAAGATTTAAATCCTCAGCCAATTGAACGTGATCTTTCGGAGTGAACTTAAATTCTGGCTTTTTCCCAAAGGTTTTAATTACTTTATTATTTTCTTTCCCCCCAGCCACAACATCATCAGCCACAATATTCGGTAAAGAAGATAATTTATCTTTCAATTCTTCTTCAACATTTCCAATCTGGTCGTCTAAACTTTTTATCCTATCCCCCACTTCTTTCATTTCCTTAATTATCTCTGGCGTTGGTTTCTGTTTTGATTGTTTGTTTTTTTCCGCTTTCAATACTTCTACCTCGGTTAAAAGACTTTTCCTTTTATCATCTATAGAGATAATTTCATCTAAATTAAAATCACCCTCATTTAATCTTTTAAGAAGAGACTTTTTAATTTCTTCTTTATTCTCCCGGATTTTATTAATATCTAACATAAATTATTTATTTAATTTAGACGAATGATATATTTTTGGTTTATATGCTTTTAATCTAACAATTTTAACTTTTAAATTTAATTTCCTAAGCCTTCCTTCTAAATCATCAGTAAATGAATTTTGGTCATAACCTAAACCAATAATATTAGGATTTATTTTACTAATAATTTCATAGGGGTCAGATAAGCCGCCCAAAACAGCCTCCCCCACTATTCCCTGATTTCTGACATTTGATAATCTCTCTTGTTCGTTTTTTAAAGGATAACGGCCTTTTAATTTTTTAATATTCTCGTCTCTACCAACGACCACTATTAAATAATCTCCGTATTTTTTGGCTTGCTTAAATAAATTTAAATGACCTTCGTGAATTCCATCAAAAGTCCCGAAAACTATTACTTTTTTCATTTAATATTTTATTTTTCTTGATAAAGTTTTTCGTAGTCTTTTTCCTCTCCATCTCCATTATAATCAGTACATTTACTGGGGTTAAATCTACCTTCTTTATTTTCTAATAGAACCGCTAAAACAGACGGGGAAATATCGGCTTTCAGAAGCTTATCACACGGCCATTCATCTTCAGTTGCCGCTACTTCTTTCCATTTACCTTCTTCTTTTTTTAAAATTACCCACGCTCCACCGGGACCATTTTCCTCGCCTATTGTTGTTAGCGCAAAATTTTCAACAATATTATATACATCGATAGACATCCCTTTTTCGTAAAGAGGGAGTATATCTTTATTAATTTCTTGATATTCTGATTTTGACTGTTCTATATTTCCATTGCCAGAATTACTTTTTTGGAAATAATAAACTAGAATGCCAACAATTAATATGACCGTTATTAATAAAAATATAATTATGATTCTTTTTTTGTCCATTTCTAAAATATTATTTCTTTCTCATCGTCGGGAATAATATTATCTCGCGTACTGCATGAGAATTTGTTAAAAGTAGAACTAATCTATCTATCCCCATCCCCCAACCAGCCGCAGGTGGCATTCCGTATCCCAATGCTTCTATAAAATCTTCGTCCATTCTTTGAGCTTCATCAAACCCAGCTTTAAATATTTTTTCTTGCTCTAAAAATCTTTGCTTCTGTAAAATTGGATCATTTAATTCTGAAAATGCTTTTACAATTTCCATACCAGCCACAATCAACTGGAAACTTCCTGATTTTTTAGGATTATCATCGAGGGGTTTTGCTAACGGAAAGGCTTCTACGGGATAATGAATCACAAAAACAGGACCTTGAAGTTTTTGGCGACAAATCTTTTTAAAAATTTCGTCAGCAATTTCAGCTTTTCCGCCGATCGCCTTTATACCAAGTTTTTTTGCCTCCTTTTTTAAAGCAACAAGATTTATTTCTTCATAATTAATTCCTGAATATTTCTTTAAAACATCGGTATATTCAATGCGGGGATACGGTGGTCTAAAATTTATACTGCTGTTCTCATATTCTAAATCAAGCTTCCCGAAAATATTTTTTATTACAGTTTCAAGTAATTCCTCTGTTAATTTCATTAATTGCTTATAGTCAGAATAAGCCCAATAAAATTCCATTATTGTAAAATCAGGGTTATGCGATTTATCCATTCCTTCGTTTCTAAAACATTTTCCGATTTCGTAGACTTTTTCAAAACCGCCAGCCAAAAGACGCTTTAAATATAATTCTGGAGAAATTCTTAGGTACAAATCCAAATCTAAGGCGTTAAGGTGGGTCTTAAATGGTTTAGCTGTCGCTCCACCATAAATTGGTTGCAAGATAGGGGTTTCCACTTCTAAAAAATCTTTACTATCCAAAAACGCCCTTATCTCTTTAATGATTTTGGTTCTTGCCTCAAATTTATTTTTTATTTCGGGATTAAAAATTAAATCCAAATAACGCTTACGAAAACGATCTTCAACATCTTGCAAGCCATGCCATTTTTCTGGAAGTGGCAAAATCGATTTTGCCAACATCTTAAAGTCTTGCGCCTCAATAGTTCTCTCTCCCCTTTTTGTAGTGAATAAAACCCCTCTCACGCTAATAATATCTCCAATATCAAAGTTATCCAGGAAGAAATTATATCCTTTTTCGCCTAATTTATCTTCTCTAAAATGAGCTTGAATTTTCCCCGTACCGTCTTCAATATCAAGAAACAACATCTTGCCATGCTCTCTTAAAGATTTAATCCTACCGACTAAAATAACTTCTTCTTGCTTGTTTGAAATATTAGAAAAATCCTCAATTGCTTTTGAAATAGTATGAGTTCTTTTAACTTCTGTCGGATACGCAGAAAAACCAGCTTTTTTAATAGCTTCTAATTTCTTAATCCTATTTTTTTGTATTTCTTTTAAAGTTTTCATCTTGTAATTAATTACAAGTATATACGCTTCCGCTCCCTATTTGGGTACAGTACGAAGAAGAAATTTCTATCTCCACATCCTTGCTATCAATACACCAACTGTTACTTGATCTATTTAGCGCTGCGCAAGCAACCCAATCGCCCGACCTACTGCTACAATTATACACTCCGCTTTTCGCAATTGGCAAAACCGCTGTTTTAATTCTTTGAAAATCATCACTAAGACATACATCAGTATAAGAACTATTAATATTATGATATATCTCACCCGCCAGCTTTAAAGAGCTTACATTAATCTTTATTGTATTATCTTTTGCCTTATCCTTGATGACTTTACCGGCGCTAACTAAAACGATGCTACTTAAAACAACGATGATAGTGAGAACTATCAATAATTCAATTAGACTAAAGCCTTTTGTTTTCTGCATTTTCTATTCTGTTTATAGAATGTAATTCATTTATTCTATATTATTTTTACAACTCGGTCAAAAAAATATTTATCTCCTAAAATACCAATCCAAAACATCTCTCGCCACCATTAAAGCTGGCACATGCAATCCCTCTACATCTTCAACCATAACGACTAAAACAATTTGAGGGTCATCATATGGAGCAAAAACACTAGCCCAAATTTCATAATAATTATCTCTGCCTGTTTGGGCAGTACCAGTTTTAGACGCTGATGTCACCGACAAAGATTGTAAAACCCGTCCTGTTCCATCAATTGCGCCTTGTCGCATACCCTCCCGAACAACTTTAAGATTTTCCGGGTCAATAAAATTTTCTCTTATAATTTTTGGCTCTATTTCTTGAACTACTTTCATCGAACCTGTCGAAGTATCAACAATTTTTTTGACAATTTCTGGTTGATAAAGAATCCCTCCATTAGCAATAGAAGCAAAGGCAGTGGCTACCTGCAACGGAGTTGCAATAAGATCTCCTTGGCCGATTGATAAATGATAAGTATCTCCATCCCACCAATTTTCTTTCTTTGTTTGTTTTTTCCAATCTGGCGAAGGAACAAATCCTTGCGCTTCTCCCTGCAAATCAATCTGATTTTTATTCCCCCAGCCAAAAAGTTCAAGATATTTCTTTATTCTAGTAGGCCCCAATCCTTCCTGATCTTTATACCCACCACCAATAGTATAAAAATAAATATTACTGGATTGAGATATTGCCTTTCTCATATCATAATAGCCCGGTTGTTCCAAACCGCTATAACGATAAACAATATTGGGGTCATACTGATTTTTAACCTCTATATAGCCGGGATCATAAATTTCTTTATCCGGAGAAATTATTTTTTCCTGAAGAGCGGCGGAAGCAATAAATGGTTTAATTGTAGACCCTACGGGATATTGGCCAGAAATTACTCTATTAAAAAACGGCTTTGCTGAATCATTTTGGAGTTTTTGCAAATCGCTGACTGTTATTCCGCTGCTTAGGATATTATTGTCAAAAGAAGGCAAAGAAACCAACGCTAATATTCCGCCTGTTTTCGGGTCAATGGCCACTGCCGCTGCCTTTCTAAGGTTAGTCATTTTAAGCCTGCTCTCCAATACTTCTGTAAGTTTTTTCTGCAATTCCGCGTCTATATACAAAACCAAACTCTTGCCAGATTCTGGTAAGGAAACAATTTTTTCTCCTTTTTTATTTCCCGAAACATTTTTTTCTATTTCAATTTTACCGGGGTTACCTCTTAATACTTCCTCATAAAATTTCTCAACACCAGTTTTACCTATATAGTCGCTAACCGAATAACCTTGATAAGAGGTCAGTTCTTCTTTGTTAACTTTGCCCATAAACCCAATGGAATGACTAAAAAAAGAACCGTCTGCATATTCTCTCAATGTATTTTTATCTATTTCGAATCCAGGAAAATCTTTAATTTTTGCTTCCAATATTAATAATGTTTGGTGAGGTATATTTTCAGCAACTAAAACTTGTGATTCTTTTTCTTTCTCAATTTCTTTTTTCAAAACTTCAGGGTCCTTGCCAATAATTTTAGCCATTTCCTCAATTTCTTTTGTAATGTCTTTTGATAAAACAGCTAAATCTCTTTTATCGCACACTAAATCAAAGGCAGAATTATTAAAAACTAATTGTTTTAAATTACTATCATAAATTACTCCCCTCTCGCCCCTAACATATTGGATTCGAACTCTATTACCCTCGCTTAAACCTGCTAATTCTTTGCCGTGGACAACCTGTAAATAAAAAGTTTTCCCAAAAAAGGAAAGTATAATAAGGATAAAAACTCCAAAAATTATATAAGTTAATTTTTCCCGGATAGGAATTTCGAGCCTTTTTTGGGTGATACCTAAATCTATTTCTTTTTCTTTTGCAAGGTTATCCAAAAAAACTTCGTGCTGTTCAATGTTCCATTCAGAATTTTTAACTCTATATTTATTAAAATTCATTTTTTAACAATAAGAATTCTTTTAAATATATAAAAGAATACTAATCCGATTATCAAGTTATATATAATTCTTACTAAAAATGCACAAACGCCGAAATAAATTGGAAAAGAATGATTTAAAAATATAGAAGACAAACCAAAGAAAAGTTCATAAAAAAGCATGGTGAAAATTAAAACAATAATAAAATATAGAAATAAATATTTGGAAGGAATATCTTTTAAATGGCAAAGAATTTCTTTTATTAAAAAATAAATGATAATTAGGGATAAAGTTGATATTCCAATAAATGACCCCGAAAAAATATCTAAAAAAAATCCGCCAATAACAGCTGAGACAAGACCATAATAAGTTTGTGTTTTTTCAAAAAATATAAAAAGGCAAACTAAAATTAAAACTAAGTTCGGAATAACCCCAAATATGCTGAAATGAACCAAAAAACTATTCTGGATTAAAGAAATAAAATAAAAAAAGACGATTAATATTAAAGGCTTGTAGAACATTAGCTAATTTTTGAAATTAGTTATAACAAATAGGATATCAGTGTTTTTAATATCAAAAAATGGCTCTACAATTGCTGTTTGAAAAGTTTTTGTATCTTCTTTAATAATCTTTAAAGCCTTACCGACTAAAAGGTTTTTCGGAAAACTTCCCGCCAAAGAAGAGGTTATTAACACATCGCCCTCTTTTAAATCAGCATCGCGAATAATAAGGTCTAAACGAAGATTTAAATTTCCATTACCTTTAATAATCCCCAAAGTTTCATTTTGAGTTTTAACATCAAATACGAATATTTTATCGCTGATTAAAGTGATCCTTGAGAAGTTTTTATAAACATCAGAAATATTGCCAAACAAAACCTTTTGCTGATTAATTACAGGCATATCTTTTGAAATTCCGTCTTCAGAACCCTTATTAATTAAGATAGAATCTTTTGAAGCATCTTTGCTGATAACTTCAGCTGTAATAAATTTAAAATCTTTTTGCAAATCAGTATCTAAAGCTTCTCTTAGCGTTTGATTCTCTAACTTTAACTCTTCCAATAAAAAAAGCTCTGACAATAATTGCTGATTTTTAATATTTAATTCAGCACTCTCTGTTTTTAACTTGCCGATCATTAAAAATGGCGTAAAAAAATTAGATGATTTTTGACCTATTTGCCAAAAGATTTTTTGAAAAGGGCTTGAAATTGAATAAAAAACATTTTTTATTCCTTGGCTGAAAAAATTTAAAATAAGAAAGAATAAAAGAGCGATAAAAACCGCTATTAGAATTTTAGGATATTTTTTCTTCTTGTAACTTATCATCATAAACTAAGTTTTCGTTTAATTATTTTACCCTGTTAGAGGTTTTATGTAAACAAAAAGAGCGCTATTGTGGCAACTACCTACTTTCGCGACAAAATCACTATCATCGGCCTTAGAGTATTTCACTTCCGAGTTCGGAATGGGATCGGGTGGGACAACTCTAGTATAGTCGCCACAGCAACGCTCTTTTTTAAACCCAGTTAAATAATTTTGCTTTTTCAAAATTAATGCAAAGCATTATTTAACGAGGTAAAGAATCAAAATAAAATAATGAATAGCTAAAATCTGTATCTATCCTTATTCTTCCGCCTAAACTTTCTTGCGAAAATCTTGGCGGAGAAGCAAAGAATTTAACAATGATTTATTAGTACTTCTCGGCTGAATGGGTTGCCCCACTTACACCTGAAGCCTATCAACCTTGTCATCTTCAAGGAATCTAGGAGTTCTAATCTTGAGGTGGGTTTCGCGCTTAGATGCTTTCAGCGCTTATCCCTTCCTAACTTAGCTACCCAGCAATGCTCCTGGCGGAACAACTGGTACACCAGAGGTTAGTCCAACCCGGTCCTCTCGTCACATAATCTTCTATCACTAGAAGTGTAGACTATATCTTCATCCCGCCTAGCGGGAGTCGGCGTATTATGATGGGTTTAAAGCCACCATCCTTCCTTAAAATAATGATTTTAAGAAAAAGTCGTTACGGGGTCATATCTAAAATTTTTAATAATTCTTGCTTTGTTTTCTTTTTCTTGGCTATATAGTTATCCGATTGAATGGCTATAATATAATTTACTATCTTTTTTAATTCGTTTTTTGTTAAACAATTTTTCCTTTTCTTAGAAAAAAGACAAACAGCTTTATATAGTGCTTTCGCCTGCTTTTGTTTAAAACGAATAAAAGGTATTAAATCTTTTAGGATATTTTCTATTTGCTTGAATCCATTTATTCTTAATTCACTCATTCCGTCGTTTCTTTGAGAAAAATATCCTATACCAAGTTTTTTCTTTATCCAATGGAGTGGTTTTTCGTGACGACTATCTTGATAAAAACAGATAGTAGCCATTAAGCGCCAATTTGTTTTACCATCTTTGCGCTTCTTAATTTGAAGCATTAAGCTTCCGTCTCCATCGAGAAAACCTGCGATATAAGCTAAATTTATTTTAGATTGACTTCCCACGGTATTATCTTAATAATTATAATTTCTGGTCCTCAAGTAAATTGTACCATAATTAATGGACCGATTGCAATTATGGTTATCAACGAACCAGATATATTAAGGTTTCACCGTTATTAGCCGAATTGTCATCGTGGATTACTCCACGAAGTAGCAAATTTCTTACTAGGGTCAGAGCCTCTCAAAACTCTACGATCGCGGTAGATAAGGACCAACCTGTCTCACGCATATTTGTCATTTATTACTAAATGTATGGACTATACCACTACCCAAATTAATTGGGTAATCGACGTTTTAGCCGCCGTTAGGCGACTCCGACCGATTAAGGTCAAGTCTCTACGGGGTCGATGTATACACCTTTCGATTCTTTGAATAATTTAATTCACGAAAAGTATCAATTAATTTAGCAAGTTTATTAAAATCTTTCTGGCATTTAACTTTACTTTTTTGAACAATAATTTTTTTCAGGAGATTTATTTGAGCTTTCTTCATTAATACATACGGGCCAACGAGTCCGATAAATTTATTTATCCCCTCTTGGGTCCCAATAATATATTCGAGAATTCCATCTTTTCTAACCCTTAAATATCCTAAATTAATTAAAGCACAAACTTTAGCAAAATTATTTTGGTTTTTCTGTGATTGGAATAACACAATGTAATTTACAACTTGGAAACCATACTTATAAGTTTTGTTTGGTTTTAGTTGCGCATATACACTACCATCCCCATCAAGAAATCCAGCCAAATATGATCTTTGTGTTTGCGAAATTAATTTTTTCATACACGACTTCCCTCGGTATTATCCTATCATACGACAGATTATAATGAAAGGACTTCACCGATATGAGTCGATTTATTCACTGTAATATTACTATTACAGGCCGCCTAGCTTGTTAACAGATCAAGCTTTAGTCGACGGTTTGAACCCAGCTCACGTAACACTTTAATTGGCGAACAGCCAAACCCTTGGGAGCGGCTTCACCCCCAGGATGTGTTGAGCCGACATCGCTGTCGGTAATTTTTCTCTCCTTACAGAGAGGTTCGGACTATATCTTCACCCTTTCTCAATAAGAAAGGGGCTGGCGTGTTAGCTCTCCAATTTTTTGGAGAACTCCGACTATTAAAAGTCAAGTCTCTACAGGGTTATAACCCAATCTTTTTAAGAATTGAGTTAAACTTCCCACGGTATTATCGTTTAGTTTTACTAATTTTACCATATGAACTAAGTACGATTCCACCGTTATAAGCCAGATTTTTGGTATAGCATTACTGCTATAGCACCCCGATTTGTTAAGGTGCCGAACAGAGCCGTCGCTATGGACGCTCGGGCTCTACCAGCCTGTTATCCCCGGAGTAGCTTTTGGTTGATGATCTTTCGCGGTTCTAATAACCACGATCGGTTCACTAAGTTCTGGTTTCCCAACTGCGCGACATATCCGTCTTGCAGTAAAGCCGGCATTTGGCTTTGCCCTATCGCTCCGATTTCCATCCGGAGCTAGCCGACCTTATAAACGCCTCCATTACCTTTTAGGAGGCAAGTGCCCCACTTAAACTGCCCATTAAACACTGTCTCCGCCTAAGGCGGATTAGAATCAGGGTTTTTAAAGGATGGTGTTTCATCGGCGACTCCACCCTGTCCGAAAACAAGGTTTCAAAGTCTCCCATCTACGCTACGCATTAAAAACCAAAACTCAATATCTAACTACAGTAAAGCTTCCGGGGTCTTTCCGTCTAGCCGCGATTAACCGGCATCTTCACCGGTATTGCATTTTCACCGGGCTCCTCGTTGAGACAGTTCTCTAGTCGTTAAGCCATTCATGCGGGCCGGAACTTACCCGGCAAGGGATTACGCTACCTTTGGACGGTTATAGTTACCGCCGACGTTCACTGGTGCTTCAATCAATGAGCCCCACTCCGCTCCTTACTTCGTAAGAGCTTCGAAGGGGCAGGTATTCTTTTTTTCAGAATACTTGTCCTGCGTAGCTTTTTTTACGAAACAAAAAGCGAAGTAGGACCCTCAACTTTAACATTCCAGCACTGGTCAGGCTTCACCCCCTATACATCCTCTTACGAGTTAGCAGAGAGCTGTGTTTTTGATAAACAGTCGCTAGAGATACGTTAGCTGCGTCCCACCGCACCTCGCTATGCTCGGTACTACCGCGGATTAACACGGATTTTAACTGATTAACACGGATAAAATATCCGTATGAATCCAGTCGTATCCGCATGTATCCGTGGTACCAAACGCAGTGAGGTACGGTAGGAAGGCCATATTGCGAACTTACGGCCGCTTTTTTGCCGAGTTCCTTAACGAGGAATCACCCGTTCATCTTGGCACACTTACGCCGACCCACCTGTGTCGGTTTACGGTACGGTTCCCATTTTTTTAACCCTACGAGCTTTTCTAGACAACGCGCTCATCCGAATCGCCAGTGCCGAAGCACCAACTTTTCTCATTCCTTAGATTACTCCTAAGAACAAGAACATAAATCCAATAATTTGCTCGGACTACTGTGTTGTGTCACTCTTCAGAAAAAAATGGAAGGGACGGAATATTAACCGTCTAACCATTAGGTACGCCTTTCGGCTTCCCCTTAGGACCGCCTAACCCTTGGCTGATTGCCATTGCCAAGGAACCCTTGGGTTTTCGATGTCCCGGTATTTCACCGAGATTGCGGTTACTCATGCCAACATTCTCTCTTCTTAACGCTCCACCAGACCTCACAGTCTAGCTTCGCAGCGATAAGAATGCTCTCCTACCACGCATAAAAACCTGAGTTTCTATGCATCCATATCTTCGGTATTAAGCTTTAGTCCCGATGAATCTTCGGCGCACTTTGCCTATATAGGACAGTGAGTTGTTACACACTCTTTAAAAGATAGCTACCTCTAAGCTAACTTCCTGCCTGTAAAGGGCAAAATACTTCCTTAATCTACACTTAGCTTAATTTTGGGACCTTAGATGATGATCTGGACTGTTCTCCTTACGACCATGGAGCTTAGCCCCCACAGTCTAACTGCCTTTTTGACGATGCTGGTATTCGGAGTTTAATTAGAATATCTGAGCGAAGCCCAAGAAATTCTATTTAGTGCTCTACCCCCAGCACCTAAACAAAAGACGCTAGCCCTAAAGCTATGTCGGAGAGAACCAGCTATTACCAAGCTCGATTAGCTTATCACTTCTTACCACAGGTCATCCCAGAGTATTGCACGGCTCAAGGGTTCGGACCTCCCCCGCTCTTTCGAGAGGGTTCATCCTGCCCATGGCAAGCTCGCCTGGCTTCGGGTCTCAACCACTCAGCTTAATTGTTTGCGCTATTAACGCTCGCTTTCGCTATGCCTCCACCCCGTAAGGGTTTAGACTAGCTGAGTAACTGAACTCGTTGGCTCGTTCTGCAAAAAGCACGCCATCACCAGCCACATCTCGCTGCGCTCGATGTGTCTGGAAACCCTAAATCCTAAATCCGAAATCCTAAACAATAACTAAAATCCAAAATCAAAAACTTATTTTAAATTTGAAATTTAGAATTTGGAATTTGTTTAGAGTTTCGTGTTTAGTGCTTAGAATTTCCGCATCGAACAAAGTGAGATGCGGCCAGCTCTGACTCGTTGTAAGCAAATGGTTTCAGGTTCTATTTCATCGGGGTCGCCCCCCTACTTTTCACCTTTCCCTCACGGTACTGGTTCACTATCGGTAATATTGAGTATTTAGCCTTGGCCGTATAGTTCGGCCTGATTCCTGCCAGGTTATCATTCCCGACAGTACTTAAGTAAAATAGCAAGGAGCGTAAAGTCGTTTTCGTCTACAGGACTATTACCTTCTATGGTCACCCTTTCCAGGGTTATTTGACTAACGAAAAATTTATTCTTGCAGAGCAAAAATAAATTTACACTTTACCAAAATGTTCTCCCTCGGATAGAATCCAGCACTCTTTAACGTTTCAAAAAGTACTGGATGCTCCCGACGCTAAATCCTTGCAACCCCAATCGCTCGCGCCTCGCTATGCTCGTCGCTTCGCTCTCCTACCAATTACGAATTTTTTCGAATTACGAATATTCGTAATTAGTTTAAATTGGTAATTCGTAGGAAGAGTAAGTGCCGAACGCAGTAAGGCACGAACGAATGGTTTGGGCTCTTCCCTTTTCGCTCGCCACTACTAAGGGAATAACTGGTCCTACATCTCACAAATTCCGCTAAATTTAGAAACGAAATAATGCGCTAAATTCAAGACGCGATGACGAAACGCATAAGTGAAACGATGCGTTGAGGAAGAGCCTCGCAGAAGTTAGCCATTATTTCGCTTCCCTTTCGGGCGGGCGAATTCTGGACATATTCTTTGTTGCTCGTCGCTCACGTATCGCGTTGCTTATACGCTGTCGCTCCTCGCGTCGCGAATCTGTCGCAGAATTCGCTTCGCTAAATTAGTGCAATTTGTGAGATGCAGGACATTTGTTCTCTTTTCCTCTGGGTACTGTGATGTTTCGCTTCCCCAGGTCTACCCCTAACCTTGCGGTCAGGTAATCCCGTTCTGCGGGATTGGGTTGCCCCATTCAGAAACCTCCGGATCAAAGGTTGCTAGCCACCTCCCCGAAGCTTATCGCAGGCACGCCACGTCTTTCATCGCCTCAATATTCCAAGGCATCCACCATTTGCCTATAAAATTATTTTCTTTGCGTAAGTTTATTCAACAATATAAATACTGCTGAATGAATAGATACAGATTTTAGATATCTATTACTATTATATTTTTAGATGATTCTTTACTCTGTTAAAAAAAGACCCCTGTCTAAAGTTTAACAGAGTGGCCTAATTATATCTTTTTAAAAAAAGCAAGATTATAATTAGGGTTGTATTTTCAAAGTTCTTGATAAATATACTATTCTTAAAAAATTAAAAACCGCCTAGTTAAAGCGGTCCATCAGACATATACCCGCCTGCATCGCCTGTGGCGAAAGCCACTGCGGGCAGGCAAAAACTCGGAGTTTAACCGCTTCTTTTTCTAAAAATGGTTTTAATATTTATCATGTAAGGTTATATTATTCTATAAATAAAAACGTGTCAAGCCTTTCACCCTTTAAAAGAAGGTGTAGGGCACAGACCATTGTCCTCCTGACGCGAAACTGGATCAATAATTTATGATATTATATACAAAATCTGTCACACAATATTGGGAGACCCGACCTCCCAATTAAATTAATTGAAAACAAAGCCCGGTCGCCTTAGGCGACCGGGCTAATGTTTTCAATACTGAAAATTTATCTATTTAATCTTTCTCTTTAAGTTCTCAATTGCTTGAGCTGCAGCATCTTTTCCACCTAAACCGAAAGCCAACATAACCGAACCGGCAATAGCGGCAACAATACCATAAACTATACCCTTGTATAGAATCTGGACTAAATCTGATTTTGGTAATAATTGATCTAAGATCATGAATATTAAGAAAATCCAAATTGTCCATCTTACGATAGAGGCTGCTAAATGAGCGTAACCGATTTTCATTTTCTCAACTGTTGCTCTTACTAACTTTTCTACGATATCAGCAATAACTACACCGACTACAAAAATTAAAACAGCGATAATGATGTTTGGGATATAGTTTAAGATATCCCTTAGAAGTTCTCCAAATTTAGTTAAATTTAGAATATCAACTGTTAATAATAATGTGACGATTACAAATATCCATTTAACGATAGCTCCAATAAAAGCAGACGGATCCACTTTTATATCAGCTTTCTCAATGGCTTTCTGCCAACCTTCTTTTTCAAAAAGACGGTTGAATTTTAGTCCCTTCAAAAGTTCGGTTATAAATCTGCCGATTCCGACAGAGATGATATAGCCGATAACGAAGACAATTATTGCTATTATAAGTTGAGGAAGAAACGAAACCAATTCTTTAAGAAATGGTTGTATAATTGTTACGTACCATTCTGGTGTTACCATATTTATTTTAGGTTTAATTATCGATTTATTAATAAATAATTCGACCTTTATAAATTAGGCTTCTTGTCTGCCTGCGGTAGATCTCCCAAAGGGAGACAACCAGCCTAATCGTTAAACATTATTTTATTATGTGCTTATCTGCCTAAGAATCAACCCCTTATGTGGATAATTCTATCCATGCTTTATCTCAATCACATCTCCGTCTTGAATGATATATTCCTTTCCTTCTGTTCTTATTAATCCCCTCTCTCTTGCCTTAGAAAAACCGCCGGCTTCAATCAAATCTTTCCAATTAATAACCTCGGCTTTAACAAACGTCTTTTCAAAATCGCTATGGATTACTCCTCCTGCTTGCGGAGCCATCTCCCCTCTTTTTATTGTCCAAGCACGCGTCTCATCTGTCCCAGTTGTCAAAAAAGTAATTAGACTTAACAGCTCGTAAGATTTTTTAACTAAAATATCTGTTTCTGACTCTGGAGGAAATCCCAAAGAGATTCTTTCTTCTTTTAAGAAACCTGCTGTTTCAAATTCTGAAGCGATGTCTACTATTAAATACGGCCAACTTGTCTCGCCAGAATTGGCTGGGTTATTCTTTTTAAAAACCTCTAAAGTATTTTGATCCACCTCCTCATCTTTTCCGTTTAAAAGATACAGCCTTGGTTTTAATGTTAATAATTGAAAACTATCCAAAATTTTCTTCTCTTCATCTGTAAAGCTTTGCTCAACTAATATTTTTTCTTCAGTTAAAAATTCTTTTGCTTTTTTTAATACTTCCATTTCCTTAATCGCCTCCTTCCTATTAGCCCTTACATCACCCTCCAAGCCATGTATTCTTTTCGTAATAGTATCTAAATCTTTTAAAATTAATTCTACGTCTAAGATCCCTTTATCTCTTAATGGACTTATTGATTCTTGCGTGTTAATAATATCGGAATTAGAAAAAGCGCGAAGGATATATATGATTGCATCTGTTTCACGAATATTTGCTAAAAACTTGTTTCCCAAGCCTTCGCCTTCGCTCGCCCCTTTTACCAAGCCGGCGATATCAACAAACTCAATGGTTGTATAAATCTTCTTTGCAGAACTAGTTAATTCAGCTAATTTATCAACTCTTTCGTCTGGAACCAAAACAACCCCTACATTAGGGTCAATTGTACAAAAAGGATAGTTAGCAATATCCACTTCCTTTTTGGTTAATGTTTTAAATAGAGTGGACTTACCTACATTCGGTAATCCTACAATGCCTATACTAAGTGCCATTTATAAATTTTTAAAATTATTTTTTTATATTAAAACCTATAAATATTGCCCTCCGATGGAGTTTCAATATTAGTATTTGCTAAAACTTTTTTTATTCTCTCTGCTTCATTTTCAATTATTTCCCCGTCGTATTCTCCACTATGACTATGCGCTCCACTATTTTCATATGAAGCAAACTTCTGATCTAAATGAAGATTGAAGATAAACTCGTTATGGTCCTCATCTTTTTTTATAAACACATGGAATCTCGGGTAACCATATCCCCTGCTTAAATCCTTAACAAGGCTTTCTTCGCCGTTCTCGCTTTTTCTGCCAATCTTATATCCAATCTTCTTCGCCATATTTACAATAGTTTCGTTAGTGTTTTTAACTATAAATTTCATATTATTTATGGACCCTGCGAGAATCGAACTCGCATCTCCTCGTTGCAAACGAGGTGTGCTACCACTATACCAAGGGCCCACCAAAGCTATCGAGAATCTTCGATTTCTTTCAGAAATCGGGACAAATGTCCCGATGGCTGTTGCCATCGCGGATGCTCGATTTTGCTCGGCAAAATCGGCAAGGTGTTCTACCACTAAACTAAAGCCCCCCTAATTTATCCCCCAGAATTTTATTATTTGGACATCATCTAACCCCCAAATTCTCATTAGAATAAAATCCTTGAAATCGCTTATAATTATACCCATACTCAAAAAAATCAAAACGTATCCAACATATTTTCTGCTTTTTTTAAAAAACAAATAAGATAAACTGATAAATAACAATAACAACCCAAATATCCAATGATGCGGAATCCATATTATCTGCCCCCCAATGATATGCCCTATTCTCCCGATAGCATATCCCATAAACACTGCGAAGGTATATATAAAATATTTTATAGACATTATTGCTCTTAATAATATCTTACCTTTTTCCAATAGTTTTTCAAGCCAGCAGGCGCAGGATTGCCAAGCACTAATCTACGGATAGTGCTCGGCTAAAACAAAAAACCGCATTTCACGGTTTTTTGTTTTAGTTTCTTAAAGCTGTTTCGAATATCCGATTTTGACGATTTCGTACAGTAGCAAGCTGTATGAAACATTACTTCGGTAAACGTTTTAACTTGAAATCCAAATTTAAGACTTCAAATTAAGTCGACAAAAAAATATAAAAAAATTGATCCACGACCAGGTTCCCCTAGCCGTGCCTTGTTCATGCTATTCCCCTATATCGCTATAAGGCATGGACTATATCATCATCCTTTCACAAAATATTTTTGACTTTACTGGATGGTAAGAATTTACAATTTTAGCAAATCTCTCGTGATGTTTAGTAGAAACAAATATTCTCCAATAATCAGGGTCAACTTTTTTACTCGGATTATGGATTTTTCCAGTTTCTATCTTTAAACTTTTGAGAAGTAACTTTAATTGCTTGATTTTGCTTAAATCCTTTTGGACTAACTGAATATAAAATCTGTCTTTTGTATGAGGAACGCCACCTTCGGCGTCAAAAAATCCTTTTACATAAAACAATTTTTCATAATAGTTATCCAAATTTATAGGATTAAATTTGAAATCTAAGTCTTTACAAAGTGTCTCTAAAACATACATATTTCTATCCTTTCCCTCTTTGTAAATCCATGATTTGCAATTAATTTTACCTAGCAAAATTTGTAAATTTTCCAACCACTGCTTATTTTTCTGGGAGAATCTAATTCTCTTTCCTTTGTTTAAAGAGGCATCATGAATCGCTCCATTTAAATAAGCTATAATCTCATATTTTGTGGTAGGAGTTCGGCGTGTAGTCTCTGAGGGGTCAATTCTAATTTTATTAGAACGACTTCCCTGCTGATTGTCTGCACTAGAAACATTTTCACTCATATTATCTTATTATAATATGAGTAGTCCTAGATTCACAGATGTTCCAGCATACAGCCAACTTTTTCTCTAAGGGTTACCCCTATGAGGTCGCAACATGCAGATTGCACTGACGACTTAGCCCCTCTTATTAAGCCCAGCGTAGGATCCCGTAAACGGGACACTTCGGCTGTTCCTAACTCGCTTGGCTTGACGGGCGGTGAGTACAAGACTCAGGAACATATTCATCGCCGCATAGCTGATCGGCGATTACTAGCGATTCCAACTTCATGAGGGCGGGTTTCAGCCCTCAATCCGAACTAAGACCGATTTTGGTGGGATTTGCTTCACCTTGCGGTTTTGCGTCCCATTGTCTCGGCCATTGTACCACGTGTGCGGCCCAAGTCATCAAAGGGCCATGCTGATTTGGCGTCATCCTCGCCTTCCTCCCAGTTGTCCCGGGCAGTCCCCTATGACATATAAAACATAGGGCAAGGGTTGCGCTCGTTACCCGAATTAACGGTACGTCTCAAGACACGAGCTGACGACCATATTGATCTATAATTTCTTATAGTATGGACTATACCATCTTCCATCCGCCTGAGGCGGATTAGGAGACCAGCGTTTAATGATAGGTTATATCATTAAGTTTTCTCGCCTTTAGAGAAAACTAAGTCTCTACGGGGTATAAAAACTAATTTTTGTAATTTTATCGAATAATTATAAATTTTTTCTAAAAATTCTCTTGCCTGGTATCGCGAGATATAAAGGCAAAATGTCTTTGCTGTTTTGTAGTAATAAATTTTTGTATTACTAATTCCTATCCTTAAAAGAAGACTTTTATCAATTTCTGCTTCATTTTTATTTCCATATACTATCCTGCAATCATTTCTAAAGTTCTTATCGATTGAACCGTCTCCATCAAACCTTCCTGCAAAATATGCATTAATTAAATTATCTTTTTCTAATTTAATTAAATTATTTCGTGCCTCTCTAAATTCTCTCAGGAATGGACGGCTATTAACAAAAATATGATTTCTATTAAATTTTATCCTATCTTCAGAAAAAAACTTCAATAGAAAATCTTTAAACTTGGCTATCAAAGCAGGGTCTACATTACTTAGACCAATCGAACTTGACCACCAATAACTATCTGCACACCAAAGTCCTAAGATATAAGAATCTTCTTCTCTAGAGAAAAAATTACAAAAATTAGTTTTTATACTTCCCACGGTATTGCCATTAATTATTATATTTTAACATAATAATTAGAAGGTTTCACCGTTATGAGCTGGTTTTTTACCGTATTAAAATAAATTAGTACGGGGCATTTCACTAAAAATTACTTTTTAGTGGGTCGTTATAACACAACCATGCAGCACCTGTTCTGCTGCCTTGTGGGGGGCCATCCTTTCAGACGGCTTTCAACAGAATTTCTAGACTTGGTAAGGTTCTTCGTTTGTTGTCGAATTAAGCCACATGGTCCACCGCTTGTGTGAGTCCCCGTCTATTTCTTTGAGTTTTAGCCTTGCGGCCGTACTTCCCAGGCGGATCACTTAACGCATTAGCTTCGCCACTGACAGGGTCGACACTGCCAATAGCCAGTGATCATCGTTTACAGCGTGGACTACAAGGGTCATCTTGTAGTTTTTTCTTATTTCTTCGATTACTCGAAGGATCGGACTATATCATTTTCTGAAGTTTTTCCATTTGTTTTTCTTTTCAGTAATATATTTTTCTACTACTGCTTTAGAAAAACCTGTCAATTCACTAACTTCAGAAATCCAGCGTTGTTGTAAATCATGGTCTTTGTAAATAATCAAGACCTTCGGTAGCATTTCTGCCACTTTTATATGCGGCATTATAATCCGCAAAAACTTCTTTAACTCTTCGCTTGAGCGAATCCATAAACGATAATATATTCTTTCTTCATTCATCCATTTTCTAGTTATTTTACCAATATGAACATTTATGTCCCATACTTTTTTTAAGTAATTAGACAATAATTTTTGCTCTTCATAAGAAAAACAATCTGTACAAAATACTCCCTTCCTTCCATTACCTATTATAGATCCATCATCAAGCCACCATATCGCTAAAGATAAAGGAGTTATTGCATTAAGCCACTTACGGCTAATTTTAAATACTCCTTTTTTATGAGTTAAATCATATAACTCTGTTAATTCTGGTATTGCTACGCTTTGATATCGCAATTTTTGACCGCCAAATCCATCTTTTATTTCTGATTTCCAAAAATAGTTTTCCCCGGAAATTTCCTTTAATTCATTTACTTTCCAGAAAAAATATTCCTTTTGCTTGATAGAATGACGGAAAGAAAAACGAGCATTTTTATAATTATCGTTAATCTTCAGCGATCCATCGCCTAGCAAAGAACCAAGAATAATATCTTTGCAATTTTTAGACAAAAATGAATTTTTCATTTTCTATCTTTTTGACTTACATAGTCTCTACGGGGTCGCTATCTTAAAAAGACGCGACTTCCCTCGGGATTATCCATCCGACTAAAATGGGTTTCCCCGATACAGCTAGATGCTCACCATATTGTCACCAATATGGAGGACACCATTTAGTCTGTTAATTTCACAGACAAGGATTTATCTAATCCTTTTTGATCCCCACGCTTTCATTCCTCAGTGTCAGAATCGTCCCAGCTAACTGCCTTCGCTTTTGGTGTTCCCGACGATATCAACGGATTTCACCCCTACACCGTCGGTTCCGTTAGCCTCTAACGTCCTCTAGTCAAATAGTATCTTTAGCAATTCAAAGGTTAAGCCGATGAGTTTTAACTAAAGACTTATTTAACCACCTACGAATCCTTTATGCCCAGTAAATCCGGGTAACGCTCGGGGGTTCTGTATTACCGCTCCTGCTGGCCGAATAACGAAAAATTATTCGTTTTGGACTATATCATCACCTCGCTTCAGCGAGGGTTCGGCGTCTGATGATGGGTTCAAATACCACCATCTCATCCACTTAAGGATTCAGTCTCTGAGGGGTTAAAGCACAATAAGGTAATCTTTTTGAAAAACACGAAATAATATTCGGAGAGATCAAATTTAAAAATTTATCTCTTCCTTTTGCCCCGATATATATTTCAGGATATCTTTTGCCTCTGCAAAGAGGCGTATGAATATTGGATTCTATTCCGAAGTTTTTCTTTAAAACCTCAACCAATAATTTATTCTCTTCGACGCTAAATGCATTTGTGCAAAAAGAAAAATTATAATGGTCTTTCGGTCTGAAATCTAAACTTCCATCGTCCATATACCATACAGCTAAACTTAATGGAGAAATTAATAACTCCTGAATGTTTTTTGGAACAATTTTCTTTCCATTTTTATAAAATATTTCTTTGTATCTAGAGATATCTTCTAAAAATTTCGTTTGAAAATACCATTGCTTATTATCTTTCCTCTGTTTTGGCGAACTTTTGCATAAATTTTCAAAGCAAGAATATAACCAGAATACATATTCTTTATGTGCTTCTGATTGTTTTATTCTCAAGCATTTTCCATCTATCCAAGCATCGCCCAAAAGAGTGCCGATAATAATTTCGTGTTGTTTCTTTGTCATTACCTAATTATACTCAACTTCCCTGCTGATTGTCACATTAAAATTATCAACTTTGTGATAAAGGAGCATTAATGTGCTTTCCAGCATATAAGCCGAATTTTGATTCTGCGCCCGCCAACCTTCATGGGTTGGCCACAGAATTAGGACCCCCTTATTCCTTCGGTACTGTCAGTCGCCAAAGGCGACTTCCTCCCGAAGAAAAGAACTTTACACTCCGAAGAGTTTCTTCATTCACGTAACGTCGCTCCATCAGGCTTTCGCCCATTGTGGAAGATTCTCGACTGCAGCCTCCCGTAGGAGTATGGCCCGTGTCGCAGTGCCATTGTTGGGGAACACGCTCTCACGCCCCCTACCCGTCATAGTCTTGGTAGGCCGTTACCCTGCCAACTAACTGATAGGCCGCAGGCCCATCTCAAAGTGGATTGCTCCTTTACTCCTCCTTCGCTCTTCATTCCATTCAGAGCTACGACGGACGAGCCTTGCTTTACGCTTGCAAAGTATAAATACCTTGCGGCTTTGTCCATCTGAAGCTTTTTATGAAATAAAAAGCGAAAGAGGAGACTATCGGAAATTAGCCAATCTTTCGACTGGTTATGTCCGTCTTTGAGGTTGGTACCTACGTGTTACTAACCCGTTCGCCACTGACCCTTGCGGGTCCGTTTGACTTGCATGCCTTATCCACGTTACCAGCGTTCACCCTGAGCTAGAATCAAACTCTCAAAAAATTGAAGTTTGATTTAAAAGAAAATAAATTCTCTTTTGAATCTAGTTACAATGTGATAGCTTTATTCGAAACAACTTTAAAAAACTAATTATTTATCCAGTTTAAATAGGTTATTTTAAACTGGGGTGCATTATTAATTTATCAATGTACGGGGTATTTGTTTTGAAAAACAAATCCCGAAGATATCCATCTTTACTTAAAGATAAATATCTTCGGGGTTCATTCAACCATTTTAAATTTTAATTCTCCATCAATTTATATTTTTTATTTATTTTTTATATGCAATTACTATTTTAGTGTTTTAAATCCCTTTGTCAATAGCTTTCTCAATAATTTTTCGTAAAAAAAGCCGGTGAGGTGGATCGAACACCTGGCCTACTGTTTACAAAACAGTTGCTCTACCGCTGAGCTACACCGGCGTAATTGGTGGAGTTGTTGGTGAATTATTCTCTTCTTTTTTAACTTCCTCCTGCTTCTTCACAATCTTTTTTCTCGTTTTCTGTAAATGATTATCAATAAACTTTTCTATCTTCAAAATAAACACTCTTGTTTTTGAAAGAGTCTTTAAGAATATTAACTTATCAAAACTAATACTTTTAACTTTCTTTTTAAATAAGCCTACAATGTTTTCTCTTTGAACGCCTTCGTGAACTTCCGGCATCTGAATTAAAACCGGAATCTTCTTCCACAAAATAATCCCTATCCCAATTAAACTTAAGAATAAAATTATTGATGCTATTAATACTGCCATATTTATATCTCGTACCTAGTAAATTTCTTTACTTCTATGTTTTCTCCAATTTTAGCAATGGCCTCTTCAATTAGATTTTTAATGGTTTTTGAGTCATCTTTTATCCATAGTTGAGACAATAAAGAAACTCCTTCTTTATATTTCTTTAGCTTCCCTTCAATTATTTGATCGACTATCTTTTGAGGTTTGCCAGAATCTTTTACCTGTTCTTGGTAAATTTTCTTTTCTCCGTCTATAAACTCCTCAGGGATATCTTCCTCTTTTACAAAAAAGGGCTTCATAGCTGCAATTTGCAAAGCTATCTCATGAGCTAGTTTCTTAAACTCTTCTGAGTTAGCAACAAAATCGGATTCACACCTAATATCTAATAAAACTCCTGTTTTTGAATTTAAATGGATATATCCTTCAATCAATCCGCTCTTTACTTCTCTTGTAACCTTTTTATTAGCAACCGTCTTCCCCCATATTCTTAAGAGCTCTTTTGCTTTTTCAACATCACCCTTTGCTTCTGTTAAGGCTTTCTTGCATTCTGTTGGAGAAACTCCAGTTTCTTCCCTAAGTTGTTTAATTTCTTCTATAGTAGTCATAGAATTTTATTCTTTTACTCTCTTATTCTCAACTTCTTCTTTAGCTTTTAACACAACCTCTTTAATCTTCTCTAAAATATATTTTGCAGAACTTATAGAGTCATCGTTGGCTGGAATAGGATAGTCAGCTAAAGAAGGATCAATATTAGTATCGCAAACTGCAATAATCTTAATCCCCTTTCTTTTTGCTTCTCTGGCAGCCAAGCCATCTTTATTCATATCTAATACTAAAACTGCTTCAGGCAATTTTTGCATATCTTTTACTCCTTCAAACTTTATGCGAAGAGATTCAATCTCTTTTTCAATTTTCATTTTTTCCTTCTTAGTATATTTTTCTAACCCCCCGACTTCTTTCTGCTTTAATAAGTCCTTAAAATGAGTAACTCTTTTTAAAATTGTTTCAAAATTAGTAAAGGCACCACCCAACCATCTTTCATTTACATAAGGCAATCCGCAAATTTCAGCGTTTTCTTTTATTAACGCTTTTATTGGAACCTTTGTTCCGACAAGAAGCATATTCTTACCTTCAGAGATAAGAGCTTCAATAAACTTTAGTGCTTCATCAAACTCTTCTACAGTTTTCTCAAGATCAATAGTATGAACTGAGTTTTTTATACCTGAAACATACTGTTTCATCTTTGGATGAAGTTTAGAAACACGGTGCCCGAATTGGACATTCGCCTTTTCCATATCTTGGATATTTAAACTAAACAAGTTTTTTACCATATTTTAATTGAACGCGATACTAATCTACGAATAACATACCAATTATACGAATAACTTATAGTGAGTTTATTGAACCATTTGTATTATTGGTATGCGAATTAGTATCATTGGTATCGCTTATTTTTTCTTTTTCTTAGCCATTCTGTCTTTAAACTTCTGCACCTGACCTAAGGTATCAATAACCTTTTCCTTGCCGGTATAGAAAGGATGACAGTTAGCACAAATTTCTGTCTCAATAAACTCTTTAGTTGAGCCAATATTAAAAGAAGCGCCACAGGCACAAGTGGCTTTTGTTTTCGGATAATAAATAGGATGTATATTTTTCTTCATATTTGTATATTTTGTCCCGATTTTCGGTCTGCCGAAAATCGAGAATCCTCGATTTATTTTTAATTTAAAAAATAAACCGGGAGATGAATGTCTTTCTTCATGTTTCCTACGAATTACGAATATTTTCGAATTACGAATTCGTAACATTACATAAAATTCGTAAATTTGAATTATGTTTATTATATTACCAAACCCTCTTCTTAAAATCAATAGGTTATGATATAAAGATAAAATATGAACGAAGAAATTATAAAAAGCGGGGGGCTAGGAAAAAGTCCCACTTCGCCTGATGGCTTCGCGGGACAACAATCACAGCAAGCTGTAATTGTTGAAATCCGGGCAGGAACTGGCGGAGACGAAGCTAGCTTATTTGCTAGGGATTTGTTTCGTATGTACTCAAGATTCAGCCAAAATCAAGGATGGAGCCAGAAGATTTTAGATTCTAGTTTAAACGATTTAGGCGGGTATAAAGAAATCATTTTTGAGTTATCAGGTCCCAATGTCTATGAAAGTATGAAATATGAAGGTGGAGTACATCGCGTCCAAAGAATTCCCAAAACAGAAAAGCAAGGCAGGGTTCATACATCAACAACAACCGTAGCGGTTTTAAAAAAGCCAAAGAAAACAGAAATTAATATCAGCCCAAGCGATTTAAAAATTACTACTTACAAAGCTTCTGGTCCTGGAGGACAATATGTTAACAAAACAGAGTCAGCTATAAGAATCGTTCATATTCCAACAGGACTTGTGGTTACTTCTCAATCTGAAAGGAACCAACTCCAAAATAAAGAAAGCGCTATGACTATTTTAGCAGCAAGATTACTGGAAAAAAAACAAAAAGAAGAACAATTGCAGATTACAGGAGCGCGACGCGAACAAATCGGTTGGGCAAAAAGAGCTGAGAAGATGAGAACATATAACTTCCCTCAAGATAGGATAACAGACCATAGAATAAATAAGTCTTGGCATAATTTAGAAAATATATTAAATGGAAATTTAGAACCGATCATAAAAGCATTTAAAAAGACAAATCCTGGTCCCGATGCCGCAAACGGCGGCATCGAGGATCCTCGATAACTCCGATTGCGTCGTGAGTCCACGACTTTGTCGGGACTTCGTTATCGGGACACGATATAGAAAGTATAATGGACGGCAAAATGGAAGGAATCGTCAAGGCGTTCAAAAAAGCGGAAACCGCAGATTAATACGGATTTATAGCGGATTTATAGCGGATTTACACAGATATTAAAAAACCAGAGGTAACCTCGGGTTTTTTAATTACAAAATAACTATTTAATTCTCCAAAGCTGCGATATCATCTGTATAACCAGTAGCAATTGCCAATACTGATCTCCCGTAAAACTCTTCTGACTTTCTCCAATATGACCCAGAAAAATACATCATAACTGCTTTAAATTCTTTTGATTTAACATTAGCGCCATTATCCTTTAAAAGAATAGCTGCTGCTAAAAACGCGTCTCTTATATCCCAAGGATCTGCAGTTTTGCCGGTTATCGCTTCTACTTTTTTATCGTAACCATATTTTGACCAAGTTGATGGGATAAACTGAGCTGGACCCATTGCACCGCCATACCCGCCGACACTGGCTATTGGGCAAGATACAGGAGTCTCAAACGGATCTCTTTCCAAGCCCTTACTTTTGTTCAACTTATCAATAATATTTAGGAAATAAGGGATTGAAGTCATACTCATTACGTGAGAAACACTTTTCCCAGTCTTAATAAACACTCCACTGCCATTCTTTGTATCTTTTAAATAACATTGTCCTACTTGTTTACCAATATTTGATTCTTGAGTTAATACAGCCAATATTAAAGCGACCCTAACGCCAGTTATACTTGAAGCATATTTTGCAATTTCGTATGCTTCACCAAAAGTCGGAGCCTTTGAGACACCGAGCAAATCAAAAATTCTCGCCCTAATTGTAGCTGATTTTTTCTGCGCTTCTTGTTTTTCTTTAAGTTGTTTTTGGTATTCTGCCTCCGTTAATTTCAAAAGGCCCTCTTGCTGTTTTTTACTAGATTCTGATTCTTGCTTTTGAAGAGACTGTACCTTTATCGCCCTTTCTGTTTGCGATTTTTCATCATCCATTTTAACTTCTTGTCCTTCAAGATACAACTTCAAATCTTGTGTGTTTTTCAAAAGGTCTCTAAGTTTCGTATTTAATCCCTCAAGATATACTAGATTATTAAAAAAAGCAGAAAGATTCCCCTCAATTAAAATTTCTATGGATGACTTTTGGTCTTCTTCGTTTATTGTTCTTAAGACATTTGAAATTTGATATTTTGATTCTTCTATTTGCAATATAATTTTACCAATAGAAGATTTAGTTTCTTTTATTTGTAATGTTAAATCTTTAATAATAATATTTCCCTGTTTAATCTCATATCCTAATCCTTGGACTTTCTTTTTTAATGTGGTGATTTGGCTCTGAAGTGTTTTCTTCTCTTTTTCGGTTTTTGTTATATCTTGAGCGATTCTATCTGATTCTTCTTCATAAAAAGTAGCGCATTTCTCAAGCAATATACGACAATCTGACCCCGTCATACCGCCACAATTGAAATCGTTCTCGGCAATTTGAAGACAAGTTTGTTCTAAATTTTCTTCAGCTAAAACCGTGCCTACCGGTAAGTAAACAAATGTCGATAAAATTAAAATCGAAATAAGTGTAAATAATACAATTAATTTTGAGAGAAAATAATTCATTTTAAATATAACAAAAGTGAAAAGTTAAAGGTTGTACTATCTATTATCTCTTTTTTTTTGTAAAAAAACCAGCCCTATGTCGCCTCCTCCTCCGCATAAAGCTACGGAGGACAAAGTAAGGCGATTGGGCTGGCACAAGAATTTCTATTTTGTAGCTTTCTTTTGTTCTACTGGCTTTGCCTCGCCGGTTTGTCCCGCCGAAGCCTTGGCAGAGGCGGAAGCTTTAGCGGAGGCGGGTTTCTCTTCATCAATCTCTTCTTCTTTAATTTTTCCCAGTAGTAGGTCGCCTGAAGCGACCACTACGGGACTAACCCCGTACCAGAATAAGCACGGCACGGGACTCTGTCCAGTAGAATAATTTTGGCTTATTTATAAAAAGATTTTTCGGAGAAAAATACTGCCAAAATTATTCTACTGGGCTTTTCTTTCTGTTGGCTTAATTTCCGGTTCTTTATCGTCCACCACCTCTTCCTCTTTTTTCTCCTTTACTACCTTTTCTACATCTTCCACTTTTTCTTCAATCGGTTCTTCTAATTCCTCTTCAATCTTAGTTTGAGGAATAACCTTAGCAACAATTTCATCTAATCCTTTCAAAACCTTAACATCAGAAGAAAATTTTAAATCTTTAACAAAAATTTCATCTTCAAAAGTATTTAAAACACTAATATCAATCTTAACATCGTGAGGTAGGTTTTGAGGAAGAGCTTTCACTTTAATTTCCTGAATTTCTTTAACTAGTGTCCCTCCTAAGTCTTTAACGGCAAGAGAAATACCTTCAAAAATTATAGGAATTGCAACTTCTACTTCTTGTTTCATTGAAGCTTGATAAAAATCAATATGTATAAATTTATCAGTGACATAGTCATGTTGAATTTCGTGAATTAAAACTGGCCTTTCTTTACTATCCCCTTCTATCTTTAAAGAAACCAAAGAACTTTCTCCAGTTTGAGAAAATATTTTTCTAAATTCTTCGTAATCTACTTCTATTGAAACACTTTTAACACCAGGGCCATAAACTACTGCTGGAATTTTTCCTTGTTTCTTAATAGATTTAGTTTTCTTGCCAATCTCTTTTCTAATTTTTGCGTTTAAAGTAAGCATAAAAAATGAAAATTCTAAATTCTAAGCACTAAATCCTAAATAAATTCAAAATTCAAATATTTAAATTATTGTGGCATTGCCACATAATCATTTCGCTCGGTTGAAATGAAAATTTCGGTTGTCAAAAATAAAAGTAAATTTTTATTTTCTCCTTTCTCAATTTTCATTTTTCCTCACTCATGATTATAAACACTTTTGGATTTTGGGTTTTGAAATTTGGGCTTATTTAGAGTTTAGAATTTGGGATTTGGGATTTAATAATGTGGATACATTGGACGGGACAACTATCAACTGCGGCTGTCGCGCACTCAATTTTATCTGTTTCTAATTCTTCATTACCTGTTTTAGGGTCTCTTTTCCCGTTCTTTAAAGATGCCTTCCCATCGTCAATAACTTCAAAGTATTTTGGGCAAAGAGCGACGCAGGAACCGCATCCTATACATTTTTCTCTTTCAATAATAATTTTGCTCATATAATGTATAAAAAAATAATTATACCTTATTTTTACTATTAAACAACCTTATCTTATCCTCAACCACCCCTTTCACTGCTTTTACTGTTTCGGGCAAATATTTATATGGTGTAATCTCTTTAGGGTTTTCTTTTAAAAATTTCTTTAAAGTATCTGTATAAATTAGCCTTAATTCTGTATTAATATTAATTTTAACTATTCCTAATTTTATTGCTTTTTTAATATCTTTTTTCGGAGTCCCTGACCCACCATGTAAAACCAGAAAGCTATCCTTTATATTTTTTTTAATATCTTTTAATTTTTCGAAATTCAAATTTGGATTACTCTCTGTACTTACACCGTGAAAACTACCGATACTTACGGCCAAACAATCAACCCCTGTTTCTTTTATATACTCTACGGCTTCTTTTAGATTGGTCAAATTTTTTTCTTCAATTTCAAATTTTCCCTCATAAACCTTGGATACATCAGTTCCTATTATCCCAATTTCACCCTCAACTAAAACTCCAAATTTTTTTGCATATTTTACAACCTCTTTTGTAGTTGAAATATTTTCTTTAAGAGAAAGCTTTGAGCCATCAAAGTGCACCATATCATAACCTAATTCAATTGCTTTCTTTATATAATCAAAAGATTTACCATGATCTAGATTTAAAAAAATTGGCAAGCCAGTTTCCATCTGATAAGCCTTTTTCAAAGCCACTGCCTGCTTTAACCCTAAAAACCTACTTTCTCCCTCAGAAGTCCCCAAAATTATTGGGGAGTGCATTTCTTTTGCCGCCTCAATTATTCCTTCAAGTTGAGGTAGTTCAGAAAAATTAAATTGGCCTATCGCCCATTTCTCCCTTTTTGCTTTTTTAAAATAATATTCTAGGCTCTTCATATCCTACGAATTACGCTGGACCCCGCAGGGGACTCCCCGAAGGGTTGCTTAAATCGAATTACGAATTTCTAATACTGATTTATATTTTGGATTTTGTAATCTTCACCTTACCGAATTTCTCATTTTTTTTCAAGAGTCCAGTCTTCGCACCGATTTTTTTAAGACAAGAAACATTGTTGGCCATACCTAATTGCTCAGCATATTCTATATCGCCTTTTGATTTTATAAACCCGGAAACAAATCCAGAATTGCCAGCATCGCCAGCGCCGGTCCTGTCAAGCACTTTTATTTTCGGCACCTCGGCATAATAGATATATTTCCCATCAGAAGCCACTCCCCTTTTACTATTTCCCATCATAACAATCCCCGGGCAAAACTCATCTAATTTCTTAAATATTTCTTTTTCTTTTTGATAAGGGACTTTTGTCAAAAAAGACGCTTCTTCCTGATTTAAAAACAATATGTCCACTTTTTTGAGTATTTTCTCCAATCTTTTAATCGGTAGATTAAGTTGACAATTGCCTGGATTCAAAGCCACCTTAATCTTATTCTTATATGCAAAATCAATTATCTCTCCGAATTTACTGCATAATGAACCTGAAAGCGGAGCAATATAAAACCATTTTGCCTGAAGTTTTTTCCAGGAAATATCTTGTTTTTTTAATTCTCCCGATGCTCCGCGGTAAACAAATGCCGTCCTCTCTCCTTTAGAGTCGATAAAGATTATAGAGTGATTTGTCGGTTTTTCTTTCTTAATAATAAAATTAGTATCGACGCCGAACCCGTCAAGTTCTTCAATTATCTCCTTGCCTGCTAAATCATCTCCAACAGCTCCACAATAAGCAACCTTAAACCCTTGGTTTGCAAAAGTTGCCGCAGTGTTTGTCCCGCCTCCTCCAGAAGAAAAAAATATTTCCTCAATATCAATTTTAGAACCAAGATTAAAACAAACTCCTTTTCCGGTAACAAAACCCTTCCCACTCGCTGTTTTTAATTTATCTGTCTTTAAAAATATATCTTTCGCAGCGGAACCAAACGTTATGATATCGTACATAATATGAAAATTTTTAATAATTGGCAGCGAGTAAGGAATGAAAACTGAGGGAGGAAAAAATAAAAATTTACTTTCATTTTTGACAACCGAAATTTTCATTCCGAGCGAGCGAACCAATTATATAGATTATTTATAATCTCTATTTTTAATTAATTTCAAATTTTTCAACTAAATTCTCTTGTTTTTTGGAATATTCAACAGGATTAATTTCTTTTCCATTTATAAAACTTTCGTCTTCAAGTCCCACAGCAACCCAACGCCATTGCTTTTTTCCGTTGATAATACATTTTATCGCCTGCAAATGTGTACCAGTAGAAAAAATTGTCATATTTTTAATTTTTGACATATTTTTATAATTATCAATTGAATAATGTATTTTGTTCTTGCAAAAATTTTTTTATTCTTTGCCCAGATAAATCACAATATTTTCTATCTATATCATAACCGACATACTTTCTATTAGTTTTTAGAGCAGCGATACAGGTTGTCCCAGCTCCAACGAAAGGATCCAACACGACATCTCCTTCAAAAGTATAAAGTTGAATTACGCGATAAGGTAAATCAACTGGAAATGGTGCGGGGTGTCCAATTTTTCTTGCCCTTTCAGCTGAAAATCTCCAAATACTTTTTGTAAATTCCAAAAATTCTTCCTTACTTATAGTGCTCTTTTTTTTCTGTAAATTAGAACGACTAAATGTATCCTTGCAGAAAACAAGAATATATTCATGGACATCCCGCAACACAGGATTGTTTGCTTTTAAATAAGACCCCCAAGCAGTGGACGGACTTGCGCTGTTTCCTTTATCCCAAAGAATTTCGCCACGCATCAAGAAACCCAATGCATTCATATCTTCAACAATATAAGAGTGAAGTGGCAAATATGGTTTTCTGCCCAAATTAGCAACATTTATGCATACCCTACCGCCAGGAACTAAAACTCGGTGCGTCTCTTTAAATACTCTTTTTAATAATTCTCTATATTCTTTGAGAGATAAATTTTTATCGTATTCTTTCCCAACATTATACGGAGGGGAAGTAACCATCAGATGGACACTATTATCTGGAAGTTCTGTCATCGCCTCACTACTTTTACAAAAAATTTTGTTTATATTTTGAGGAAGAATTTGATTTTCAATATAATCAACATCTTTTCCGTTATTCAACCCCTCATATAATCGACCTGCATAAAATACAGCAGAATCGTGATTTATTTTTGCAGGAGCGCCGAATGAACTTGTTTTAGAGCCGTTAGTAATTTTCATTTATATTTATATTTTAATTTTATTATTCCTTCCAATAATCAACCCATTTTTTATATGGATCATAATCTAATTTGGTCTTTTGCCATGTTATTTTAATAAAATTTGTTCCTTCAGAATCAACTATTTTTGATAACGCCTCTTTTGTAATTTCAACCCCTCTTGGGTTTGTACCGGGTTTAGGAAGTTTGATATATTTTTTACGACCCATTTCTCCAAATATCTTTTTCTGAATTTCTAATGGAATATAATAAAATCCACCGACAGAACCCCAATTTATTTGAATCAATAAAATATCACAATTAGGATAATAATTCTCGCGAAACTCTTTCGCTTTTTGAGCGTCTACTGTCCAAACTAATTTAACACCGCTAAATCCCTTACCTGTAATTGTTTTTATAGAAATTGGTTCACCAAATAATTCAACATCAATTTCTGCTTTAGTAATTGGGATATCTGTTTTCACATTTTCCTCTCCAAATCTATGAATTAACAGGGCGACTAGCATTCTTTCTCGAAGAGAACCTACTTCCATTCCAACCTTACCAGCTCTTGAGCTTTCTATTTCGGCAATTTGAAATAAATATGGTAAACGTTTTTTAATTTTATCTATGAGCTCTTGGTCCTCAAATATTTTTACTAAATGATTTATCATTTTTAATTTTTTAATTTTAAGCTGTCGAGCGAGGCGACGAGTTTGAAAGTAAATTTCGCAGGCTCAATTCCTAAACTGTCGAGCGAGGCAATAATGTATACGGGAGCACTTCGAATAGTTAAGCAAGGTAGTAGTTATAAAAGTGCCTCTCGCAGGCGATTTTGCATGGTCCACCGCCAAAGCGGGGGAAAATCGCCGAGAGTGGAGATGACCAAACCTCGCAGGGGTTTGGATTATCGCCACTTTTATGGCTACTACCGAGCGCCCTTCTCTTTCTCCGCAACAATCAAATGGGTTTTTAAAACTACATTTGGGCTTAAAGACATTGACTCAATACCCTCTTCTATTAAAAATTCAACAAATTCAGGATAATTAGACGGCGCCTCGCCACATATCCCGATATATTTCCCTTTTTCCTTACATACTCTGATTGCTTCTGAAATCATTTCTAAAACTGATTCGTTTCTTTCATCGCCGATGTAAGCAATTCCTCCATTGTCCCTGTCTAATCCCAAAGTCAATTGAGTCAAATCATTGCTACCGATTGAAAAACCATCAAATATTTCCAAGAACTTATCTGCCATAATAACATTAGACGGGATTTCGCACATGACAAAAATCTTAAGATTTTTGTCATCCCGCGAAGCTCCATCTTGCGGAGCGGAGTGGGATTCTCTTTTTAATCCCGTTTTCTCTATCAATTCTACCACTTTTTTGCCTTCTTCAACGGTTCTGCAGAAAGGAACCATTACATTTACATTTTTTAAACCAAACACATCCCTTACCCTTTTTATTGCCACGCATTCCATTAAAAATGCCGGCTGGTATTTTTCTGAAATATACCTGCAGGCTCCCCGAAATCCGAGCATTGGATTTGCCTCCCCCTCTTCATAAAGAGAACCTCCTATTAAATTTTTGTACTCATTAGTTTTAAAATCAGAAAACCTTACAATAATTTCTTTTGGATAAACTGCGGCAGCTATTTGAGCAATACCCTCTGCTAATTCTTTAACAAAGAATTCTTTTTTGTTTTTATGCTCAATTGTAATTTCTTGGATTTTCTTCTTTAATTTTGCGTCTTTTATTTTTTCAAAATTATAAAGAGCCATCGGATGAACCTTAATTTTTTCAGCAATTATAAACTCTTCTCTTGCTAATCCGATTCCCTCATTTGGCAAAAACGACGCTTTAAAAGCTGTTTGAGGGTCACCGATGTTCATCATTATTTTAGTTTTAATCTTCGGGATGCTGGATAAATTTGTTTTCTTAACCTCAAAAGGAACGTTTCCTGAAAATACTCTTCCTTTCATACCTTGCGTACAATCAACTGTCACAATTTGTCCAGTCTTCAGAATTTTTGTAGCTGTTCTACTACCAACAATCGCAGGAACTCCCAACTCCCTGCTAACTATTGCCGCATGACAAGTTTTTCCACCCTCATCTGTTATAATTGCTGAAGCAATTCTCATTACAGGAACCCAATCAGGGTCTGTCATTTTAGTTACTAAAACATTGCCGGGTTTGAACTGACTAATTTTTGAAGCGTCTTTAATTATTTGAACCTTGCCAACTCCTATTTTTTCACCAATTGCTATACCTGATAAAATTGGCGGTTTATCGGTTTTTATTTGATACTCTTCTAAAACTCTCTCACCTTTAGGCATATGAACGGTTTCCGGCCTTGATTGAACGATATATAGCTGGCCAGTTTTACCATCTTTTGCCCATTCAATATCTTGAGGCATCCATTTTTTAAATTTTGCAGAATAATGGTCCTCTATAATCACCGCCCATTTAGCTAAAGTTAAAATTTCCTCATCATTTAAAGAAAATTTTAATTGCTCTGATGGCTTAACTTTGATTTCTTTTAATCCTCCTTTCTGCGAATAAATATCTTTTATTGTTTTCCTTCCTAAATTCTTTACAATTATAGGATTGAATCCTTTTTTCAGCGTAGGCTTGAAAACATAAAATTCGTCTGGGGTAATTCTCCCTTTAACAATTAATTCTCCAATTCCCCATATTGAGTTTATAAGAACGATATTGGGGAATCCTGTTTCAGTATCTAACGTAAACATTATCCCAGAAGAAGCTAAGTCAGATCTTATCATCTTTAAAACCCCGACCGATAAACCGAACTCTAATTGATTTATCTTTTTCTCATCCCTATAGGCAATCGCCCTGTCGGTAAAAGTTGAAACAATGCTTTTTCTTACTGCATCCAACAATTCTTCGTTTCCTCTTACATTAAGATATGTTTCAAATTGACCGGCAAACGAAGCATTAGGCATATCTTCGGCAACGCCAGACGTTCTGACAGCAATATCCGGATCTGGACCGAACTTTTCAGCTAATTTTGCATAAGCCCCGAGAACCTCTGCCTTCAAATTATCTGGGAATACACCTTTTAAAATAGCCTCTCTGGATAATCTGCCAACCTCCTGAATACTTTCTATTTTTTGAGGATTCAAATTTTTAAATATTCCTTCAAGAACCTTGTTTAACCCGTTCGCCTTCAGAAAGTTCCAATAGAAATTAGTTGTCAAAGCAAACCCTTCGGGCAAGTTCACGCCTTTTGGAACGAGATTAACATACATTTCCCCCAATGAAGCATTCTTGCCTCCGACTAATGGAACATCTTCAATTCCAATTTCTGATAACCATAAAATATTTTTTTGTGATTTTTCTACCATAATTAATAACGAGTTAACGCCCGAAGGGCGATGATTCCTCTTTTTAATTCTCCGTAGTTAGGAATATTATTATCTTCCAAAAATTTAATCGCTTCAGAAGACATTTTTCCGCCTAAAAAGAAGCAAACGATTGGCTTTTTCGGAAAAAGCCGCTTAGCTTCTACAATTATTTTAGCATTTTCCAAAGGGTCTGTCATAATCTGCGGTGTTTGTATAATTATCAATCCTCTAATGTTTTTCTGGCTTAAAACCGCCTCAATAGCAACTTTGTAGCGCGCCGGTGAAGCATCTCCGACAATATCAATTGGATTAGATTTAGACCAGAGAGAAGGCATCTCCGCAGAACCAGAAATTCTAGAGATGGTATCCTTTGAAAGTTCGGCTAAATTAATTCCCTGGCTTTTGCAATAATCTGCGGCTAAGACTCCGCATCCTCCCCCATTTGTAATTATTGCTACGGAGTTTTCGCACTTCGACTCTAAAGCTAAAATCTTTGAAACATCTAAAAGCTCTTCCAGGGAATCAGTTTCTATAACCCCTGACTGTTTAAAAGCAGATTTATAGACTTGGTAATCCCCGGCCATTGTTCCGGTGTGACTTTTAATAGCTCTCTGCCCTTCGTAATTCTTCCCAGCCTTTATGACAATTATTGGCTTTTTAGACACAATTCTCTTTGCTATTTCCATAAACTTTCTGCCGTCTTTCAGCCCTTCCAGATATAACGCTATGACTTTGGTTTCTACGTCTTCAGCAAACGATTTCAAGAAATCAGTTAGAGTAACGCCAGCTTCATTGCCGTAAGAAACCATGGAGGAAATTCCGTAATTCTCTTCTGCCGCCTTATCCGCTAAAATATCAAGGATTGCTCCTGATTGGGAAATGAGGGCGACATTTCCCTTAGGCGGAGTTGCTGGAGCAAAAGAAGCATTAAGATTGTTTTTCGTATTAATAATTCCCAGGCAATTGGGCCCGACAAGAGCTATTCCCGCCCTGCACGTCATTTCCGCTAATTCATTCTGGATTTTTTCTCCTTTGCTTCCAATCTCGCTGAAACCGGCTGAAATAACTATTATGCCTCCTACCTTTTTTTTACAGCAATCTTCAACCACTTTAAGAACAATGGAAGCAGGAACCGCGACAATTGCCAAATCAACCACTTCGGGAATATCTGTAATTATAGGGAAAGTTTTTCTGCCGAAAATTTCATTCTGATTCGGATTAACTAAAAAAACTTTCCTTTCTCCTTCTCCTAAAAGCATATTTTTAACAAGACCTGCACCGACAGATCCGATTCTGTCCGTCGCCCCTATAATCGCCGCTGTCCGCGGATTAAAAATTCTTCCTAATTTATTTACCATAAGATAATATTTTAAAATCAACTGCTAGCACCTTCTTCTCGTTGGCTATAACAGGATTCAGGTCTATTTCTTCTATTTCCTTCTCTTTTATTAAAAGATTTGAAACGCTGACAACAATAGAAACTAATGATTTAAAATTTATCGGCTTTTCTCCCCGAGAACCAGCTAAATAATCATATCCCTGCAATTCTTTCAACATCAATCTGGCTTCGACTGCTGATACCGGAGCAACTCTTAACGAAAAATCTTTGATTATCTCTGTGAATATTCCGCCAAGACCCACTAAAACAACAGGGCCGAATTGAGAATCCCTTTTTGCGCCGATTATAATTTCTTTTCCAAAAATTGTTTCTTGTACAAGAACACCTTTTGCTTTTTTCATTAATTTTTTAAAAGAAGACTTCAATTCTTTTTCATTGTTTATCCCTCCAATCACTCCTTTTATATCCGTCCTATGAAGAATATCTTTCCCATAAGCTTTTAAAAACACTGGGTAGCCTATTTTTTCAGCCGCAATCAAAGCTTCTTTCTCCGAAACAACAAAAAAAGTTCGGCAAATTGGAATTTTGTATTTAAAAAGAATTTTTTCAGCGGATTGAAAATTAATTAATCCCATAATTTAACTTGCTTTTGATAAATAAAACATATAATATATCGCTAAACCTACTACATACAGAAACCAATAACCAATAGCTGTATTATAAATAATCTTCTTTTCATTTTTTGATATGGTTTTTAAGACAGACTTCTTCCCCTTCTTCTGTTTTTTGGCAAAAAAACTAATAAGCCTTAAAAATAAATATATTAAAATCGGGAAAACAGTAAATCCTAAAATTAGATAAAATACAAAAAATAGGATATTAAAAAAACTCTGAACTTGAACGTGAGTTTCGCTATCAATTATCAAGAATGTATCGTAAAAGGTAAAAAGAAGCCAGAAAAAAGATAGGGTAATCACAACCGCCACAAAACTTGCCGAACAATACCCCACTAACTTAGGTATCTTTTTTAATTTTCTCGCTGTTGCCATAATTATTTCTTTATTATACCCCGTAGAATAAATTTAACAAACTAAAAAGGCCCACACATGCAGGCCTTTTTTTATTTACAAACTTATATCTTCTTCCCCACAAACTCCGCAAACTCAGCTATTCTACAGGCGTAAGCAAACTCGTTATCATACCAACCAACCACTTTAATCATATTCTCCTTTACCATCGTAAGAGACTTATCGACAATTGCCGATAAAGGATTGCCAATGTAATCAGAAGAAACTAGTTGTTCTTTTTCTATGCCTAATATCCCTTTCATCTGCTTCTGGCTGGCTTTTTCAAATTCTTTATTCACCTCTTCAATGCTTGCTGATTTTTCAACCTCAACAATCAAATCTAAAACCGAAACAGTCGCTGTAGGAACTCTCATTGCAATCCCATCTAATTTTCCTTTTAATTCAGGGATTACTTTGCCCAACGCTTTTGCCGCACCAGTAGAAGTCGGAATTATATTTAAAGCGGCTGCTCTTGCCCTTCTTAAATCCTTATGGGGCAAATCTAAAATCTTCTGATCATTAGTATAACTATGGACAGTGGTCATAAATCCTTTCACAATTTTAAAATTATCGTTTAAAATTTTTGCTATCGGCGCTATGCAGTTTGTCGTGCAAGAACCCATATCTATAATCTTGTCTTTTCCAGGATTAAATTTTTGTTCGTTAACCCCTAAAACATAGCTTGGGATTTCAACATCTTTTGCCGGAGCTGAGATAATAACTTGTTTGGCTCCTACTTTTATGTGTTTCTCCGCTCCTTTCAAGTCGGTAAATAATCCAGTGCATTCTAAAACTATATCTATCCCCAATTTACCCCATGGCAAATTCTCAGGGTCTTTTTCAGCGAAAACTTTTATCTCTTTCCCGCCTACTATCAAACTATTTTCCGTAAAAGAAACTTCTTTGTCGTAATTACGATAAATAGAATCGTGCTTTAAAAGATGGGCTAAGGTTTTTGTGTCGGTTAAGTCATTAATCGCAACAACATCCAAATCTGGATGATTTTTTAAAATCCTCCGTAAAACAGGCCTTCCTATTCTACCAAAACCATTTATTGCTACTTTTATCATGATAACGCGATACTAATCTACGAATAACATACCAATTATACGAATAATTTATGGTGAACTTATCGAAACATTAGTATCATTGGTATGCGAATTAGTATTATTGGTATCGCTTTTTTACTCTATTATTTTTAATAACTCATTAATTCTTTTTTTATCAAACCCAACTATAAATTCTCCATTAATATCTATAACAGGCACTGACATTTGTTCGGACTTTTCAATCATCTCATTTAGAGCCTGTTCGTCCAAGCTTACATCAATATATTCAAAAGAAATATTATGGCTTTTTAAATATTCTTTTAATGTAACGCAATAGACGCAGCTTGGAGTGGAAAAAATTCTTACCTTTGGCATACCTTGTTAGAAGTCCTTGAAGAAAAAATTTAATTATAAATTTTTTCTTTGGCTAATAAATAAATTATTTAGTAAAAAGACATTTCGCTCCATTAAGATTGTCTGTTTTAATGCGCCAGACTTCTAGCGTGGCATATATTTACTCTCCGCAACTGGCATCGCTGTTTGATGTTGAATCAGAAACATAGGCTGTAGAAAAACCAGATGTGGCTGATTCTTTAGATAATTCCTTTGAGCAGTAATCTGCTTGGTTATTAGATGCGCAACAAATTATTGATTTTAATGCATCCTCTGTCCTGCCACCAAAAGAAAATTCGTCTATTTTATCGTTTCCTAAAATTAATGTCGGCGAACCAGCTACCTCATACTGCGCCGAAAGGTCAAAATCTGTTTTAGCGTATTCTAACCCGCGAGAAGCATCTTTTACACAAGTATCAAGATTGGTTTTATCAACTCCTACTGAAGCTAAACAAGAATCTGATTTTCCTTCTGCAATATAGCAAGAAATATAATTCCAATATTTAGTACTTTGTTCCTCTCTTAAGCAAATCTGTCTTAAATTTTCTTGCGCTTCTTCGTCCCCATGCATAGATTCTATTTTGCCATTAGTAATAGACCCGATATATCTTACTTTTATATTCTCCTTTGTAACTGACTCATCTTTTACTAATTTTGCAATGATTCTCTGCATTTGGAGACCATATGGACATTGACTCACAACAAAAGCATCTAAAAAAGGCTTATCTGCTTTTTTAATTGACTCGCAAGATGTTATTTGGCTACCAGCATCTGCAGTCTCCGCCAGTTTTTCGTCTAAATTAATAGGGACGCCCTGCATTTCTGGAAATGCATACTTCCCATCTTTAGTAAGATAAATTATTTCATCTTGACTTTCAGTTTGACCTGTCATAGTTAATTTAAATACAACCTTATACAAGGTGCTAAATTCGGCAGCTTCTTTTAACTCGGCCTTACCAGCATCTTTTAGATAATTTTCGTTAATAAAACTTACAACTTTCTGGCCTGCCTCGTTAGCTGAAATAGTTTTTTCAAAATTTTTCTCAAAATAAAGCTTGTAAACTAATAAACCTGCGAGCGCTAAAATAATAATAATGATAATAACTACTATTCTGATAATATTTTTCTTGGTAGATTGCCAAGTGTCTTGAAAAGCCCTTTTTATTACATTCTTTATATTCTCTATATTCATAATTTTTTACTTGTCCGCCTAAGTTTTAAGATTAAAATTTTGGCGGATTATTATTTAATTATAATATTAATATCTTACCACAAAAAAATAAACTGCAACAACTCACCCTGTTGAATCCCAATCAACCTTTTTATTTTGCAGTTTTAATTTTTCATCAAAATCATATTTGATCAACCCGGCATAAGGAATTTCCAAATCAATAATTTTATCATCAGCTATCTTCTCAATATATTTTACTATTGCTCTCAAGGCATTATGGCTAGCTACGATTAAAACGTTGCTACCTTTTTTTAAATCTTTCTCTATATATTTTTTATAAAATGGAATTGCTCTTTTAAAAACATCTTTCAAACTTTCTCCTCCTGGCGGAGCTATAGCATAACTTCTTCTCCAAAGATGCACTTTCTCTTCTCCATATTTTTTTATTGTTTCTTCTTTATCCATACCCTGTAATTTTCCGTAATATCTTTCGTTTAAATTATTTGAAATGTAGACAGGGACATCATTATCGCTGATATCAATGAAATGACCCCGTCTTTTCTCTTTGCTCTTATCAAGATGTAAAAATATCGGATATTTTTTGTTGCCAAACTCAAACATTCTAGTTATTGTGTCTTGGTTTCTAAAAAGCGACGAACAATAAATTTTACCTATCTTAAATTTATTTACTGTTTTATCCGCCAAAGATTTGGCGTCATTAATTTCATTTTCATCAAGAGGAACATCCATCCAACCACTAAATCTGCTTTCTTCATTCCATTGCGATTTTATATGTCTTAGTAAAAATAGTTTTGGCATAAATTTATTTTGTAGTAAGTAATAGATAAAAAATGCTATTAAAGTGAGGCAACAAGTTCAAAAGTAAATTTCGCAGGCAATTTAACATGGTGTCGCCTTAGGCGACTAAATTGCCGAGAATTTAGATAGCAAAACCTCGTCCCGATTTCTGAAAGAAATCGAGGATGCTCGATTGTTATACAATCGGCACTGGGAATTTTGACTATCGGTATTTTTAAACTTATTGTCGAGCGTTAATGCCGAGCGATATCTTCTTCAATCTCCAACAACCTGTTATATTTTACCATTCTTTCCGGAGTTATAGGAGCTCCAGCTTTAATAAATTCTGCCCCTATTCCAACCGCCAAATCTGCGATAAAATCATCCGTTGTTTCTCCCGACCTATGGGCAACGAGGATTTTCCAATCAGCTGCTCTTGCTAATTTCACCGCTTCTAAGGTTTCCGTAACCGTGCCTATTTGGTTTGGTTTTAGGATAAGACCATTGCAAGCTAACTTTGCCTGTGCTTCTTTAATTCTTTTGATATTAGTAGTCAAAAGGTCGTCGCCGAATATAATTATTTTATCAGATAATTCTTTAGTAATTTCTTCAAATCCCTGCCAATCATCTTCTGCAAATGCATCTTCAATAAAAATAATTGGAAATTTATCAATTAAATCTTTGTAGAAACCTAGTAATTCGCTCCTATTTAATTCTTGATTTTCAATCTTATATCTCCCATCTTGGTAAAATTGAGATACTGCGGCATCTAAGCCGATCTTAGTATCAGGATGCTTTTCTATGGCGCTTTTTATTAGATAGAGCGCTTGCTCTGTTTTTGAAACTTGGGGAGCAAAACCTTTCTCATCCCCTATTTTTAAATTATTTTTACCAAAGTTCTTAATTAATATTTCTTTTAAACTTTGGAATATCTCGCTGCCAACTCTAAAATTATCTCTAAAATTTTGCTTTTGAGGGATTACCATAAACTCCTGTATGTCTAAACTACCATCCGTCCCGACTTTGTCGAGTCCCGACTTTGTCGAGGATCCTCGATTTAATCGGGAGATCCTCAACGGCTCTACCATCGGGACATGCGCTCCTCCTTCAATAATATTAAAACAGGGTTTAGGCAGATTTAGCGGGTTTCTTAAACCCGCTAGCTGAGCTATATATTTATAAAGAGGCAGATTTTGGTCAGTAGCTAACGCCCTACATGCTGCCACAGAAACCGGCAAAATCGCGTTTACTCCCAGCCGTGATTTATTTTCCGTTCCATCAAGTTTTATTAAAAAGTCATCAACCTCTCTTTGATTAGAAAATTCTTTATCTTTTAGGGCTGGAGCGACAATTTTCTTAATATTACTTATCGCTTTCTTCACCCCTTTCCCGTCTTCATCTCTTAATTCTAGGGCTTCGTATTTTCCTTTTGATTTCCCTGAAGGAACTGATGCTAAAAAATTGCCGTTATTTGTCCCGACTCTGTTGAGTCCCGACTTTGTCGAGGATCCTCGATGAAATCGGGAGATCCTCGATGGTTTTACCATCGGGATTTCTAATTCAACTTCAATAGTCGGATTCCCACGCGAGTCCAAAATCTCTCTTGGTATTATATTTCTAATCTTCATTTTAATTTTTAATTAGATAAAACACTTATTAGTTTTTTAATCAGAGCACTTAAATGAGCTTAAGTGCTCGACCGAGCACTAATTTATGAGATTAGTGCTCTGGTTTTTTACTTTTATATTTTTAACCTTCATTATATTTTAAAATTACTTCTCGGCTAATAATCCTTTCTTTTTCGCTCCTTCAACATAGTGTTGTTGAATTTGAGCTAAGGTCAGAGATTTGCCATAAATACGGATTTCGTCTAAATTCCCTTTAAAAAAATACGCTGTTACCATTCCTCCTCTACCGATTCTTAATGGATAATTGTTAGGAGTAATCGGAGTAGAATAATTAGCGCTGCTTACTTCCGCACCATTGATATAATATCTGACTTGATTGGAAGTTTTGTTTCTGTTGTAAGTAACGGTAACATGATACCAACGATTATCTGAAATTACTTCTCCGCTATTTCCTGCCAATTTGCCATTTAAATTAAGAAATATATATTTTCCATAATTGACTAAAGCATACTGATAACTCCACCAATTTGCGCCGCTTTTTGCCAAGACATAACGAGTGCCTGTGGAGGGCTGCTTGTATATCCAAGCTTCAATAGTAATTTCATCGCCCGAGATATTTAGACTAGGACTACTCCCACATATTGCGGCATTACTTGAGCCATTAAAATTAAGCGCTACGCCTAAATTATCAGATGCGGTGTTATCGAGATAAGTCGGTCCCGCACCAGACCAATCACAATTATTACCATTCCCTGAGCTGTCATAAAGATTATTCTCAAAACTCCATTCTCCTACCAACTCATCTCCTATACCGTTTTTTATATTTTGACTGAATTGTAAACCAGCGGCAATTCTCGCTTTTTCTCTGACACCGCCTACACCAGCTACAACGATAGAAACAAGAATGCCAAAAATAACCATCGCTGCAGCGAGTTCAACTAAAGTAAACCCCGTTAGAAGTTTGTTTTTCTCTTTTTTTATTTCTTTATTTCCCATAAATAATTAATGGTTTAGATACCCGCAAAGCACGTAAAGATTTTTGAATTCAAAAATCTTTACCAAAAACTTCTAACGGGGTAAACCCCCCCTCTTTTTGATGAAATAAAAGTTTTTTCTCTTTTATATTTTTTGCTTATGAACATATTCGTAGGCGGCCAAGGCAGCTTTACACCCTTCTCCTGCCGCTGTAACTATTTGTTTGTATTTCCCGACATTTACGTCGCCGACCGCAAATAAACCCGATGTTTTTGTTTGAAAAGTTTCAAATTCCACTTTAATTTCATCCCTTTCGTTAAAATCAACAAGCCCCTTTGCCAATGCTGTTGCTGGTTGAGAGCCAATTTCAACGAAAACTCCCTGAATATCTAAGGTTTTTATTTTTTTAGTAGCTAAATCTTCATAAACCAAAGCATTCACTATCTTATCCCCTTTTATTTCTTTTACTTCGGCATTGGTAATTATTTCAATTTTTCCAAATTTTTTTGCTTCTTCTTGGTTTTCTGCGTCTGCCATTGCCTTTAATCCGCATTCTAAAATATAAATATTATCTGCGTAGTTTACCATAAAAATCGCTGCCTCAAATCCAGCATTTCCTCCGCCAATAACTACTATGTCTTTGTTTTTAAAAACTGGGCCGTCGCAAGTAACACAATAACTTAGGCCACGACCAATAAACTCTTTTTCTCCGGGAACTTCCAACGGTCTTGGGTCGGCGCCTGTTGCGATAATCACAGATTTGGCATAAATTTTCTCTTTTTCAGTCGTGATAACAATAAAATTTTCTTTATCTTTTTCTATTTTTCCTACTTCAGCAAACTTTTTCTCAATAAACTCTTGAACATCCAAATGGTCTACAAACTTTTTTATTAACTTTTGTCCTCCAATTTTACCAAACCCGGGATAATTACAAACTTCGGTGGCTTTTTTCCCCATCTGACCACCATATTCTTTAGTAATAAGCAAGGTTTTCATCCTTTGGCGAGTAACGTAGATACCCGCTGTAATACCAGCGGGACCACCTCCTATTATAATAATATCATAAATGTTTTCTTTCATATGAAACAGCATAAACCCCCACACCAAACAAGTACAAATTTATTTTTTGTGCGGAGCACAGTGCTTGTTATGGTGTGGGGGTAAATAGCTGCAGTGATACCTCCTGCTCCACCACCGATAATTATTAAATCGTACATTATTAATTAATTAATAGTAATTCTATTATTTTACTAAATTTTCAATCATTACGCAAAATTATCTCCTGCCCGCAATGTTTCGCCCGCCAGAAACGCTGTATTTACTGCGGGCTGGCATAGCGATGCAGGCGGGCTGAAAGGCAAAAATCGCTTAGAGGCGATTTTTATCTTAAGCCATTAGACCTGTTGCTTAATAATTTTCGCAACGAAAATTATTAAGCAACAGATCTATTATACTAACTGTATTATTTCTTTAGAATTCATGCCAATCAATCTCAAAAACCTTGTTCCGCGAAGAAGCGCCGGAGATAAGTAAGATATCCGACCAGCCAATATTAAAATACTCTGTAATGACTTTCATAACTGCCATATTCGCCTTGCCATTTTCAGGCGGTTCTTTTACCCATATTATGAAATGAGCGTCGTCAACCTTTTCTATTTTCTCTTGCTTCGCCTTAGGTTTTACCTTAACGAAGATTTTCATAATTATAAACGAGGAAGGAATATGAAAATTTATTTTTATATTCCGACCGAGAGATTAATTATATAAATTGCTTCAGCAATTTCTATAAATATAATACTGATTAGTCTAAAATACTTTTTGGTCTTAATTTTTTTATAATCTTTTTTATAGCTTTGCTTATTAAAGAAAAAATTAGGATAATTATTATTAATAACGCCACCAACACCATTGCACCGATTAATACAAATGGAGTTTTAAAAAACTCTATGATTGGAGTTTTAAAAAAGTATATTTTTAATTGCGGTAAAACCCAATAAACTTTCAAAATTTCTTCTGGCGTGAATTTTTCCTCTTTTCCGATAGCCAAAACATATTTCCCTTGATTATCATTCCCAGAGATAACAATCTTATAACTCCCCGCTTCTACCTGTTTTTCAAACTCAGGTCCTTTGAAATAAAAATCTCTGCCGAAATCTTCCCAATATTCTTGCCACTTTATTGCCACGCCATCAACAAAAACGACTAATTCTTCTTTCCCGTCCTTTATTTGAAATATATTTGCAGAATATCTTCCATCTGGGTTAGAAGATTCTGGCACTAATAGATTGATATATAGATTAAAGCTGGCATCTGAGTTAATTAAATACTCTGCAGGTTTTCCTTGTAACTCGGCATAAAACGCCTGCGACACTTCTGGAGTTTGAATAATAACACTCTCCCCATTTACGATTCTTGGCAAATGAGCAGAAGCACTACTTGCCACTCCTAGAAATATGACTATAGATAAAATTAAAACTATTTTTTTCATTATTTTATTCTTGTTTTTCTTTTGGTTGCTCTTGCGTCTGCTCTTTCGGCTCTTCTTTGTTAATTGGCTCTTCTTTATTTTGTTTTTTGGAAAAATATAATATTAGATCGATGAGTCCAACAAGTATCATAACAGCTGCGATAATACGAATAAAAATCGCAAGAAAAGCTATCAACCATAGGACTATCCATAAGATAAGCCCTGTTGGCAATAGAAATTCCCATTTTATATATTTTTTGTAATCCATATTTTTTATTAATTATTTATTATTCTTAAACATCGGACCGTGGCCTGGAATTATCCAATCGGCTATCTCTAAAATCTTTTTACGGCTCTCTTCTAATCTTTGTGGATCATCAGCATAAGAATCTTTTTCAGGAAGATTTTCTTTCCAGAAAACATCTCCGCAAATAGCAACCAAGCCTTTATTTGTTTTTACTAATAAGCTTAAAGATGTTTTGTCGTGCCCCGGAGTTTCAATAATTCTGATGTTTTCTGTGAATTGTTCTTCCCTATCCTCAATTGTGTTTTTATCCCAAATCCCAAAATACTCTAAAGTTTTAGCCTTCGGAAACATTCCGATATTTCTGTAATGGTCTAGATGAGAATGAGTTATAAAAACAAAGTTTACATCATTAACCGTCAAACCTTCTTTTTTCAGCTCTTTAATTAATATTTTTTGGTCTTCTAAAATTCCTGGGTCCACAACCATTACAATATCTTTATCGCGCACTAAACTAATTGTAGCACAAGTTTTTTCTTCGCCATTATTATTAATTGAATCTGCAGTTGTATAACCTTCAGCTAAAATTTTAACTTCTGCCATACCCAATATATCAACTTCCAGAGCCAAACGTTGTTTTATGACGCTTGTATTCTTGAAGTCTTAAACCTAAAAATCTCCGACCTTGAGTAGTTTTTAAATAATTTTCTCTACGTTTGGCATCTTCCATATTCTTACATCCTTCAAAATAAATAAGTTGAATGGGTAATTTTATCTTTGTAGAAAAAGATAATCATTTATTATGTTCTTCTAATCTTCTCCTAAGGTTGTTGGTATATCCGATATATCTATCACCATCTTTTTGACTTTCCAAAACATAGATATAGAAGAACGTACTGGAAGTTGTATTACTGGGCATATTATTTTGACTTTTTACCGCTTACATTACTGTGTTCTAGCCGAGTTGCGTTGCCCCAAAACCGATTTACTGTTTTCGGTTTAGGAGCTTTCCGGTTCTTTTTATTTTTTTGATTTAATTTTGAAAAATTATTTTTCATATATTTATTATTACTTCATTGTACACTCAAGAACACCTGTTGCAAGAGAACACAATTAAAAACACAACCTACTTAAATAGATAGTGGATAACTTTATATTGACCGTCTTTCTATAATTATCTATAATTAAAGCGTAACAAAGACTCTTCTTTGTTATCCGCAACAAATAGCTCTTTGAAATCGTACAATTATGATTTCTAAATAACACCTACTCAATAATAAATTTATGTAACACACGCAGGGCAAATTCACTGCCTTATACTTGGACAATTTTGTCTATTAACATAAATAAAAAAAAGGCGTTGTGAATCACACCGAATCACTAAACCACAAAAACAACCCGCAATAAAAATCTTCTAAAAAGTACCAACAAAAAAATCTCCTAAAAAAACCAAAGCCCTAATAACGTAAATGTTATATTGAAATCATAAAAAAAATAAAGCCTCTGGAAAACCTCCGAGGCTTTTTCATTTACCTAAAATTAAAAAGGCGGCCATGCCACCCATTTTAACAAAAAGTTAAAAAATGATTAATAAAAATAATTATTTAATATCTTTTAAATATTTTCTTAAATCCGGACCAAACCGATTATCTTTCATCGCAAAATATAAAAATGATTTTAGCCATTTTAATTTATCACCGCATTCCAACCATTTGCCTTTAAATTCATACCCATAAATTACTTTTCCGTCCATTAACATTTTTTCAAAAACTTCAGCTAAAATTATTTCTCCTTTTTTTGATGGCCTTGCTTTCTTTAAATACGCGAACACTTCCGGAGTTAAAATATATTTTCCGACAATTACCAAATCAGAAGGAGCTTCTCCTAAAGCCGGCTTCTCAATAATCTTTTTTACCTTATAAAGACGGCTAGCAATTTTCTCTACGCCTGCTACTCCATAGGCAGGCAGTTTTTCGTTCGGCAATCTATTCAAAGCTATTACTGGGGCGTTGCAAGTTCTATAAATATCTATTAATTGGGAAATAGCCGGAGTTTCTCCATCTACAATATCGTCCGAGAATAAAACAGCTACGGGCTCGTTGTTAATAAGTTTTTCTGCCTGTAAGATTGCGTGGCCATCGCCCATTGGCTTTCTCTGTATAACAAAATGAATCGTAAGATCATTTAAGATTGATTCAAATTCTTTTAATTCCTTTAAGAGTTCCTCTTTTTTCTTTTTTGTTAAAATCTTTTCTAATTCTTTAGCTGGCTTGAAATAATTCAGTATCATCTTCTGAGTAGGACTGATAACAAAAATCAATTCAGTGATGCCTGATTTTTTTGCTTCTTCTACAATATATTGAATTATTGGCTTATCAACTATAGGAAAAAATTCCTTTGGCAATATTTTAGAAAGAGGCAAAAACCTGGTACCTAGACCAGCAACAGGAATAATAGCTTTTTTAATTTCGTTAGACATATTTTATGTTTTAAACCAGAACACATATTCTATGTGCTCGGTCGAGCACTAAATTTTATTTAGTGCTCTGGTTTCATTCTTCTTAAAAAAGCTGGGATTTCCCATTCAGCTTCCTGATTTATTCTTTTATTCTCTTCCAACTCTTGAGCTGTTTTAACTTCTAAAGCGTTTCTTCTAATCATTCCTTTTTTATCTTCTGTCTTGTCAGTTGAAGACGAAACCACTATTGGGACTGATGTTTTTATAACTGGCGCGTGAAATGATTGTTTTTTTATTTTCTTCCCCGCCTGCAACTCTTTGCCCGCCAGCAACGCTTTGCGTAGCGATGCGGGCTGGCGTAGCAATGCGGGTAGGTTTTTTTCTATTTTCATTTTAATCTTTTTCTTAGGGACTTTCTTCTTTTCTTCTTTTTTTACAATAATAGGTTTCTTTATCTCAACAGGCTCTGGCGTAGGAGCAAATGATGGACCAGTAATTAAAAGCGTTGTTTTAATTTTATTTTTTGATTTTGTATTTTTGGAAATGCCAAAAATTATTTTTGCTTTAGGGTTTAAAATAGATATGCTTTTGCTAATTTTTTCAACTTCTATCATGCCAAGATTCTTTCCGCCCGAGATATTAAATAACATTTTTTCCGCTTTTATATTACTGTTATATAAAGGGTTATTAAGGATATTTTGTACTACTTCTTCTGCTCTATTTTTACCAGTAGCTTCAGCGCTGTTCAAAAATGCCATCATTCCCCTGCCTTTTAATATTGTTCTTACATCGGCAAAATCAATATTAATTAACCCGGGGTTATAAATTAAATCAATTAAACTTTCTAAAGATTCTATAAGATTTTTATTCACTAATGAAAAAGCTTCTGTAATAGAAGTTTTCTCGCCGATAATTTTAAAAATTCTTTCGTTAGGAATTACGATTAAAGCGTTCAAACATTCTCTTATATCCCGAACAGATTTTGAACTAATTTTTGATTTTTTCTTACCTTCAAAACGAAATGGCAAGGTAAAGATTCCCAAAGTAACATTACCCAATTTTTGGCTCAACTCGGCAAAAACAGGAGTAGCGCCAGAGCCCAGCCCTCCACCCAAAGACGAAACAAGAATAATAATATCTTGACCCTCTAAGAGTTTTGTAATTTTTTCTTTTTCTTTTTCGGCTGCTTGGCGCGCTAATTCTGGATTCATTCCAGTTCCCAAGCCGTGAGTTACATCTTTACCAAAATAAAAATATTTAATTCCAGGTTTTTTCCCTATTGCCCTTATATCAGTATCGGCAATTACAAAACTGGCTTTTTCTAAAGACCTGCCGATTTCAGAAACAATTGACCCTCCACCACCACCAACTCCAATAACTCTTATTTTGGGCCTAAAAATTGCGTTAGCAGATAAATCAAACTTTTGAGGTTTGTGAAAAACCATTTTTTGTTTATCCGTCCGTAACCCAGAGGCGAAGGAGGGTTTTTTTATCTTTACTGCCCTTCTCACCTTCACCTTCTTTGCTTTTTTCACAATCTTAACTCTCTTTGCCCTTTTTGCCTTTTTAACTCTTCTTATCTTTTTAGCCCTTTTTATCTTTTTTATGTAAGTTTTCTTTTTTTTCATTAAGTTTAGTTTACCCCGTTAGAAATTTTTATCAAGACCCTATCCTGCATATATTGATTTTTTCAGCTTTATGTTGTAAACAGAATACGATATATGGAATTGTGTTTCTTTAAAGAAATCGAAAAACTATTGAAAGGAGGGGAAAATGTCCCAGTGGCTCTTTAAAAATTTCGCTAATTTTATTACTGTTTTTGGGGTAATCACAACTATTTTATTTTTGATTGTGGGAATAAGCTATCCCAATATGCTCTGGCTACTTTTGATATTAGGAATCTTGACAAGCCTTTCTGATTTTTTTGATGGGAATATTGCTCGTCGGTTCAGCATAACATTGTTCGGAACTGCATTAGACAGGTTGAGAGATAAATTTTTTGTTTGCTCCGCCCTAGCTTTGCTCTTCTGGCAGTATTGGCCGACTGATAAAAGCATTATTATCACTATTTTTACTGAATTGCTTGTAATATTAGTAATCTCCTTTGAATTACTTATAAACTCCACGTGGCTTTATGCATTGATAAAGAAACTTGACGCTACGACTAGTAAAGATGGCAAAATCAAAGTAACCTGCGAATTTTTTGCAATAGCAATTTGGCTGACTTCTCTTAATATCGATAAATATTGTATTGCCGATACTCTAAGTATCTCAATATTCTTTATTGATCTTTTGCTGATCGTCTCATTTTACTTTCAAGTCAGAAGTTTCGGCTATTACTATTTAAAGTACAGTAGAAACAACAAGCAATAAAAACCGCGGAGGTTATCCCCGCGGTTTTGTTTTGAAAATCTATTTTTCTGCCCAATATACTTTAGCTTCCTCTTCCAATTTATCTAAACGAGTATAATAATCTGAGAACTCATTCAAATGAGCCAAAGCAATCTTGCCGGTTATTAACGGGTCATCATTACTTACATTAGTAGAGGGACTTATTGTTCCGTGCTCTAATTCTACATCTAAACCCATTCTAAACTGCTCAATATCAAACTTTGACCAATCAATTCCCAACTCTTCCCCTATTTGTTTTGCTTGTCCCGTAGAGAACTTGTTCTTCTTCGGGGCCTCGTCGGTTGTAAAACTTTTTTTTGTTTCCATAATTATGAGCAGGGAGATGTGAAAAATCACGAGCAAGATAAAAAGAAAATTCATTTTCTTTTTGTCGAGCGAGTGGTTTATCATTCTGACCGAGCGATTAAATATATAGGCGGTTCATCGCCTCTATATTTTTAATTATTAATAATAGTGGGCGCGGATGGAGTCGAGCCTTCGACCTATCGCCTCAGGCGACCGTTCTGACAAAATCTTTTAACGATTGTCTCCCTTGACCAGACTTTAATGCTCTTTCTCGCTTCACTGCTTCTTTCCGGGTTTCATATATTTCTTTATAAATTAATCGAAATGGTATTGTTGATTTTGTATATCTACTTTTCCCAGTGTTATGCTCTAATAATCTTCTTTGAATATTATTCGTTGAACCAATATAAAATCTTCCATTCTTATCACTTTTTAATACATAAACATAATACATGTGGGTGTGGAAGGAATCGAACCTTCGACCTCTATCTTATCAGGATAGCGTTCTACCACTGAACTACACACCCAAATTTTATTTTTAAAATTATCTGAATTAATATAAATAATTTGAACCTTCCACCTGTCGCCTCAGGCGACCGTTCTACCGCTGAACTAGTCGCCCACCAAATTATATGTGCATTATAGCATTATAGCGTTCTACTTCACCCCCATACCAAAGTTTTTTAAAACTTCTGGTGTGGGGGCAAGCTGAACTACGCGCCCTTATAGAATTATTTATATCGTAATTTCCCAAAAAGAGCAATAAAAAAAAGCTTTCCCTAAAAAGAGAAAGCTTATTTTATACATTTTCTTACCTTGCCACCCTCAATACCATTTTCTTGTAATTTTAGATACCAGCCATTTATATGTTTTTGCAGTATATTGCCCCATTCTAGTCTTATCTCAATAAGTTGTCCTTTTTTTATTATCTTCGTACAAATAACTGCATCTACTATATGGGTACCTGAATAACAAAGAACTTGAAATCTTTTTCCTTTGAGTTGCCATTCTAAAAACTTGGTGATTTCTTTTGTTGTCATCGTCCTATTTTTAGATTTCTTTTTCATAATATATCCTTAAATCAATGGGTTTTTCTTGTTTTCAAATTTCAAATAACCATCATTATTATAGGATATTCACTTATTTCTGTCAAATCGTTTTGCACTAATAAAAACTGCCTAAAAAGACGACTATGTGTTGCCGGGCTAGGACTCGTCGGGTCATCCGACCCGACGCCCAGTCGTATGACTGGGCGAACCAAGATATCACATTATGTCCTACTTCACCCCCACACCAAAATGTTCCGGGACTTGGATTCGAACCAAGATAAATAGATCCAGAATCTATTGTCCTACCATTAGACGATCCCGGAGTAATTTGGTGTGGGGGCAAGTTAGACGATCCCGGAATGATTTATTTTAGTAAATAGTTTTTTAAGAAACCTTCGACCTGTCGTCGATTTAAAATATTTTTCTCTATTTCGAGCATCGGAAGAATCGTCATAACCCTGTACCCTATATGTACCCTGTACCCTATATGTACCCTGTACCCTGTACCCTGTACCCTGTACCCTGTACCCT
>Ga0180009_10000266_pt1 | contig 75108 bp, 54 predicted proteins | sample OS_PC_MetaG_FD_123537 | JGI IMG/M metagenome (GOLD analysis project Ga0180009, IMG submission 123537) | Groundwater microbial communities from the Aspo Hard Rock Laboratory (HRL) deep subsurface site, Sweden - OS_PC_MetaG | ecosystem: Environmental > Aquatic > Deep subsurface > Groundwater... | reverse complement strand
TGCCCGGCACAGCGCAATCCATCTACCCGGTCAGGGACAGGTCCTACCGCCCTGGGGTGAAGGTCTTCTTCCAGATGGGGGTTCACACGCCCTTGCACCGGGATCCGGTCTGGAGTAGGGAATTCGACCTGTTGCTGTCCTGGAACCTCGGTCTGTTGTACCGGAACGAGGCACGCGACGGCTGGGGACTCGGCACGTTCCTCGCTTGGGGCAGCCATTACCAGGGCCTGTCCGGGCTCGACGCATTCCGGCGCTGGTCCCTGGGCCGGGATTCCGACCATTACATCCAGTGCGGAGGCGGCCTGATCCTCGGGTCGGATAAGGACAACATCGTGCCGGATGGTCCCGGTTATCTGCTGCAGGCTGAGATCGGGGGGCGGTACCTGGCCCTGAACCTCCAGACCACGATCATCCCCTACGAATCACTGGGTTGGAGGTTCGGGGACGTCCCCTCGTCGCACGAAGGCAGGTGGGAGGAACCTGGTCCCGGCACCGACGTGGCCTGGAACCTGGGGATCAAGCTCAACAACTCCGCAGCCGGGGTGGGAACGACGATCCTCCTGGTGGCGGTGATGGTCGCCTTTTCCGACTGGTCCGGCGGAGGTTGGGATTGACCCGTCCTACTTCCAGTGGGTCGAGATGAACTGGTCCACCTCGGGGATGCCGCCCTGGAACACCAGGTACCCGTTGTGGGGCTCGCGCTCGGTGATCTCGCCGGCCACGGGAGTCATCATGATCCGCTTGACCTCTTCGCGGTCCTGCGACTGGCCCATGGCCCACCCCAGCTTCACGTAGGCCACCTCGGGCAGCATGTTCGCCGCGGGGATCACGCCGAGGCCCATGATCTCTCGCCCCGTCTCGTACACGTACATCTGCACGTAGCCCCACATGGTCTGCACGGTCATGTAGACGTGGACGCCGGCGTCGTACGCCCGCTGCAGCGCGGGATAGAGCGGCTTGTTGACGTGGCCCAGACCGGTGCCGGCGATGATGATCCCCTTGTAGCCGTTGGCGACCAGGGAGTCGATGACGTCCGGCTTCATCGCGGGATAGTAGTAGACCAGCGAGACCCGGTCGTCGAAGACGGCCTTCAGGTCGACCCGGTTGTCGTCGCGCCGCCGCTTGTAGTCCTCCCGGAAGGGGGTGACCCCGGAGGCGGGATCGACCTTGCCCAGGGGGATGTCGCTGAGGGTGCGGAAGGTCGAGCGGTAGGAGGAGTGCATCTTGCGCACGCGCGTCCCCCGGTGCAGCAACCCGTACTCGTCGCTGGTGGGGCCGAACATGCAGACCATCACCTCGGCGATGTCGCTGGTGGCGGCGGTTCGCGTGGCGTTGATGAGGTTGATGGCCGCGTCGGAGCTGGGCCGGTCGCTGCTGCGCTGGCTGCCCACCATCACGATGGGCACGGGCGAGTCCTGCAGCATGAAGCTCAGGGCGGCGGCGGTATGGTGCATGGTGTCGGTGCCGTGGCCCACCACGATCCCGGCCACGCCCTTCTCGATCTCGGCGGCGATGGCCCGGGCCGTGCCCATCCACTGCTCGGGGCCCATGTTCTCGCTGAAGACCCCGTACAGCTTCTCGGTCTCCATGTTGCAGATGTCCGCCAGTTCGGGCACCGAGCCGTACAGCTCGCCGGGACTGAAGGCGGGGATCACCGCGCCGGTGCGGTAGTCCAGCCGGCTGGCGATGGTGCCCCCGGTGCCGAACAGCTTGACCCGGGGCTTGCCGGGGTCGAAGGGGAACTCCTTCTCGGGGATCTGGTAGTTGGCCACCTTGCGCCCGTGGACGCTGATGGACCGTACGGTGTCGTGGCGGATCCCGATGTTGTACCCGGTGGCCAGCTTCAGCACGATGTGAAGCTCGTCGGCGGTCTCGCTGCGGGGCAGGATCAGGCCCGTGAAGTCGCCGCGGGTGGTGTGCAGGGTCACCTGGGACCAGACCGGGGAACCCTCGCGCTGCAGCAGGTCCAGGGTGGGGCTGCGGTAGCCCTTGAAGTCCTCGTGCGTCTGGCTCACTGGCGGGTCTCCTTGAGGTGTTCGGCGATCCAGCGCCGGACGGCGCTTCCGGGCACGCGGCCGCGGGCCGTGGGCATGACACGTCCCATCAGGGCGTGTTCCTTCCGGGCGGGGTCTTCGGGCAGGCCGCCGTCCGCCAGGGACGCGGTCGCCAGGCCGGTCACCAGGCGCCGGGCCTCGGCCTCGGGCAGGGGAACGGCCAGTTCCTCCTCGCTGCTCCAGACGGCCTCGGGCAGGACGTCCCCGCGGACGAGGCGGTCGATGGTCTCTTCCCACCAGGATCCCGCGGCGCCGAGGCTCGCGGGCCGGGGGCTGGACCGGTCCAGCAGCAGGCTGGCCAGCTGGTGGGGGCCGAAGGCGGCGGCGCCGGAGGTGTCCAGGCGGGTCCGCAGGGCCTCGAAGAGGTCGTAGGCGCGGTGGCGGCTCAGGCGTTCGGCCAGATCGGGACCGACGCCCGCCTCGGTCAGCAGCCGGCGTTTCTCCCAGGGGGGCGAGGGCAGGGATGACCGGATGGCGTCCACCCGCTCGTCGCTCAACCCGATGGGCGGCAGATCGGTGTCCGGGTACATGCGGTCGGCCCCGGGCAGGACGCGCTCGAAGCCGTTGGTCCCGTCGTCCAGGGCCTGCCGGGTCTCCTGCGGGACGCCCGCGACGGCCTCCCGGGCCCGGATGGCGATCTCCTTCACGGCGGTCCGCGTGTCGCGCTCGGTCCCCCAGACCAGGACCACCGGCACGTCCTGGCCCACCTTGCAGACGTTGGCCACCCGGTTCCAGTCCCGGCTGCTGAGGGTCGGGACGTCCTGGGTCGACAGGGCCAGGTTGGGCAGGTCGTCGATGCAGGCGATCACGCGGATGCGGTCGCTGAATTCCTTCAGGAAGCTGGTGCGGGGCTGGGTCTGGACCTCGAGGAGGCCCTGGAACCCGGGCAGGGGGATGGCCAGGACGGTCGCCCCCTTGTCCACGGCCTTGCGGATGAACCGGCACTCGGTGCCGCGCACGATGGCCGTCACGTCGAATCCCGTGTCGGCGATGTCCTCGGCGGTGATCCCCCGCCGCTGGAGTTCGGCGCGGATGCCGAGCAGGGTGCGCTGGCGCAGCGCCTCGTTGTGGGTCAGACGGGGGATGGCCCTCAGGCTGGGGACGCCCTTGATCTCGATGCGCGTCCCGCCCGTCACCGAGACGTTGACGTCCTGGCGGGCCGCCCCGCTGCCGGTGCGGACCATGCCGCTGGCCCGGCACAGGTGGCGCAGCACCTGGCCGACCGCCATGGCCTCCTCCGGCGTCTTCATGTCGGGGTCGGTGACGGTCTCGATCAGGGGCATGCCCAGGCGGTCGGTCCGGTAGACCCGCACGTGGCCCTGGTCGCTGACTTCCCGGCAGGAATCCTCCTCGATGCTGAGCTGGCGGATGTGCACGGTGCGGCCCCGGAAGGGGACGTCGCCGTCGGTGCCGATGATGGCCGTCCGCTGGAAGCCGGTGGGGATGCTGCCGTCCAGGTACTGCTTGCGGGTGATGTGCACCTCGCTGACCACGTTGCAGCCGAGCATCATGGTGATGGCGATGCTGATGTCCAGGGCCTCGTCGTCCATCTCGAACGGGGGGGCGTCGTCCATCTCGTAGGTGCAGACCGTGTTCTGGTTGAGGTGGTAGATGATGTCCTTGCGGGTCTTGAACTCCATCAGGGCGGTGCCGTCGTACTCGCCCATCTCCGAGAGGGTGGGCCGCATGTGCCGCAGCACCTCGGCCTGGTGTTCGCCCTGGTTGTACTGCCCGGCCGGACAGCGGCAGAACAGCTTGCGCCTGGTCAGCAGCTGCTGGTGGACCTCGAGTCCGCACATGAACCCGAGAGCGGAGTAGTCCGCGGGGCCCAGTTCCCCGTAACGGGGCAACGGATTCAGGAGCCAGGGATCCTCGATCAGGAAACGGTTACCCATGATCACCCGTCCAGGTAGGTTCTGCTCGGTTTCCGGATATGTCGGTCGTTTTGTCCGCCTTTTCGGGCAGGCGATGGACGGGGCAAAGATATGGGGCGCAGGGACAAAGCTCCAATAAATCTTGGTCCCGGATGCGTGGAGGCAGGGTAGCCCCGCGTCCCGTGGTCCCCCTTGACGAAAATTGACAGGTGAGGTACAGTATGCTGTCAAAACCGTAACAGAATTCGCTGCGGTTGCAGAAAGAATGTTAATCCAATCACATAGTGGAGGCCCCAGGTTGAGAAAGAAGCGCAAGGGGTGCGACGTACCCGATGCCACCATCCACCGGCTGCCCCTGTATCTGGAGAAACTGAAGCTGCTTCAGGCCATCGGCGTCGAGGACGTGTCGAGCCGCCAGCTCGCCGAATCCCTGGACATCAAGGCCAGCCAGTTGCGCCATGATTTCCATTACTTCGGGGGGTTCAGCCGGCCGGGCCGGCCCTACCAGGTGGCCAAGCTGGTGCCGGCTCTCGAGCAGATCATCGGCATCGCCGAGCCGGTGCCGACGGTGATCGTCGGGGCCGGGCATCTGGGTCAGGCCCTGGCCAACTACCAGAACCTGGACGTCCAGGGATTCCCCGTGCGGGGCATCTTCGACGTCAATCCCAAGCTCCTCGGCCTCGAGATCCGCGGCCAGCCCATCCGGGACATGGACGAGATGGAGGCGTTGATCCGCAAGGAGAACGTCAAGATCGCCATCCTGACCGTTCCGGCCTCCCACGCCCAGGCGGTCACCGACCGGCTGGTGGCAGCCGGCGTCGTGGGGATCTTCAACTTCGCCCCCACCGACCTGAAGGTTCCCGACGGGGTGGCCGTCCGCAACGAGCGGCTCGCCGTCGGCATCATGGCCCTGAGCTTCAAGGTCAAGTGCATCCTGCAGGGAGAGGACGCCGATCTGGCCTGAGACCCCTGCGTCTTGCCTGAAAACAGCCCCCGCCGGCAACGGCGGGGGCTGTTTTCAGGTGGGGTCCGCAGGTGATCACCAGCGGATGAGATTGGCCCCCCAGGTGAAGCCCGAGCCGAAGGCCACCGTCACCACGAGGTGGCCGCGCCGGAGCCTGCCCTCGCGCACGGCTTCGGCCAGGGCGATGGGGATGGTGGCGGCGGTGGTGTTGCCGTACTTGGCGATGTTGCTGAACACCTTCTCGGGCGCCAGGCCCATGCGGCTGCCCACCGCCTCGGTGATGCGCTGGTTGGCCTGGTGGGGGACCAGCAGATCGACGTCGCCGATGGCGGCCCCGCCTTTTTCCAGGACCTCGTCGATGGCCTCGCAGAACCTGCGGATGGCGTGCTTGAAGACCAGGGATCCGTCCATGGTCGGGTGGTGCTGCCCCTGGGCCAGATGCTCGGGAGTGATGCGGCCGGGGACCACGGCCTCGGGCGACCGCAGCATCAGGTCGAGGGCGAAACGCCCCTGGCTGTGCAGGACCGAGGCCAGCACGCCGCGTCCGGGCTCGTCGCTGGCCTGGACCACGGCGGCCCCGGCGCCGTCGCCGAACAGCACGGCCATCTCCCTGCCCCGGGTCGAGAGGTCCAGGGCGGTGGACTGGATCTCGCCGCCGATCACCAGCACCGTGCGGGCGATCCCCGCCTGGATGAAACCGTCCGCCGCGGCGAGCCCGTACACGAACCCGGTGCACTGGTTGCGGATGTCCATGGCGCCGGCCGTCTTGAGGCCGAGGAGATCCTCGATGAAGACCCCGTTGCCGGGAAAGAAGACGTCGGGATTCAGGGTGGCGTAGATGATCTGGTCGATGTCGGCGGGCTCGATGCCGGCGTCCTCGATGGCCATGCGGGCGGCCCGTGCGCCCATCTCGGCCCCGGATTCGACGGTGCGGCCGTCGGGGCCGATCTCGAGCCACCGTCGCTCCTTGATCCCGCTGCGCTGGGTGATCCACTCGTCCGAGGTGTCCATCCAGGCGGTCAGGTCCTCGTTGGTGACGACCCGCTCCGGCACGTGGAACCCCGTGCCGATGATGGCGGCTCTGGGCATGGTTTCTCCTCGGGTCACCGGTGGACCGGTATGGCCGCCGGAATGTGTTTCCTGTTCTGCTTGATGAAAGCCTCGGCCGTCGTGCGGTCGGGGAAGTAGCCGATCCGGACCCGGAAGATCATGGATGAATCGGCCATGTTGGCCACCTTGACCCGGGCGTCCCAGCCCATCTTCTGCAGGCGGGCGGCCTCGAGGTCGGCGTTGGCCGCATCGCCGAACGACCCCACCTGGACCAGGTAGGGGCCTTCCTCGTCGGGCGCGATGGGGGCCGGTTCGGGGGCAGGGGCGGAGGGGAGCGTGGCCCTCCCTGCCGGACGGTCGGCGGCGGTGGTCCCGACGCCGGCATCCTGGGCCGGGACTTCCGCCGACTCCTCCGGGGATTCCGGGGTCAGGTTGACGAGCTTGACGCCGCCGTCTGCGCCGGGTTCAGGCTTCTTCGAGGCGGTCTCGGGGGTTTCGGGGGTGAGCCGGGTGCCGACGTCGGCCACGTCCACCTCGCCGGACCGCTGAGCCGGGGGAGCGCCGAGGGAATCGCCGGCGACGTCCAGGGAATCGGCCCCCGCAGGCCCGGTATCCTCGCCCGGAACGGTGATGATCGTCCGGGACTCGCCGATCCCCGTGGGGACGTCGCCCCCGGGCGAGCGGAACAGCAGGGCTGCCCCGATGATGCAGACGGCAAGCCCCAGCCAGATGATCTTCGGCGTCTCCCTGCGGGAGCCGCCATGGTTCTTGCGCCTTCCGGTCTGGAGCAGTTCGTCGTCCTTGCGGGCCATGTCACACTTCCTGTTCCGGCGAGTCGGGACGGATCATGCTGAAAGAAACGGTTGCTGCGAGCGATAGCAAGAACCCGGGGATCATCTCGTACAGCAGCCCGTTGAGCACGGGAATATTGTACCAGAGAATGACGGTGACGGTTCCGGTGATGAATCCGGCCAGCGCCCCGGCCCTGCTGACGCGTCGCCAGTGCAGGGAAAGCAACAGGGGCGGCCCGAAGGCCGAGCCCAGTCCGGCCCAGGCGTAAAGGACCATGTTGTAGACGAAATCGTCCGCCTTCCAGGCCAGGATGAAGGCGAGGGCTCCCACGCCGATAGTAGCCGATCGCCCGATCGCCACGAGCCGGCGCTCGGAGGCCCGGGGATCGATCATGCGGCGATAGATGTCCTCGCTGACGGCGCTGGCGCTGGCCAGAAGCTGGCTGTCGGCCGTGGACATCATGGCGGCGATGGCGCCGACGATCATCACCACGGCCAGCCACTCGGGCATGAACGACCTGGCCATCAGGGGCATGAGCTGCTCCTGGTCGGCGATGGCCCCGCCGTCCCCCATGGCCTCGGGGCCGAACCAGGCCAGCCCCGTCAGCCCGATCAGGATGGCTCCGGAGAAGGCGATGACCGCCCATCCGATCGCGATGAAACGTCCCTTGCGCACGTCCCGGGGCGAGGTGATGGCCATGAACCGCAGCACCAGGTGGGGCTGCCCCATGTAGCCCAGGCCGATGGCCAGGCTCCCCAGCACCCCGCTGATCGCCGCCCAGGCGGTGCTCCCGGGGGCCAGGTCGAGGTAGGATCCCCCGAAACCCGCCAGGCGGTCCTGCAGGACTCCCGGCCCGCCGAGTTCGGCCAGGACGGCCAGCGGCAGGACGGCCAGGGTCGCCAGCATGATGATCCCCTGGATCAGGTCGGTCCAGGACACGGCAAGGAGGCCGCCGACGGCCGTGTAGAACAGCACCAGCACCGCCCCGATGGCCATGCCCCAGATGGGCGGGATCTCCAGGTAGAAGTTCAGGACCTTGCCGGCGGCCAGGAACTGGGCCGCGACGTAGAAGGTGAAGAAGAACAGGATGATGACCGTGGCGACGGAGCGCAGGGTGCGACTCGAGTCACCGAAGCGGGACTCGAAGTAGTCCGCCAGGGTCAGGGATTCGAACCGCTCGGTCTCCTCCCGCAGGCGGCGGGCGATCACCATCCAGCTGAAGGCGATCCCGGTGCAGCAACCCACACCGACCCAGGCCGCCCCCGCCCCGGTGGCGAAGGCCAGGCCCGGCAGCCCGATGAGCAGCCAGGCCGATTCCCCGCTGGCCCGCTCGCTGAAGGCCGCCACCCAGGGCCCCAGACGGCGGCCGGCCAGCAGGTAGTCGCCCAGGGTGCGGTTGCTGCGGGCGGCGAGGACGCCGACCCCCAGGATGACGACGCTGTAAAGAATCATGCCGAGAACGAGGGGATTCACCTTTCCTCCCTGATCGGTGATGGTTCTGGCACGGGTGCCCTGGCCGGATCATAGTCCCCATCGCCGGCCCGGATCAACGGTTCATCCTCGTTCATCCTCATTCCAGCCTCCCGTTGGCGGGCGACGTGTTCGATGGTATCCTGACGGAGTCACCCCGTCGGCCCGGATCCTTCAGACCGCATGCGACCTGAACGGCCCGGGCCGGACTTCACGACGAGCCCTCTCCGGGCGGAGGTCCAAGCGCATGCCCCCCTGGTTCCTCGAACTCGGCGCCGTCAAGCAGGCCCTGGTCGCCACCCTGTTCACCTGGGGCGTCACCGCCCTGGGCGCCGCCACCATCTTCGTCTTCAAGACCGTCAACCGCAAGCTGCTGGACGCCATGCTGGGCTTCGCCGCGGGGGTCATGATCGCCGCCAGCTTCTGGTCCCTGCTGGCCCCGGCCATCGAGATGGCCGAGGCGGATGGGGGGGATGGCTGGCGACCCGCCGTGATCGGCTTCCTGGTCGGGGGGGCCTTCCTCTACCTGATCGACAAGATCCTGCCGCACCTTCACCTGGGTTTTCCCCGCGAGGAGGCCGAGGGCATCAGCACCAGCTGGCATCGCAGCGTCCTGCTGGTCCTGGCGATCACCCTGCACAACATCCCCGAGGGGTTGGCCGTGGGCGTGGCCTTCGGCGCCGTGGCCGCCGGCGTCGACTCCGCCAGCATGGGGGCGGCCGTGGCCCTGGCCCTGGGCATCGGCATCCAGAACTTCCCCGAGGGTCTGGCGGTGGCCGCCCCCCTCAGGCGGGAAGGCTGGTCCCGGCGCAAGAGCTTCCTTTACGGCCAGGCCTCGGGCATCGTGGAACCCATCGCGGGGGTCCTGGGAGCCAGCGCCGTGCTGCTGATGCGTCCCCTGTTGCCCTACGCCCTCAGCTTCGCCGCCGGCGCGATGATCTACGTGGTCGTGGAGGAGCTCATCCCCGAATCCCAGCTCCAGAAGAACACCGACCTGGCCACCATCGGGGCCATGCTGGGGTTCGCCCTGATGATGACCCTCGACGTGGCCCTGGGCTGAAAACGTCCATTCGCCAGCCTTGTGCTCCGGGTGCGGTGCTGGTACAATCGCGCCCGGTGTTTTTTTCCTAACGGAGAAGGAGTGGCAACCATGTACGGGATTGTGGGTTATGGCGCTTACGTGCCGCGCTTCAGGATCAAGGCCGAGGACATCGCGAACCAGTGGGGAGCGGATGCGGAGGCTTTCAAGCGGGGGCTCCTGCTTGAAGAGAAGACCGTTCCTGGTCCCGACGAGGACACCATCACCATCAGCGTGGCCGCGGCCCGCAGCGCCCTGGTGCGGGCGGGCATCGATCCCCAGCTGATCGGGGCCTGCTACATCGGGTCGGAGAGCCATCCCTACGCCGTGAAACCCTCGGGGACCGTGGTCATCGACGCCCTGGGCATCGGCCCCGAATGCCACGTCGCCGACTTCGAGTTCGCCTGCAAGGCCGGCAGCGAGGCCATGTACGTGGCCTACAGCCACGTCAAGAGCGGGGAGATGAAGTACGCCCTGGGCATCGGGGCCGACACCAGCCAGGGCGCGCCCGGCGACGCCCTGGAATACACGGCCTCGGCGGGCGGTTCGGCCTTCATCATGGGCGGTGACAATCTCGTCGCCGAGATCCTGCACACCTACTCGTTCACCTCGGACACGCCCGACTTCTGGCGCCGCGAGGGGGAGTTCTATCCCCGCCATGCCGGGCGCTTCACCGGGGAACCGGCCTACTTCCACCACGTGCTGAGCGCCACTCGCGGCATCCTGGACCGCAGCGGCATGGAGCCCGCGGACTTCCGCTACGCCGTCTTCCACATGCCCAACGGGAAGTTCCCCCTGAAGGCGGGCAAGACCCTGGGCTTCACCCAGGAGCAGATGGAGCAGGGCTGGGTGGTGAACCTCATGGGCAACACCTACAGCGGTTCTTCGCCCACCGGGCTGGCGGCCTGTCTGGACGTGGCCAAGCCCGGCGACCACATCCTGATCACCTCGTTCGGCAGCGGCGCCGGCAGCGACTCGTTCATCCTGCGCTGCACCGACCGGTTGCCCAAGGTGCAGGGGCTGGCGCCCACGGTGCGCGGACTGCTGGCCGACCGCCGCATCCATCTCGGTTACGGAAAATACGTGGCATACCGCGGCAAGATCCGCATGAACGAGGTCTAGAAAGGAGGACGACATGAGAGACGTTGCTGTCATCGGCATGGGCTTGACGCCCTTCGGGGAACTCTGGGATACCTCCTTGCGGGACCTGTTCGCCATCGCCTGCGCCGACTGTCTGGAGGATGCGGGCGTGGCCCGGGACCAGGTGCAGTCGGCCTACATCGGATGCATGACCAGCGGGTTGTTCGTGGGCCAGGAACACCTGGCGTCGGTGCTCTGCGATTATGCGGGGCTGCGGGGTCTGGCGGCCACCCGGGTCGAATCGGCCTGCGCCTCGGGCGGCGCCGCCTTCCGGGCGGCCTACCTCGAGGTGGCCAGCGGAGCCAGCGATTTCGTCCTGGCCGGCGGCGTGGAGAAGATGAACGACGGGGCCGACGCGACCTACTGTCTGGCCACCGCCGCGGATCAGGAATACGAGGCCTACAACGGGGTCACCTTCCCCGGCCTGTACGCCATGATCGCCAAGGCGCACATGGCCAAGCACGGCACCACGCCCCAGCAGCTGGCCGCGGTCGCGGTGAAGAACCACCGCAACGGCGCGAAGAATCCCAAGGCCCAGTTCCCCCTGGAGATCAGCGAGAAGACGGTGCTGGGCGCCGTCCGGGTGGCCGAGCCCCTGGGTCTGTTCGACTGCTCGCCGGTGACCGACGGGGCGGCCTGCGTCCTGCTGGCTCCGGTGGAGTTCGCGCGCAAGCTGGGCAAGCCGGTGGTGAAGATCATCGGTTCGGGACATGCCACCGACGCCATCGCCTTGCACGACCGGAAGGACCCCTCGACCATTCCGGTGGTGGCGCTGGCTGCGCAGCGAGCGTTCAAGCAGTCAGGACTCACCATCCGGGACATCGATTTCGCCGAGGTCCACGACTGCTTCACCATCGCCGAGATCGTCTGCACCGAGGAACTGGGGATCTTCGAGCCCGGCCAGGGCGGGCCCGCGGCCGCAGCCGGCAAGACCGCGCGCGACGGCGAGTTCCCCGTCAACACCTCGGGCGGCCTTAAGAGCAAGGGTCATCCGGTGGGGGCCACGGGAATCGCCCAGATCTGCGAGCTCTACGCCCAGCTCACCGGCAACGCCGGTGGGCGCCAGTTGAAGAACCCCCGGCGCGGCCTGGCCCAGAACATGGGCGGATCGGGCGGCAGCTGCACCGTGCACATCCTGGAGGTGGAACAATGATCAGTCCGCGTTATCACCGGGAAAAGCCCCAGCGCTACCGCCTGGAGGCCGGCAAGTGCACCAAGTGCGGCGAGATCCACTTCCCCCCGCGCAAGGTCTGCCGCAAGTGCTTCGCCCGCGAGTTCGAAACCGTCGAGCTGCCGCGGCGCGGCAAGGTCGTCACCTGCACCACGGTGTGGATTCCGCCCGCGGAGTTCGACGACCAGAAACCCTACGTCAACGCCATCGTCGAGCTGGAGAACGGGGTGCGCCTGACCGTCATGATCAGCGAGGCGCCGCCCGACGAGGTCGACATCGGCACCGAGGTGGAGATCGTCTTCCGCCGCTTGCAGCACGGGCCGGCGTGGGAGGTCATCCGTTACGGTTACAAGGCCCGCGTGATCGCGGGGTAGGAGACGCATGGGCAAGTTCAAGGGACGCCGCGCCGCCGCCTTCATCTTCGACCTGGACGGCACTCTGGTCGACTCGGGTCTCGACATCGCGGTGTCGGCCAACTTCGTGCGGGCGCACTTCGGCCTGCCGGAGTTACCGGTGCAGAACGCCCAGGGGTATGTGGGCGACGGCGTGGTGAACCTGATGAAGCGCATGCTCGGCCACGACGTGCGCAGCGGAATGACGGGGGACGCCGGCTTGCCGGTGTCCCCCGAAAAGCTGGAGGAGGGTCTGGGGGTCTTCCGCGACCACTACGGCCGCCACCTCCTGGACAACACCCGTCTGTACTCCGGCGTGCTGGACGTCCTGATGCACTTCCGGTCCTTTCCCCTGCTCCTTGCCACCAACAAGCCCCGGTCATTCACCGACCGGATCCTGCAGGGGCTGAACATCAAGGACGCCTTCCGGAACGTCGTGGCCGGGGACGAGACTCCGGCGATCAAGCCCGATCCCGGGCATCTCCGGCAGTTGACCGCGGGGCTGGACGTTCCCGCCGCCGAGATCGTCGTGGTGGGGGACAGCCCCAACGACATCAACGCAGCCCGGGCCTTCGGGGCGGTCTCGGTGGGGTGTACCTACGGGTTGACGGCGCCGGGGTTGATCCGGGCGGCGGGGCCGGACCTGGTGATCGACGGAATCGGGGAATTGGTGGCACTTTTTCCCTCCCGCTGACGCCGGGGTTGTGCCGTCGAAACTGTGTTCGGCCGAATAATCGGGCAAATACTTGAGAAAATATTCAAATTATTGACCCCACATACTGAATATGCGGTCATTTTTTGGGGAAGCACAATTTCGACGGCACAATAATTTTGATAGCCAAAATCATATAAAAAGGATATGATTAATCCCGAATCAAAGTCAGGGTCGGGTCGGTGTGGGGGACGATATTCACGATTTCCAGGCTTCCGGAGAGCCATTCCATGCAATCCAACGGATCAGGCGCCCTCGAAACCAACGCCGCCGGCCGCCGCGCCATGGCCCTCATCACCCACGGGGTGGTGTGGACGCCTGCCGCCGGCGCCCTCGCGGCCGTCTGGCTGGCCTTCGAGACGGGGGTCACCACCTTCGACTGGGTTCTCCTGCTGGTGATGTACCTCCTGACGGTGATCGGGGTCGAACTGGGTCTCCATCGCTACGTTTCGCACCGGGCTTTCCGGACCACGGGTTTCATCGAAGGCGCCCTGGTCGTCCTCGGATCCATGGCCGCCCAGGGGCCGGCTCTCTACTGGGCCAGCACCCACCGGCGTCACCACGCCTTCTCGGACCAGGAGGGCGACCCCCATTCACCGTGTCTGAGCGGTTCCGGTTTCCGGGGGTGGCTGGCTGGTCTGTTCCACGCCCACATGGGCTGGCTCTTCCAGCCCGTCCAGTCGGATTGGCTGCGGTACATCCCCGATCTGGTCAAGGATTCCCGGCTGTTCCGGCTCAACCAGCTCTACTTCGTCTGGATGCTTCTCGGCCTGGCGATTCCGGCGGCGGCCGGTCTGCTGCACTACGGGACGGTGATCGGTGCGTTCAAGGGCCTGCTTTGGGGGGGACTGGGCAGGATCTTCCTCGTGCACCACGCCGTCTGGGGGGTCAACTCCCTCTGCCACCGTTTCGGCAGCCGGCCCTTTCCCACCCGGGAGCAGAGCCGCAACCTGGCGATCATCGCCTTGCCCTCGCTGGGGGGCGGCTGGCACAACAACCACCATGCCTTTCCCAGGGCGGCGGACAACCGGCTGCACTGGTGGCAGCTGGACGTGTGCGGGCTGATCGTGCGGATCCTGGATCGGGCTCACCTGGCCTGGGACGTCCATTACCCGGACGCCGCGTCGTTCAAGGGTCAACGCCGGCCTGACGCCGGCATGTCTCCTTCCGTGGAGGGTTAGCTCATGGCCAACGAAACCATGCCCGGCCTGGACATGTCGCCCTATACGGTGGCCGGTCCGACCGAGCGGCGCCGTCTGCGGACGGTCGCGGGGCTGATCATCGTCGTGCCTTTCCTCGCCACCATCCTGGCCATCTATCTGGCCTTCACCCAGGGAATCGGGTGGATGGAGATCGGCATCTTCCTGACGGGATACCTGCTGACGGTCATGGGACTGACGGTGGGATTCCACCGCCATTTTGCCCACCGGTCCTTCGATACCAGTCCCGCCATGCGCATGGTGCTGGGGGCGCTGGGATCCATGGCGGGTCAGGGGCCGATCATCTGGTGGGTGGCCACCCATCGCCGCCACCACCGGCTCAGCGACCAGGAGGGCGATCCCCATTCGCCCCAGCTCGTCGAGGGATCGGGCCTGTGGCGGGTGATCAAGGGATTCTGGCAGGGCCACATCGCCTGGATGTTCTCCGACCGGATCAGCAACTGGGGGATGTTTGCGCGGGACATGATGAACGACCGGCAGGTGTTCAGGATCCATCAGCTCTACTTCCCCTTCTTCTTCCTGGGGTTGCTCCTGCCGACGGTGGCCGGGGGCCTCATCGCGGGTTCGTGGCAGGGAGCGTTCCTGGGATTCCTGTGGGGCGGCCTGGTCCGGATCTGCGTGGTGGATCACGTGCTGTGGTGCGTCGGTTCGATCTGCCACATGGTCGGCCTGCGCCCCTACGTGCACCGCACCCGGGACCACAGCACCAACAACCTGCTGGTGGCCTTGGTCGGCTGCGGCGAGGGACTGCAGAACAACCACCACGCGTTTCCGCGGGACGCCTTTCACGGTTTCCGCTGGTACGAGCCCGATCTGGGAGCCCTGGTGATCCGGATGCTCAAGGCCGTCGGTCTGGTCTGGAACGTGGTGGAGACGCCGGAAGACAAGCGCAAGGCAGCGCTGGGCGACGATCGCGCCGTCGCCTGAGGCGGCGCATACCCGCCGGCCTGCGTGCCGGTCCAACCGAGGAGATCCGAATGGGTGCAATGGTAACGAAAGTGCTTTCGGTGGTGGGGCTGGGACGCCGGAAGAAAGGCCTGGTCTTCGACCGCATGCCGCGAAGCGAGGATGAGGTCCGCAGGGGTCTGGTGACGGCGGTCGCCGGTCTGGCCCAGGTGGCCCCGCAGGACATCGACACCGCCAAGACCTTCGCCCAGCTCGGATTCGATTCCCTGCAGGCGATGAAGTTCACCGGTCTGCTGGAGAAGTCCCTGGGCGTCGAGCTCGAGCCGACCCTGCTGTGGGACTACCCGACCATCGATTCTCTGGTGGAATTCCTGGTCGGCAAGCTGGATCTGGGCAGGTCCATCGCATGAGTCTGCCCGCCCCGCGTCCCGACCTGAACCCGCCGGAGGGGGACCTGGCGGCCGTCCTGCGACGCCGCGCGCACGAGACTCCGGAGAAACAGGTCTACGGCTTCCTGCGGGACGGCGTGAACGAGGCCGACGGCCTCAGCTACGCGCAGCTCGACACCTCGGCCCGGGCCATCGCCGCCGCCCTCCAGGAGCGGTTCAAGCCCGGCAGCCGGATGCTCATGCTTTACCCGCCCGGCCTGGAATTCGCCGCGGCCTTCTTCGGCTGCCTCTATGCGGGGATGATCGCGGTGCCGGCCTATCCTCCCCGCAAGAACCAGCTGGACGGCCGTCTCATCGGGATCGTGAAGGATTGCGGCCCGGCTGCGATCCTGACCGTGGCCGAGGTGGCCGCGGGCGTCGAGGCCATGGTGAACCAGCTGGCGCCGGGTGCGATGGCCGTGATCGCCACCGATGCCGTGGGTCCCGACGGCGCCGACGCCTGGCGGGAAGTCCCCCTCCCCCCGGAGGCCATCGCCTTCCTGCAGTACACGTCCGGCAGCACCGCCGCGCCCAAGGGCGTGATGGTCAGCCACGGCAACATCATGCACAACGAGCGGGCCATTCTCGAGTCCATGGAGCACGACTCCGACCTGGTCGGCGTGGCCTGGCTGCCGGTCTTCCACGACATGGGCCTGCTCGGCAACCTCCTGCAGCCGGTCTACGCCGGCGGCGCGACCTACCTGATCCCTCCGCTGGCGTTCCTCAAGCGGCCCCTCGCCTGGATCGAGGCCATCTCGCGGTACCGGGGAACGACCTGCGGGGGACCCAACTTCGCCTTCGATCTGTGCGCCCAGGCCGCTGCGGCGGCGGATGGGGGGCTCGATCTCGACCTTTCCTGCTGGCAGGTGGCGTACGTGGGCGCCGAGCCGGTCCGGGCCGGCACCCTCCAACGCTTCGCGAAGGCCTTCGAGCGGTACGGATTCCGCAAGGAGGCCTTCTTTCCCTGTTACGGTCTCGCCGAGGTGACGTTGATCGCCACCGGCGGGCCGCGTCCCCGGCAGCCGGAGATCGTGAGGGTCGACGGCGGGGCGCTGACCGAAAACCGGATCCAGACCCGGCGCCTGCCCGGTGCGGGTTCCCGCCAGCTGGTGGGCTGCGGGCGGGCTGCCACCGACCTCGAGGTCCTCGTGGTGGAACCGGAAAGCGCAGCGGTGTGCGCAGATTCGCAGATCGGAGAGATCTGGGTCGGCGGGGAAAGCGTCGCGCGCGGCTACTTCAACGACCAGGCCGGAAGCCGGGAGACCTTCGGGGCCCGGCTGGACACCGGACGCGGCCCGTTCATGCGGACCGGAGACCTTGGTTTCCTGCGCGGGGGCGAGCTGTTCATCACCGGCCGGCTGAAGGACCTGATCGTCATCCGGGGCCGCAACTACTATCCCAACGACGTCGAGCTGAGCGTGGAGGAGGCGCACGAGGGGATCGCCGCCAACGGCACCGCCGCCTTCGCCGTCGACGACGGCGAACAGGAGAAGCTGGTCGTCGTGGCAGAGGTGAGCCGCTCCTTCTTCCACCGCCTGAGATCCGAGGCCGACGGTGAACTGGCCGGGCAGATCCTCTCTGCGGTGCGGGACCAGGTCGCCCTGGATCACGAACTCCAGCTCCACGACCTGGTGATGGTCAAGCCCGGCGGCATTCCGCGCACCTCCAGCGGCAAGATCAGGCGGGGGGAAAGCCGCGAACTGTATCTCGCCGGAGGGCTCGAGATCCTGGGTGCGGGCTGATGCTGGGCGAGGTCCGTCCGGTGCGGAATGAAACCGCGGCCCCGGGCGTCTATGCGATGCGGCGCTTCCTCCCCGAGGATCGCGAGAAGCTCCTGGACATCCTGGGCGAGATCTGGGGCGGGGACTTCCGCGCGGACATGGCCCGCACCTGGTCCTGGAAGTACGACCGGAATCCCCACCACCTGCCGGGCGGCCACAACTCCATGGTCATGACCTGCGACGGCGAACCGGTGGGATTCCTGGGCCTGCTCTCCACCTGGATGAAGGTGGACGACCGGATCTTCCCCATCGCCTGGGGTTCGGAGCTGGCCCTCCTGAAGGAACACCGCCCCCAGGGGTACCGTTTCTTCCTGGAAATCGCCTCAGGGTCCGAGAAGCTCATCGCAGGCACCGCCAGCTCGTACGATCTCGCCAGGCTGCCCATCAAGTTCGGGGCCTTCGAGATCACCAGGTTGGTCAGTTGCAAGCGGATGCTGCGCCCCCTGCGGTTCCTGCGCGCCCAGGGGATGAATCCCGTCCTGGCCGTCCTGGGCACCGCACCGATTTCCCTGGCCTCCGGCCTGGTGCGTCTGGTCCTGCGGGGGCCGGTGGACCGGTCGGCGACCATCGAGGAGGTCGGCGACTTCGGCCCGGAGTTCGACGATCTCTGGGAGGAGATCGCACCCACCTTCGCCATGGTGGCCGTCCGGGACCGGGCCTTCCTGAACTGGCGTTTCCGGGACTGTCCCAACCGCAGATACACGACCCTGGCCGCCCGCCGGTCCGGACGCCTGGCGGGATACGTGATCGTGCGGGAGGAGGATGCGGGTCCGCTCCGCCGCGGGTTCGTCGTGGATCTGATGGCGTCCCAGGATGACAGGGCCCTTTCCAACCGGTTGCTGGAGGCGGCCGACTCCTGGTTCAGGAGCCGGGGTGTGGCCGAGGCCACCTGCACCATCTCCAATCACCGGGGATTCCGCCGGATGTTGCGGAACAACGGCTACCTGTTCACCTCGGCCAGGGCCTGGATCACCGGGCATTGCGGCTGCAGACCCGAACACGCGCCGTTGCAGGAGCACTTCGAACATTCGACGAGGTTGCTGATGACCCGGGCCGACACCGACCTGGACTACAACTACTGAAGGGGCGGAGGGCGTGACGGACAGGCGACAGCAGACCAGGCCGGTGGTCTTCGTGCACATCCCCAAGGCGGCAGGTTCGACCCTGCATGCCATCCTCGCGAGGGAGTATCCCCGGTCCCGGACGGTCATCTGCGACCTGCACCGCCCCGACGCCCCCGAGGTCCTGGCCTCCCTGACCCCCGACCGGACCGACGGCGCCCTCTGTTTCCGGGGGCACATGCCCTACGGACTGGACCGGTTCATCGGGCGGGAATGCGATTACATCACCATCCTGCGGGATCCGGTCCAGCGGACGGTGTCCAAGTACCACAACCTCGTGCGGAGGCCCGAGCGGGCCGAGGAGATGGGCATTCCCGCCGGGAGATTGAAGTCCCTGGAGGCGTTCCTGGACTTCCAGCAGGAACGGAACGCCCTCAACTTCCAGACCCGGCTGATCTCCGGCTGGGTGGACTTCCAGCATCCGCTGTCTCCCTACCCCGAACCCCTGCCCGATGAAGCCCTGCGGCGGGCCCAGGCCAACCTCGAGGACCACTTTCTGGTGGCGGGCCTTCAGGAGCGATTCGACGAGTCGGTGGTCCTGATGAAACGCGCGCTGGGCTGGGGCAGGGTCGCCTATCCCCGCAGGAACGTCGACTTTTCCCGGCCCCGGCAGGATGGCCCGGGCTTGCCCGGCGGCCTGGCCGAGCGCATCCGGCAGCTCAACCATCTCGACCTTCAGCTGGTCGCCTTCGTTGGTGAGCGCCTGGAGCGCCGGATTGGAGCGGAGGGGGAAGATTTCCAGGCCGACCTGGAGCGGACGCGGCGGCTCGGGGGGATCCTCCATTCCCTGCAGAGGATCGCCAACCGCAAGCCCGTCAAGACCGCCCTCAAGGTGGGGCGCAGGCTCAAGCTGCGCTGAGGGGACGGCCATTTTCCCGCCGGACAACGAGGGATCGGGGTGTTACCTTCGCAGGCGTTGTCCCAACCGGAAGGATCGTCGCCCCATGCCCATCGACCCCGCCCTGATCGAAATCACTTCGTACGACGGCCCCGGGTACCGGCCCCTGGTGGATTTCCAGGCCTGGCGGGTGGCGGTCCTCAACTTCATCCCGGACCTGTTGCCCGAGAACCTGACGACCATGCAGAGGCATGACGAGACCGACGAGGTCTTCGTCCTGCTGGGCGGCCGTTGCATCCTGTTCGTCGGGGACGGCAGCGGGCGCGAGGATGCCGGGGCCGTCCACGCGGTGGATCTCGAACCCTTGAAGCTCTACAACGTGAAGCGGGGCGTCTGGCACACCCACACGCTGGACGCCGAGGGCTCGGTGCTGGTGATCGAGAATCGTGACACGACGACGGCGAACTCGCCCACCTGTCCCCTGACCGACGCCCAGCAGGGATCGATCAGGGAACAGGTGCGGCGACAGTGGGGCGAGGGCTAGGGGACGTCCACTCCGAGCACTCCGGCCAGCTCCGTGACGGTCCGGTCGAACCGTTTCAGCGCGGCCTCGATGGCCGTCGGCCTCGTCAGATCCACGCCCGCGAGCTTCAGCAGATCCAGCGGCGGTTCGCTGCATCCCCCTTCCAGCATGGCCAGGTACCCGTCGACGGCGGGTTGTCCCAGCTCCTTCACCCGCTCGGCGATGGCCATGCCGCTGCTGAGCCCCGTCGCGTAGGCGTACACGTAGTACTTGTAGTAGAAGTGGGGGATGTAGGCCCATTCCATGCCGTCGTTCGCGTCCACCGTGAACCCGGGGCCGTAGTAGGTGCGGACCAGCCCGGCGTAGGTCTCGTCCAGCAGGGTGGCGGTGATGGGCGTCCCCGATTCCACGAAGCCGTGAACCTTCCGCTCGAACTCCGAGAACAGGGTCTGCCGGTAGATGGTGGTGCGGATGCTCTCCAGTTCCGCGGCCAGGATGCCCGCCTTCTGCTCCTTCGACTCGGACGTTTGCACCAGGTAATCCGACAGCAGCATCTCGTTGCAGGTCGAGGCGATCTCCGCCAGGAACGGGACGTACCGGTGGTCCTGGTACGGCTGGCGGCTCATGGCCAGGTCGCTGTGCAGGGCGTGGCCGTACTCGTGGGCCAGGGTGGACAGGTCGTCGAGGCTGTCCTGGTAGTTCATCTTCACGTAGGGGTGGGCGCCGTACACGCTGGCCGAAAACGCCCCGCTGTCCTTGTCATCGCTGGGATAGACGTCGATCCAGCCGTTGCGTGGGTCCAGCCCGTGGCGCAGCCGCTCGACGTACTTCGGGCCCAGGGGGGCCAGGGCTTCGGGCAGGATCTCCATGGCCCGGGGGTAGGGCACGTCCATCTCCGCGGCGGCCACCAGGGGGACGTACAGGTCGTAGACGTGCACGGTGTCCAGGCCCATGACCTGCCGCCGCAGTTCCACGTACCGGTGCAGGGGCTCCAGGTTGGCGTTCACGGCGGCGATGAGGTTGTCGTGGACGTTGACCGGGATGTTGTCCTTGTCCAGGTAGGCTTCCAGCGCGGTGTCGTAGCCGCGGGCCCGGGCGAAAAGCACGTCCAGCTTGAACTGGCCGGCCAGGGTGGCGGCCAGGGCGTGCTGGAACTGCCGCAGGGTGGCGAAGAAGGCGGCCATCGTCTCGGCGCGCACGGCGCGGTCCGGCGAGGCCCGGAAGCGGCCCAGGTTGGACAGGGTCAGCTGCACCTCGTTGCCCTCGGTGTCGTGGATCACCGGCCAGGTGATGTCCGACAGGACGGCGCCGAAGGCATCCTCCAGCGGGCTGGGGATCTCGTTGAGGTCGATCTCGGCCCACAGGTTGTCGCCGGCCAGCTGCAGGACGCGCTCGGCTTCATCGCCCAGGATGCGTGAGGCGCGCCGGCGCAGGTTGTCGATGTACTTGCGGTACTCGCCGGGGCCGGCAGGGTCGTCATAGGCCACCTGGAGCGTCCGCTCGTCCAGAGCCAGGATCTCGCTCCTGATGAACCCGGCGGCGGCCATGAGCTCGTCCATGACGGCCAGTCCCTGCTGGCTGCGGGCCTGAAGGGCCTCGTCCGTCAGTTCCGAATCGAGGGCCAGGTTGGCGTACTGGGTGATCCAGCTGGCGCGGTCGTGCAGGGCGAAGTAGAGGTCGAGACAGTTTTTGAGGGCGGAGGGATCAGCGAGTTTGCCTTGATAGGCCTGCAGTGCGGGCACCCGTTCCTGCAGGGCGGCCACCTCCTCGCGCCACGCCTCCGGCGTGGCGAAAAGGGCCGTGAGGTCCCACTTGTACACCTCGGGCACGGCGCTGCGAGGGGCGTTGGCGTCGGGCGTGTAGGCGGGAAGGTCGGACGCCATGGCGGCCGAGGGCAGGATCAGGAGCATCAGGATCAGGGCGAAGGTGGATCGGATCGTGGACATGGGCAGCCTCCCGGTTGAAGTGGGAGAATCAAAACCCCTGGGGGAGGCCAGGTCAAAGAAAATGGTGGCGCCTCAATCCCGGCCGGTCAGGTAGTCCCCCAGCATGCCGCGGCTGTGCTCCGCCTCGTGGCAGTAGACGCACAGGTTCTCCCAGTTGGAGCCGTCGGTGGGGTTGTTCGCATCGTTTCCGTCGATGTGGTGGACGGTCAGCAGATGCTTGTCCTTCTGCGTGAATTCGCGCCCGCACTTGGCGCAGATCATCCCGTGCAGTTCGAGGGAGCGCTCCCGGTAGTTGAAGCCTGGCTTGGAAAGATGCTTGAGGCTCTTCACCTTCCGGGCGATCTCCTCCTGCGTGGGGATGCGCTCGGGACGGGGGCGGCCGATCTTCTTGTTGCGGGGATTGCGGGGTGACATCTCGGCTCCTGGGTTGGGGGCTCCGGGGCAATGATAACCGCAATCGGCAGGATCCGCCGAGAAATGAAAAGGCAATATTGTTTGAACCCCGTGCGGCGTGATAGATTCCCGGCGTTCCACCCTGGACCGGGAGCCGCTCCTCATGCAGTGCCTCCAGTGCAACCGCACCTTCGCCGACGAGGACCGGATCGCCTCCATGTCCGGCAGCATCATGGGCGACGAGGTCACCGACTCCTATTTCCTATGTCCGGTCTGCGATGTCTTCACTTTGGCCACGTGGTGGGACGACTTCACGGGCATTGAGACCATGAAGACTTCGGGCCCGCTCTCGCGGTCCGTGGGGGACGCCCAGGTCGGCATCATCCGAGGTTGCGAGCGGCCCTGGGACAAGAGGTGCCGCTGTCCCGCCCATCGATCCTACTTCAACGACGCCCTGGATTGAGTCCTGGTCGCCCTGACCCGGAGGTCGCGCATGCCCGTCCTGATGTCCATCTACCGGAACGGTCTGTGGTTGTCCTGGCCTCTGTTGGCCCTGGGGATCTTCCTGCTCTGGACCTTCATCGCGACGGCCTCGAAGCTGGGAGAGCGCAACCGGATCGGCCGGCTGCCCCTGGTCGCCGAGCAGCGCCTCGCAATCCCGGAGGCAGGCAAGGTCGTCCTGTGGCTCGAGGGTCCGCAGCTGACCTCCCGTTTCAAGGATCTGACCTTCGAGTTGCACGGCAGCGACGGGACGATGATGAAAGGGAGTCCGGTCCTCATGCGCAACCGCAGCGCGGGGACGTCCCTCGTGCGGATCTCGGACCGGACCTTCGATGTTCCTCACGCGGGAGATTACACCCTGGTGACCGGCGGCCTCGGCGAGGCCCGCCCGGGCGACGAGAATCACCATCTGATCTTCATGCGGCCCCACCAGTTGCAGACGGTGAAGGCCGTGCTGGGGATCGTGCTTGGGGCGATCCTGGCCATCGGGGCGATCGTGAACTTCTTCCTGCGGCTGTCCATGGGGGCGGGCGCGTGAGCGGGCCGGAATGGGCGAAGATCAAGATCCTGCTCATCGTCCTGGGCGTGATCGCCTTCGTGGTGGTGACGTTTTCCCTTTCGGCCTGGATGTCCCGCCGCCAGGAGGCGGCCGCCGAGGCGATCGCCCGAGCCCGCGGCTGGGGATTCGCAGCCCAGGACGAGCTCGGCCTCGAGGCGCGATTCGCCCCCGCCCTGTGGGGACTGAGGAACTACGACCTGTACAACGTCCGGATCGTGGAGCAAGGAGCGAGGTCCATCTACCTGTGCGACGTCAGGTACAAGTTCCGGGAGGAGGCGGCGGGCCGTCCCTACTCGAACGGGGTGGTCTGCCTGATCGAATCCGACCGGTTCACCGAGGTCAAGGCGCAGCTGGACATCATCGGTCGCGGCTTCCTGGAATTCATGATCAGCGATCGCGTGGAACTCGTGGACTCACCCTACGCGGACAGGTATCAGCTGCAATCCCTGGATCCGGACGGAGCGCGGGCGACGGCGACGCCGGAGGTGCTGGCCGCGCTGGCCGAGTACGAATCCCGGGCGACGGCGACGCCGGCGGTCGTGAGCCTGGCGCCGGGTCAGGCGGCGGTGCTGGCCGGTTCGACGGGGGGGGCCAGGGCCCTCGATGATCTGGTCGACCTGGCCCTGAGGATGGAGAGGGCCGTTCCCTGACCCGGCCCGGTCAGAAACGCCGGGTGATGGTCAGTCCGTTTTGGGTGACGGAGCATGATGCCGACCCGGTGCAGGTTCGCCCACGCTTCACGCGGGGGCTTTCATCTGGCCTGGGCCCGGGGCAACGGTTACAATCGGTGGGATGGATGCGAAGCAATCCGGCCGGCGAGCCGGCCCCTACCGGAGACGTGCATACATGAGCGACCGCGGCATTCCCCTGCACCCCTGGCCCCTGGAGAGCCTGCTCGGGCGCATCGACCACGAGTGGCGCGCCCGTCGGGAGATCTTCTCCCTTACCGGGCGGCGGTTCTTCCGTGCCGATCCGGACGTGGACCTGGGCTGGACCCTGGACGACCTGAGGGCCGCCACCTCGGTGGGACCGGCGGCGGGGCCCCACACGCAGCTGGCGCAGAACATCGTGCTGGGGTGGCTGGCCGGGGCACGCAGCTTCGAGCTGAAGACCGTCCAGGTCCTGGACGAGCTGGACATCCCGCGACCCTGCATCGACATGGAAAACGTGGGCTACAACGTGGAGTGGAGCCAGGAGCTGAAGCTGCGGCGCAGCCTGGAGGAGTATGTCAAATCCTGGGTCCTGCTCGCGGTGCTGAAGCGGTGGGAGCCCTTGCGGGCGGAACTGGGGGAGACGGGGGAACACGTCTTCGAGCTCTCGGTGGGCTACGACCTCGCGGGAGTGCAGTCCACGGCGATGACGGACTTCATCTCGGGATTGCGGAATCCCGGGGTGATGATCGACGGTTTGCGGCGGGAGATCTCCGGGCCGTTCGCCCATCTGCGCGACCTGCCGGTGCCCGAGACGATCGTGCGCACCGCGACCCTGAGCACCTTCCACGGCTGTCCACCCGATCAGATCGAGGGCATCGTCAAGCATCTGATGTCGGCCCACGGGCTGGACGTCACGGTGAAACTGAACCCGACGTTGCTGGGAATGGATGTCGTGCGGGAGATCCTGCATGACCGGCTAGGCTACACCGACATCGTCCTGGCTCCCGAGGCATTCGCCGAAGACCTGAAGTTCGACCGGGCCCTGGAGATGATCGATCGCCTGCGAGGCTTCGCAGAGGGCTGCGGCCGGCGCTTCGGGATCAAGCTGACCAACACCCTGGTGGTGGAGAACCGCCGCGGAATCATGCCCGGCGACCGCATGTACCTGAGCGGACGCCCCTTGCACGTGCTGGCGATGACCCTGCTGGAGAAGCTGCACAACGCCCTGCCGGGCGTGCTGCGCCTGGGCCTGCAGGATGGGGCTCCGGTGCCGGTGGCCTTCAGCGCCGGCATCGACAAGGACAACCTGCAGGAGGCCGTCGCCCTGGGGCTCGGGCCGGTGACCATCTGCAGCGACCTCTTGCGGCCGGGCGGTTACGGGCGGATGGCCCAGGGGCTGCGGAAGCTCGTGCGGTTCATGAAGGAGAATGGACTCGCGGATCTGGCCGCGCTGCGGCGGCACGCGGATGCCGAGGCCCGCGTTGCGGGCCATCGGGACGCGGTGGCAGCTGCCGCGGCCAGGCTGGCCGCAGCCGAGGGCTGCGCCCGCTATTCCCTGGCCGGATCGGAGAAGCCCCTGCGCCGGATCGATCACGTGCTGGAGATGTTCGACTGCGTGGCCTGCACCAACTGCGTGACCGTGTGCCCCAACAACGCCTTCGTGAGCGTGCCGACGGCCGGGGTGGAGGGCCTGCAGGCGCGGGAGCAGTACGCCGTCCTGGCCGAGCTCTGCAACGACTGCGGGAACTGCACGACCTTCTGTCCCGAGGAAGGGGCGCCGCAACTGGTCAAGCCGCGGCTGTACACCATGCCGGCGGTGTGGGAGTCCCGCGGTCGGGAGGGTTTCCTGTTGCAACTCGACGGCGGCGCGGTGGCGGTCAGCGGGGATGACGATGCGGCGGTGCGGCTGGCGGAGCTGCTGGATCCGGAGACGCTGCCGGTGGTGTTGCGCGGGGTGGATTAAGAGTCGAGTGCTTCCCGGAAATGCTGCAGGGCGTCGTTGACGCCCTGCAGCGTGTAGGGATCGTCGGGGTGAGGTTCCGAACCACCGGTCTCGAAGTGGGGGCGTTCCTGGTATTCGCGGCCCCAGCGGGCATCGACATCCCGGACGAGGTCCGCGAGGGCGGCGTCCGATCCGAGGATCCGGGCCAGGAATTGCCGCAGCAGAGCTGCGGCGTCGTTGAAGTGGGCTGCGACGAGTGGCTTGTCTGTATCCAGACGGCTGACCAGCGTGCGCTGCAACGATCCCTCCGGATCGTGAAGACCGGCCTCGATCAGCTCGCGTGCGGCGAAAACGGTCTGGTCGTGGGCGGCGACGGGCGAGGCGCCCTTGAGGGCCTGGCCCGCATCGCGGGCCACGGCTTCGCTCAGGTCGAACTTGCGCCCCTTGCGCAGTTCATCCTCATCGGGCAGACTGGGCTGCGGCTTTTTCCGGTCATCATCCATGTCGTCCAGTCTAGCAGAAGGAGACCCGCGTTTGAACCCGCAGAATTCATCCGCGAGCCCGGCCCACCTGGCGGGGGGCAAGCCGGCGGACGAGGGCCAGTTCCTGCTGGGCCGGCGCCTGCGGCTCGTCGCGCCTTTGATGCCCGCCAAGGGCGGGCATCTGGTCGACTTCGGCTGCGGCAACGGGGCCCAGACGGCGCTGTTCGTTCCGTTGTTCGACCGGGTGACGGGGGTGGATGTCGAGCCGGCGTTCCTGGAGGCGTTTCGGCGAAGAATCGACGCCGAGGGGTGGGGGGACCGGGTGACCGCGGCCGCCCTTGAGGGCGGCCGCATGCCCCTGCCTGACGGGTGCGCGGACGTGGTGATTTCGTTCACCGTGCTGGAGCACGTTCCGGACGAGGCGGCGGCCCTGGCCGAGATGCGACGGGTGCTTCGGCCTGGGGGCTGTTTGATCATCTCCGTGCCCAACCGGTGGTGGATCTTCGAAACCCACGGTGCCGATCTGCCGTTGCTGCCCTGGAACCGGGTGCCCCTGGTGAGCTGGTGGCCCAAACGCCTGCACGACCGCTGGGCCCGGGCGCGGATCTACCGCAGGCGGGAGATCGTCGCCCTGGTCGAGTCCGCCGGGTTCACGATTACCGATACGAGGCGCCTGACGGCGCCCATGGACATGATCCCCTGGCCGTCCGTGCAGCGGACGGCCCGCCGTGCTATTTTCCGCGGCGACTGTACACCCTGTCCCTTCCTGGCCACCGAGGTGCTGGTGGCCGCCGAGAGGTGAACGCATGAACAGGTTCTGCAAGGTATCGCTGAGCGTCGTGCTGGTCCTGGCGGCTCTGGCCGGGTGCAGCAAGAGGGCGCCAGAGGCGCCCGTGGCGGCTGTCCGGCCGCATCAGCTCACCGCGCACGGCGACGTGCGCGTGGACGACTACTACTGGCTCAATCAGCGGGACGACCCCGAGGTGATCGCCTATCTCGAGGCCGAGAACGAGTACCTCGAGGCCATGCTGGATCACACCGAGGGTCTGCAGGACAAGCTCTTCAAGGAGATGAAGGGCCGGATCAAGAAGGACGACGCCTCGGTTCCCTATTTCAAGGACGGGTATTTTTACTACACCCGGTTCATCGAGGGCGGAGAATACGCGTTGCATTGCCGGCGGCCCGGCAGCATGGACGCGCCCGAGCAGGTGATGCTCGATGGCAATGGAATGGCCGAAGGCCATTCCTACTTCTCGTTGCGGGGCGTGGAGGTCAGTCCCGACACGAAGCTCCTGGTCTATGCCGTCGACACCGTCGGCCGCCGGTTCTACGACCTGCACGTGAAGAACCTGGAGACCGGCGCCGACCTGCCCGACGTGATCCCGCAGGTCACCGGCAACGCCGTCTGGGCCCTGGACAACCGCACGATCTTCTACGCGAAGCAGGATCCGGTCACCCTGCGCTCCTACCAGATCTGGCGCCACGAGCTGGGGAGGCCGGTGAACTCCGACGTGCTGGTCTACCAGGAGGACGACGACACGTTCACCTGTCGCATCGGTCGCTCGAAGAGCGATCGATTCCTCTTGATCTCCTGTGACCAGACCCTCAGCACCGAGTACCGCATCCTCAAGGCGGACCAACCGGACGGCGGTTTCCGCGTCTTCCAGCCCCGCATGCGCGACCTGGAGTACCACATCGACCACCAGGGCGACCGCTGGGTGATCCGCACCAACCTGGACGCCCCCAACTTCCGGCTGATGGAAAGCCCCCTTGACCGCACCGACCTGGTAGCCTGGCACGAGATCATCCCGCACCGCACCGACGTGTTGCTGGAAAACGTCGAGGTCTTCGACCGCTGGCTGGTAACGGAGGAACGGATCGACGGGCTCAGTCACCTGGCGGTGCGGCCCCTGGACGGCGGCGCATCCCACCTGCTCGAGTTCGCCGATCCCACCTGGTCCGCGTGGATCGCCTTCAATCCCACGCTGGACACCGACAAGCTGCGCTTCGGCTACACCTCGCTGACCACGCCCATGAGCACCTACGAGTACGACATGGCGACTCGTGCTCGGACCCTGCTGAAGCAGGAGGAGGTCCTGGGAGGGTTCAACTCCACCGATTACGTCGCGGAATATCTGCACGTCCCGGCGCGGGACGGCGTCCTTGTACCCGTCTCGCTCGTACACCGCAAGGGCATGATGAAGGATGGCTCACATCCTCTCCTTCTGTACGCTTACGGATCGTACGGCTACAGCCAGGACGCCGGATTCAACCCCTCCGTGCTCAGCCTGCTCGATCGGGGATTCGTCTACGCCATCGCCCACATCCGCGGGGGGCAGGAGATGGGCCGCCAGTGGTACGAGGACGGCAAGCTGCTGAAGAAGATGAACACCTTCAACGATTTCATCGACTGCGGGCGCTTCCTCGTCGACCGCGGCTACACCGCGCCCGACAAGATGTTCGCCATGGGCGGCTCGGCCGGAGGCCTGTTGATGGGCGCGATCGTGAACCTGGCTCCCGAGTTGTGGGAGGGGGTCATTGCCCACGTGCCCTTCGTGGATGTGGTCACGACCATGATGGACGACTCGATCCCCCTGACCACCGGCGAGTACGACGAGTGGGGCAATCCCCACGACAAGACCTATTACGACTACATGCTGAGCTACTCGCCCTACGACCAGGTGAAGGCGCAGGACTATCCGGCCATGCTGGTCACTACCGGCCTTCACGACAGCCAGGTGCAGTACTTCGAACCCGCCAAGTGGGTGGCGAAGCTGCGGGTGAAGAAGACGGACCTGAATCCGCTGCTGCTGAAGACCAACATGGATGCGGGCCACGGCGGCAAGTCGGGTCGCTTCCGGCGGCTGGAGGAGACCGCGCTGAGCTACGCGTTCATGCTGGACAGGCTGGGAATCACGAAGTGATTCCCGGCTCTTGATCCTCGAATAGCGAACCCCCGCTGCGGCGGGGGTTCGTATATTCCGGTCCGATGGTCTTAGACCACCGCAGGCATGGGTTGAAGCGGAATGACCAGGGTGAATTCGGCACCCTGACCGCCGCTGGCGACCGTGAGAGTGCCCCGGTGCTCCTCGATGATCTTGCGGCAGATGGACAGGCCCAGGCCGGTGCCCACCCCTTCGGGCTTGGTGGTGAAGAAGGGCTCCCAGATGGACTCGAGGGTCTCGTCGGGGATGCCCGGGCCGGAGTCGCGGACGCGCACGATCAGGTCCTCGCCTTCGATGGCGGTGCTGATGGCCAGCGTACCCTTGCCGTCCATGGCCTGGGCGGCGTTGGTGAACAGGTTCACGAACACCTGGGTCATGCGCTGGGGTTGGAGCGGCAGGGGCGGTTCGCCCGCTGCGAAATCCTTCTCCACCTCGATCCCGTACTTCAGCAGGTTGCGGCAGAGGAGCAGCGCCCCGTCGATGCAGCTCTCGACGGTCGCCGCCGAGGTCTCGCTGGTGTTCTTGCGGGCGAAGTTCTTCAGCCCCTCGGTGATCTCCAGGATGCGCTCGGTTCCCGACTGGATGTCGGCGAGCATGGAGGGGACCTCATCGAGGATGTAGGTGATCTCCTCCCCGTCCCCGATCTCCTTTTCCAGACAGTTCCTCAGACAGCCCTCGACTTCCGGCCAGAGATCCTTCAAGGCCTGGGCGTTGCCGGACATGAAGGCCAGGGGATTCTTGATCTCGTGGGCCACCCCGGCCGACATGGTGCCGATGGTCGCCAGCCGGTCCTGGTGCAACAGCTGGCGCGCGCGGGCCTCGGCCAGCCGCTCCATCTCCAGGGCGTAACGGTCCAGGGCGAGGCGGGCCCGCTTCTTCTCGATGGTGTAGCGCAGGGTGCGGCTGAGCAGCGATCCCTGCCGGACCTCCCGCTTGACCAGGAAGTCGTCGGCGCCCATGTGCATGGCCGCCATGGCCAGGTTGTCGTCCTCGCACCCGGTGAACACCACGATGGGCACGTCGGGATCCATGGCCCGGACCCGGTTGACGGTCTCCACACCGGTGCATTCAGGCAGGGTGAGGTCCAGGATGATGACGTCGATGGGCTGCTCGACCAGGATGGTCGCCGCGTCCCCCAGATTGTCGCAGGCGAGGACGTCGAACCGGTGGCCCGGGTCGTCCTGGAGCATCTGGCGGACCATGCGCTGGACGGTGATGCTGTCCTCGACGACCAGGACCAGGATCTGCTTTTCCACGCGGTATCCCCCTGCGGCATGCGGGCTGGGGCGGGCGCCCCGGGTGGGATCGCCATCTCCCAGGATATCGGCAGTGATTCCGCGAGGTTGAAGGATTGATGATGCCGGGCATGCGGTTATCTCAGGATTGGCCGGTCGGTCGTTGTTGGATGAAATGATTCGTTTTCAGCTTGGCTCCACCCCTTGAGTCATGTTAGACTCATTCCTGATGCGGGGCCCCATATCTTGCCCCAGGGATATCGATACAGGCAGGCCGAAACATTTGGTGAATTCCCATTATTTGTTGTCTGCCAATATTTTCATTCTATCGGTGGTGATATATGCCTACATTGGAATACCGTTATTATTTTGGTTTTTGGTTTTTGGTTGTGTTCGGGATCCTTGCGATGCCCTCCCCATCCCCAGGAACCACCATCCGGATCCTCACCGAAGACTCAGCGACCGGGCTTCCTCTTGCCGGCGTCCGTTATACCTACGTCTTCAATCCTGAATCGGCGGCGCCCGACACCGTCCGGGGTTGGACCGACGGGATGGGAGCGGGGGAGATCGAATGGCGGAGCGTATCCCCGGTTCCCCTGGTACCTGCCGGCCTGAGCGTTTCCCGTGGGTATCCCAATCCCTCAACGGGTACGGTTCATTTCGAGCTATCCGGTGACGGAATCAAGTCGTCGAACCCGGTCCGGGTGGAGATCTACGACGTGCGGGGGCGATGCCTGGCCTCCGGTTCCGCTGCCGGTGGGGTGGTGAACTTGCCGAGGGGGCTGCCCTACGGCACATACTTCGCGGCCATCATCCCGGGCCCGAGCGAGGGCAGAATCATTCGGAGAATCTCCGGAAGGCCCCGGGCCATAGGGATCGATTTCGTTCCCCTCGCCGGGGATGTCTCCGGGGCCAAGACTATCCCGGCCATGGTGGACAGCGCACGGGTGGAGTTCACCAGGGAAGGCTACGAACCCTGCCTCTGGGACCGGGTGGCCATCCCCGAGGGGACGGTGAATCACCTCGCCCGCCTGGTCCCCCTGTCACAGGCCCCAGCGGACACCTTCCGCATCCTCATCAGGGATCTCGCCTTCCCCAACGTGACGGCGGCGGATTCGGGCTGGGTCCTTGCGGACGCAGCCTACGACACCATCATCGAGGGCGCGCCTGGCCGTTTCCTGCGCTATGGCGGCGTGAGCGCCGCCAGTCCTGATGCCATCAATTTCAACCCCAATGGCACCTACACGAGTCGGGCTTCCGAGGACAACCGCACACCGCCGCCCAGCCACATGTTCATCTGGTTCGACACTTCCGCCCTGCCGCCTGATTGCCGCATCCTCGACGCCGGGATCTGTCTGAACGTCATGCGGTACGGCATCAACAACCTCACGACCGGATACGCGGCCTGCCGGCTGGATACCCTGACGGCCGACTACGCCATGGTGGCTTCGGGGTCGCCGAACTCCGACCCGGCCTGGCTGAACACGACCTGGAACCACGTCGATGCCGGTTCCATGGTCTCCTGGACCCCGCCCCTTGCGGCGCGTGACGACTGGCACGATTTCGGACCCCGTGGCGCGGTCAACGAGGCCGGAGGAATCCTGGGCGACGGGAGCGTGGACGCGTCGAACTGGGGAATCAGACTGGATGCCACCGACCCGGTCCAGCAGGTGGTGGACGACGGCAATCAGGGCCGGGGGATGCTCTTCGCGGTGTACACCGCGGGCACCCCGACGATGATCACCTCGTGGTCCTGCGGAAACACCTACCCGCGGATCGCCCGGGGCAATCCCTGCCTTGCCATCACGGCGGTGAGGGAACGCGGCTCGAAGCCCTGGGACGGCGTACGGGTGCCCATCGTCATGTCGGTCGACGATGGGGACTCGAGCCACGCCAGGTTCTACCACATCATGTCCGAGGCAGGGCACGGCTACTCGGAGGTCGTCGTGGGTGACTTCTGGCGCGGGGGCACACCTGCCATCACGAAGGCCCAGCTGGATTCGATCAACGAGGATCCCCGCATGGACATCGTCCTCCACACAATCTACCACAGCGCCCTGGGCGAACTCGACACCGACAGGCAGATCGATTTCCAGATCGCGCGAGGCTGGGTGGACACCCTCTTCACCCATCCCCGGGACACCTTGACCCTGCGGGACTTCGCCTGGCCCGCCGCATCCGACGGGAACATCCACGAGGCCCTTTCGCTCCAGGGCATCAGCCGCCTGGTGGCCAACGGCTACCGGTCGGCCCGGGGCACCAGGCCCACGACCTGGAACAACGCCGTGGGCCCTTACACGCCCCTCGGCTGGTACGCCCACGTCAACATGTTCGCCCTGGGAACCCTCAACTCGACGGCGGTCTTCGGATCATGGGGCGGCGAGGTGACCGGCATGGCCCTCGAGGATTCCCTGATGGACATCGTCGACTCCAGCTACACGGATTACGGGCAGGCGCCGGTCATCCTCTACTGGCACGACAGCAATGACGTCCCGGACGACGGCTGGCCCAACAGCGGGGTCCGGCCCGACCAGCTGCGCGATCTCGTCGAAATCGTGGACCGCACACACTACCTGGACTTCATGACCATCGGGGAGGTGGTGGACCTGCGGCTGGAGGGAGCGGAGTACGTGTATCCCGATCCTTCGTTCGCGCCCTCGATGTACGACTCCATGATCTCGGTGGCGGGAGACTTGAACTTCCTGCAGGTCTGGGTGGCGCCGAAGGAGGATTGAGGGCGCCGGCTCTCAAGCGTCGCCATTGCCATCGCGCGACCACACCCACTTGAGTTCGTCGGCCATGACGCGGGCGAAGCGGTCGGCGCGGGCCAGCACGGCATCCCATTCGTCCGGGGTGTAGACGATGACATCCGCAGGCACGGGCAGCCCGGTGGCGTCCCACCGGCTTGCGCGCTCGATGAAGGGTCGGTCGGTGCGGCTGACCACCAGGACCAGATCCAGATCGCTGCCCACGCCCCATTGGCCCGTGGCGTACGAGCCGAAGTAGCCCACACGAAGGAGGTCGGAGCGCGCAGCGCCCAGGCGCTGGGCCCAGACCGTGAGGGCCCTCACGACGGAGTCACGATCCGGCCATTTCAGCACGGACGAAGTCAAGGATCGCACCGGCATGGGTCAACGCCTCGCTGCTCTGGAGCTTACCGAAATGCTCGAAGGGAGCGCCTTCGGGGTGGCCGTTGGGATAGCGGCTGGGGACGTAGAAGTTGTCCAGGGCCATGCCGCGGTCGATGAGGTCCTAACCCGCCTGGGCGAACCAGTCGCGCGCTCGGTTGGCCATGGACTTCTCCCCGCTGTGGTCCTTCCTCATCTTAACTCCTTCGGGGTGAGCGTGGCAAGGGAGGGCACGGCGTATGCTGCAGGGTTCGAGCCGAAGGAGCAGGGCCAATGATATTTGGCAATTGGCTGGAATAATTGACTGAGAGACCCAAAACCCCCGTCCGGACGGGGGTTTTGGTCACAAAGCTGTGAGAAATCTGGTAGACGTCTCCCGGATGGATGTCCCCGAATCATGACGGACGAACGGATTTCCCTCGATGTGGCCGCCAGGCAAGGCCTGACGCCGGGCGAAGCGTCGCTTCACAACAATTTCGTGGTTTCGGTCAAGGCTCTGCGGAAGGACCTGGTGCGGACCGCATACTACCTGCTGCAGATCAAGGAGTGCCGGGTCTACCGCAAGCTCGGATTTTCGACCATGGCCGCATACGGGAAGGCGGCGGCCGGCCTGACCGAGCGCCAGGTCGCGGACTTCCTCGCCCTGGCTCGACGGTTACCGAGTTTCCCGGAAGTGGAATCGGCTCTCGGGGAGGGGCGGCTGTCGTGGACCCAGGCCCAGTTGATCACCACGCGGGCGGATCCAGCGGATCAGAGCGCATGGATCGATGCCGCCCAGGACTTGACGGCCCGGCAACTGCGCAGAATGCCGGCGCTTTCGGAGAAAGCACCGGCTGCCCCTGAATCGGCCCCCGCTGAGGCGGCCCATCCTGGCAGTCCTCCCGTGCTCACACCGCCCGGGCCGCCCCGGAAGGCGGCCATCCCGACGGCAAGGGCACCCCAGCGAAAACCACCCCATCCTTTGGATGCGAAGCATCACGTCACCCTGGTTTTCGCGGGGGAGGATTACGCCGAGTTCTGTCGGCTGGTTGAATCCGCACAGACAGCCGGTGGCAACGCGCGGGAAGATATCATTATTGATGCTTTGCGCGGAACGGCCCCGCCATCAGGCGGGGCCACGGGCCCGCGCTATTCCCTGATCATCCTTCACTGCCCTTCATGCGGCGAAGCCGCATTGCCTACCCCGCGCGGCGAGGTTGCGGCCTCGCCGCCCCTTCTAGCGGCGGCCGCCTGCGACGCCATCGTGGAGGATCTGGACGGCCGTCGCCGATCCGTCATCCCGCCCCGCGTCCGCCGGGCGGTCCTGCGACGTGCCTGCTACGCGTGCGAGTATCCCGGCTGCTCCAACACGGGATTCCTCGAGATCCACCACCGGGTCCCGGCCGCCCAGGGCGGGACGGACGACCTGGCGAACCTGATCACCCTGTGCGCCCGCTGCCACCGCCGCCTGCACGAGGATGAACGGGCCGCGAGAGCGGCCCTGCAGAATGATCCTGCGCGGTAATCCGATTGCGACGGGAGGACCGGAAACAGATTGAAATGGGAAAACCACCATGATAAAAAATCAACACGGAGGATCTCATTTCAGTGGGCTACAGCAGAATGGTTCAGCAAATAGTGTATTAAACAGCCCACCAGTTCCTAATGAAAATAAATCAATGGGTAGTGTGAAAGGAATGTGGAGTCATCGCGGTTCGTTGCATTGATATGGAATTTAACAAAAAATCATAGAACCCCCGTCCGGCCGGGGGTTTTGGTCACAGGATCGTGATTTTTGTCTCGGCTTTAACCCACAAGTGCCTCGCGGAACTCTCGCAACCTGTATTCCGCCTTCTTCGCAGCCTGCCGCAGCAGCGAGCGCGCATCCAGCAGCGGCACCACATCGGCGGGTTCCTCGCCCGCCAATGCAGCCACGCCAACGATCAACAGCCAGTCGTCGAGGGCTTCGGCGCTGAACCAGGTCACCCCGGCGTGCTCGTTGATGCCCAGGAAGCTGCCGGCCTCGGGTCGCTCGGTCACGGCCGTCATCCATGCCGTTTTGCCCGTAGCCATGCCTGCGGCGGCCTCGGGAGAGGCTGCAAGCAGCCTCGCAGCCCAGCCGGCCATGCGCGCGGCGTGATCGTGGCCCAGCCACTCGCGCAGTGCGGCGTCCATGTCTTCGGCGACGAGTTCGGCCGCCTCGGCGGCCAATCCGTGTTCCGGCCTTGCGGCTTCCGCCAACACGCCCGCAAGGAACACGACCTGCAGCGCCCTGCTGTGCGGAATGGCCGCGCGCAGCGCGGCCAGCTCTTTCTGACTGCCCTTGCCCAGCTTCTCGGGAATCTCCAGCTCCATGACCTGGCGCAGCCCCTCCGCCAGCTCGCGCAATGACGCAGGGAGCACGCCGAGGACGGAGTCCTCGGCAGTATCGGAAGGCCGTCCGGCGGCTTCGCCCCCGGCCGGCATAGTCTCCTCAGTGGCCGCCGACTCGCATTCCAACCACGCCAGCACCTCGGGCGCCATCCACTCCCGCACCTTCGCCAGCTGCGGCTCGACGGTGCGCCGCAGCCGCGCCCTCACCAGATCCGGCGCCCCGCCGCCCTGCAACGCACCCGCAAGCTCGGCCCACTCGGCGTCGCCGCCATCGAGGCGGCGAATGCCCAGGAACGCCCGGTACTGATACCCGTGCAGCGTGGTGTGCAGGCCATGCTCGCCCAGCTCGCGACCGGTGCGCAGGTACTGCAGGCCGTCGGCGTGGTCGAACAGCGCGTACCACACCCCGGGCGAGCAATCGAGGGCCAACGACTCGGCGATGGTCACCTGGTGCAGGGACGGGTTGTCTCCCGATCCGCGGTTGATCGCCGACGACAGCTTGATGCGCCCGCTCGTCGATTCGTAGGCGTTGTTGTAGATGATCAGCACGCGCTCGTGGCCGCGGCCGTTGGCGTAGGCGAACACGTTCTCGTCCACCCAGCCCTGGTCGTGCTCGAAGTCGAACAGGGCGAAGTTCTCCGCGCCGCTGAACAGGTGGCGGCGGCGCATGAGGGGAAAGATCTCCCGCTCGTGCCGCCGGACCATGTCCTGGTCGATCTTCTCGTCCCAGTAGGCCTTGCGGTACTCCATGCCGTACTTCTCGGTGAAGCCCTCGATCTGGCCGTGGCCGATCATGGGCAGGCCCGGCAGGGTCACCATCATAACCATGCAGCCGAAATATTTATCGCCGCGGCCGAACTGCTCGACGGCGGTGCGCTCGTCCGGGTTGTTCATGAAGTTCACGAAGCGCTGCAGGATGCCGGGGCTGAACTCCAGCACGTTCTTCAGCGTCTGCCGGTACTTCTGGTTGTCCTCCATCTTGAGCATGTTCATGAACGCGGAGTTGTAGACGCGGTGCATGCCCAGGGTGCGGACGAAGTAGCCTTCCATGAGCCAGAACGCCTCGGCCAGCAGCAGGGTGTCGGGCGCCTCGGCGGCCACGCGGTCGACGACTTCGCGCCAGAATTCGACGGGGAAGGCGCGGTCGAACTCCTCGCGGGTCATGCCGTGCTCGGCGCGGGAGGGGATGGCGCCGGCGTCGCCGGGCAAGGGGAACCACAGGCGCTGGTAGTGCTTCTTCGCGAGGGTCATGGCCGCATCGAAGCGGATGATGGGGAAGCGCCGCGCCACGTCCAGGATCACGCGCGTGACGGCCTCGCGCACCTCAGGCAGCAGGAAGTTCAGCTGGGCGGTGTCGTTCCAGGGCATGCTGGTGCCGTCGTTGCCGTGGTAGATGTAGCGCGCATGGCCGGTGCTTTCGTCGATGCGCTGGAACACCACCGCGGCGTCGCTGTGGTTCCAGTAGCCGTCTTCGATGCGCACGCCCACGCCCGGGGCGTCGCACAGGTTCTCGCAGGTGAACTTGTAGCCGGGGTAGGGGGGATGCTCCAGCTGCAGGAAGTACTCGGGGTGCTCGACCATCCAGCGGCTGTCGACGCCCATGTGGTTGGGCACCATGTCCGATGCCAGCTTGATGCCCCGGCGGCCGGCGCGCTCGCTCAGGTTGCGCCAGGCGTCCTCGCCGCCCAGGTCGTGGGCGATCGCGTATTCCTTCAGGGAGTAGGCGCTGGCCGCGGCCTCGGGGTTGCCCATCCACTGCTTGATGGTGCGGGAGGCCGTCGAGCGCTCCCACAGGCCGATCAGCCACAGGCCGTTGACGCCCCAGCGGGACAGGCGGTCCAGTTCCTCGTCAGGGATGTCGGCGAGCGTGTGGATGGGCCGTCCATACCACCGCGACAGCTGGTCCAGCCAGACGTACACCGACTTGGCCATGAGCACGACGTTGGCCATCCAGTCGGCGTCGTGGCTGAAGGCCTCGGGCTCGGGGTACTCGCCCATCCAGCCGGCCGTGCCCGGACCGAACTCCAGCACCGGGGGCGGACCGTAGGCGGCCAGCCGGTGGGAATCGATCTCCTTCAGGACGTCCAGGGCGAATTGCAGACTGCGCACCAGCTCCTCGGGCAGCAGGTGGGCCCAGTGATCGCGGATGTACGCGATCTGTCCCGACAGCGAATCGGGACTCGCCAGCATGGGCGCCCGCAGCAGGTGGAACAGGGAAGTGCCCAAGCTGCCGTGGGGTTCGAACTCCTCGAGGTAATCCTCGATCCCGGTGACGAACGGCAGGAACGACGCCCGGCGGCGGAGCTCGCCGTCATCGAAGAGGTGCTCGGCGGGCCGGGCCGCGGGGTTGGTCACGTTCATGAACAGCAGGATCATCTCGAGGGAGGCGAGATCGGGCCCGCTCAGGTCATCACTGCCGGTGGCCAGGAACTCCGCGGGCTTCTTGACGCCGCGCTTGACCACTGCAGGGGGAAACAACCCCACGAAGGTCGAGAACAGGTTCTCGACCGCATCGGTGCCCAGCCGCTGCTCGGCCCACTGGCGGCAGCGCATCAGCCCGCCGGGATTGTCCTGCGTGAAGTACTGGCGCGAGACCCACCGCAGGGCCTGGTTCACCGTGCGCAGGGCCAGCAGGATCTCGGCCTGGGTGGGAGGGATCTCGCCGGCCTTGCAGCCCGGGTCCCGGTTGACGGCATCGGCCAGCTTGCGGATCTCGTAGGACAGGTCGGCCAGGGTCTCCGGATCGCTCCCCGGGAGCAGGTTCAGGACGCCGAAACGGTCCCAGGAGGCTCCCGAAAGGGGGAACCCGAAGACGAAGTAGCGTCCCGACAGGGGGCTGGAAGGGTTCATGCGGGATTCCGGTCCTTTCCGGCTTGCTTGGCATCCTGGGCAGCCCCCATTATGGTGTCAGTTTCAAAAATGACAAGTTCACTCTTTGCAAGGAGCCCGCCTTGAAGAAGATGATCCGCATCGCCAACGCCGGCGGATACTGGGGAGACGACATGGACGCCCTGCGCCGGCAGCTCACCGGCGGCAAGCTCGACTACGTCACCATGGACTTCCTGGCCGAGATCACCATGTCGATCCTGCGCAAGCAGCAGCTCAGCAATCCCGAGCTCGGCTACGCCAAGGACTTCCTGACCCAGCTGGAGACCTGCCTGCCCCTGATCGTCGAGAAGAAGGTCCGGGTCATCAACAACGCCGGGGGCATGAACCCCATCGGGCTGGGCCGCCAGATCCGCGCCCTGGCCCGCCGCCTGGGCCTGGACATCAAGGTCGGCGTGGTCTACGGGGACGACATCTCCACCCGGCTGTACGAGCTGACCGCCGCGGGCGAGAAGTTCACCAACATGGAGACGGGGGAGGACTTCACCTCAGTCCGCAGCCGGATCACCTCCGCCAACGTCTACCTGGGCGCCGAACCGGTGGTGGCCGCCCTGGACGAGGGCTGCGACATCGTGGTCACCGGCCGGGTCACCGACACGGGCCTGACCCTGGCGCCCATGATCCACGAGTTCGGCTGGGCCATGGACGACTGGGACCGCATGGCGGCCGGCATCGTGGCCGGCCACATCATCGAGTGCGGAGCCCAGGGCAGCGGCGGCAACATCACCGACTGGCACGAGGTGCCCTCGTTCCACAACATGGGCTACCCCATCATCGAGATGCACCGCAGCGGCGAGTTCTACGTCACCAAGCACAAGCGTACCGGCGGCCTCATCAACGAGAAGTCGGTCAAGGAGCAGCTCGTCTACGAGATGGGCGATCCCGGGCAGTACATCTCCCCCGACGGCGTGGCCTACTTCGACAGCATCACCGTGGAGGAGGCCGGTAGGGACCGCGTCAAGGTCAGCGGAGTGAAGGGCGGCCCCGCGCCTGAGATGTTCAAGGTCTCCATGGCTTTCCAGGACGGCTGGAAGGCCGAGGGCGAGATCCTCGTCAGCGGTCCCGAGGTGGAGAAGAAGGCCGCCTGCGTGGAGGAGATCTTCTGGGAGAAGGTCGGCCACACCTTCGAGGAGACCGCCACCGCCCTGACCGGCGCCGGCTCCATCTGGCCCGATCACCTGTCCACCTGCAGCACCAACGAGATCTACCTGAGGTTCGGGGTGCGGGATCACGACCTGCACAAGATCAACGACTTCAGCAAGGCCGTGCCGGCGCTCATCCTCGCGGGCCCATCGGGCATGGCGGTCAGCACCCGCGGTCGGCCCCGTCCCCAGCAGGTCATGGCCTACTGGCCGGCGTTGATGCGCCGCGACCGGGTGTCGGCCAAGGTCCTGACCCTGGCCACCGACTGCAAGGAACACTTCCAGGAGATCCACTTCCCGATCCGGGGCGAGGTCGGCGAGCCGGCCCGCAGCGGCGTCAAGACATCCCGCCCGCTGCGGCGCACCTGGCCGGGGCGGACGGTCACCGTCCCCCTGCGGCGCCTCTGCTACGCGCGCAGCGGCGACAAGGGCGACACCTGCAACATCGGCGTGCTGGCGCGGTCTCCGGGGGTCTACGACTGGATCAAGGTGAAGCTGACCCCGGCCGTCGTGCAGAGGTTCTTCGGTCCCATGGTCAAGGGCGAGGTCACCCGGTACGAGCTGGACAACCTCCAGGGCCTGAACTTCCTGCTCGCCGGGGCGCTCGGCGGCGGCGGCACCCGCAGCCTTCTGGTCGATCCCCAGGGCAAGACCATGAGCCAGGCCCTGCTGGAGATGCAGGTCAAGGTCCCGGTGGGTCTGCTGCGCGGATTGAAGTAGTCCGGAAGGCCTTCGCGGTTCGCCACCTTTCCCGGAGCGTGAGCAGGAAAATCCCCCGCCAGGCGGGGGATTTTCTATTTTCAAAAAACATAGGGTCTTATGAGAAAATTGGCCATTTTTTGGCCTGGGGTTTTTACAAATCGAACACCGATCGTTTAAGATCTACCCCTCGAGGGGACCGCATCCCCGGGCGGCGCCATGCCGACCCCCGCACGCCGGCGTTCGGCGTCGCGGGACACGTATCATTTCGGGAGGATCAACATGAACCGCATCGTTACCGCACTGTTGCTCTGCCTCGTCGCCTTCGGGGCCCAGGCCGGCGTGATCAGCGACATCCAGACCGGGCTGATCGCCGAGAACACCAACGTCGACATGCTCAACGTGACCGTGATCGCAACCCGCTACAACGGGTTCTTCGCGGCCGAAGCGCCCTTCGGCGCCTACAACGGCATCTGGGTCTACACGGGTTCCGACACGGGCGCCCAGCCCGGCGACATCGTCAACATCCAGGGCGGCCTGTATTACGAGTACTATGACCTGAGCGAGGTCGAGGCCACCGCCACCGTGGGCGCGGTCGTGACGATCCTGGGCCCCGGCGCCCTGCCGGCCCCCAGCTACGTTGAAGCCGCCAGCCTGGTGGCCGATCCCGAGCCCTGGGAAGGCTGCTACATCATGGTCACCGACGGCATGCAGGTCACCGTCGCCCCCAACTCCTACGGCGAGTGGTTCGCCGAGGCCCTCGGCGGCGGCACCGTCATGTTCGACGACTACTGGTACGATGACACCACCGTCATGCTCGGCGACTGCTACAACCACGCCACCGGCCTGCTGAACTACAACTTCAGCGCCTTCAAGCTGGAAGTCCTGGCCGACGGCATCGAAGTCGTCGATTGCGCCGTGGACAGCGACGAGACCAGCTTCGGCGCCGTGAAGGCTCTGTTCCGGTAAATCCCGTTGCCTTGCCTGCCCCATGGGCCCGGACTCCGGTCCGGGCCTATTTTTCAATAAACCCCGCACCGGAGGGGTAATTATTGATTGAGATCACGGCCCGGGAGACCGACAATCCTCGGGCAGAGGGAATTCACGGGAAAAGGGGGAGAGGACGTCTTGCAGGGCCTGTTCATCCTGATTTTTCTGGCGATCGTGATCACCATCGGCGTGATCGCCTGGCGCCAGGAGCAGCAGCGGCGCCAAGTCCTGCTCCTCTGGGCCCACGGCCGGGGGTGGCGTCTGGACAGCTCGGGCCGCAAGGACTGGCACAAGAACTGGCCGGGCCTGAAGGTGTTCGACCGGGGTCACTCCAAGAGCAGCAAGAACATCGTCAAGGGCGCGATCGAGGGGCTCGACGTCAGCTGCTTCGACTTCCAGTACGTCACCGGGTCGGGCAAGAACCGCCAGACCCACCGGCGCGGCGTGGTGATCCTGGGCTGCGAGTTCCCCACCATTCCCCTGCAGATCAGGCGGGAACACGCCTTCGACAAGGTGGGGGAGTTCCTGGGCAAGGACGACATCGACTTCGAATCCGCGGAATTCAGCCGCAGGTTCTACGTGACCTCGAGCGACCGGAAGTGGGCCTACGACATCATCCACGGGCGCACCATGGAGTACCTCCTGGGCGCCCCGGACTTCGGCATCGAGTTCGGATTCCAGGAGATCGCGGTCTACCGCACCGGATTCAACCAGCCGCCGCAGCACGAGCAGGCCCTGGACCTGGCCCTGACCCTGTACCGGCTGATTCCCGACTACGTGATCCAGCAGATGAAAGGGCGGTGACGATGGTCTGGCAGATTCCGGTCGGCATCCTGGTGGCAATCCTCCTGTGGGCGGCCCTGAACTACAATGCGCTGGTCCGGGGACGGCAGCACGTCCGGGAGTCCTGGGCGGACATCGACACCGAACTGAAGCGCCGGTACGACCTGATCCCCAATCTGGTGGCGGCGGTCAAGGGCTACGCCGCCCACGAGCGCGAGACCCTCGAAGCGGTCACCACGGCCCGCGAGCGGGCCCGCAATTCCCACGGCAGCCCAGGCAAGCAGGCCGCTGACGAGAAGAACCTGGTGGCCGGTCTGCAGAAGCTGCTGGCGGTGGCCGAGGCCTATCCCGATCTCAAGGCCAATGCGAACTTCCTGGCCCTCCAGCAGGAACTGACCAACACCGAGGACCGCATCCAGGCCGCGCGCCGCTTCTACAACGGCAACGTCCGCGATCTGAACACGCGCATCGAGGTGTTCCCCTCCAACGTCATCGCCTCGCTGTTCCGGTTCCGTCCCGAGGAATTCTTCGAGGTCGAGAGCGCCGTCATCCGCCAGGTGGTGGACGTGTCATTCGGCGGCTGAGGGACGGTTCGGGGCCGGTTGCCATCCGTCCGGGCCGGTATATAATGGTCGCGGGACCAGACGCCGCCGCCTTCGATTCCAGATCACAACCCGGGAGCCCGTCCATGAGCCCGCGCCACGCCCTGTTCACCCCGTTCGCCAAGGCCGCCGAATCGTTCTCCGTGGACCGGAACCTGGTCGCCCACGCCGGGCTGGATCGGTGGGCGGCCCAGTTCCAGCTGGGAACGGCGGGATACCGGGACCTCCTGGATCCGGACGACCTGTTCAATCTCGAGGTCCCCTTCAACGGGCTGACCGTGGGGATCATGCTGGAAGCCCGGGCCCAGCTGGCGGTCGAAAGGGGCCTGAAGTCCCTGCACGTGGGCGGGGAGGTCCGGCCCCACACCCAGGAGTTCATCGACCTGGCCGCCAGGATCTACGCGGCGAAGGGCATCCGGGTGCACCTGAGCCCGGCCGACCGGCGCACGACGCCCATCTGGCTGTCCAGCTTCGGGGTCTTCTACGAGGAGCTCGACGGCGGCGAGAACTTCACAGCCAGCCACAGCCAGAGCTACAAGGGCGGCTGGAAGCCCATGGATGCAAGCGGAGGCCAGCTTCTGGAGATGGCGGGCCTGATCGCCGACCGGGTGCGCGAACTGGTGGCCGGAGCCGCCCGCTCAGGGCTGAAGATCAGCCTCGCTGCGGCCAACGATCCCCTCATCCGGCGGGATTTCGATCCCTACGACGCCTACCTGGACTACCTGCGCCAGGTCGTCCCCGGGCCCCTGCTCGGGGAGATCGGACCGGCGGCCGCCGGGGGGTTCAAGGCCGCCTTCTGCACCGAGGGCGGCTCCATGGCCGCCGCCGCGCGCCGCATCTTCGGCGGTCTGGACGTGGGGGTGGGCGAGGACGGGCCCGTGTTTTTGACCCACGACCGGGAAAGCACCACCTACCACGGCATCGGGATCGTCGACGGGGTCAACCACGGCGTGGATCCCGGCAAGTGGCAGGTGTACAAGCACGTCGGCGCCCAGGATTTGCTGCGGGGCCGCAAGTGCCACGTCTTCTTCATCTGGGATCCGGATGGGGACCGCTTCAACATGGTCACGGTGGCGCCCGCCGTCCTGGCGGACGAGGCCGCAGCCGCCGGTCTGGAGGTCGATCCTCTCGACGCGGACCGCTGCCTGGTCTACTTCAAGCCCAACCAGATCTACTTCATGCTGACGGCACTCAAGATCGAGGGGCTGCAGCAGGCCGGGATCCTGGACGCCTACGACTGGATCGTGGCCTCCACCTATCCCACCAGCCTGAGCATCGGGGAGATCGCCGAGAAGACCAATGCGGCCACGGGGTCGGGTCTGCGCACCTTCAGGGTGCCGGTGGGTTTCAAGCACTTCGCCGCCCTGGTGAAGGATATCGAGGACCAGATCGCGGCCGCGGAAGGCCGGGACACCCGGGCCACCGACGTGACCGGCCGGGAGACCGTCTTCGGTCCCCGGCCCCGCCTGCTGATCATGGCCGAGGAGAGCGGCGGGGCCGCCATGGGCCCGGCCGAGCCCACCTGTAGCCGCGGCGGCGCCCGGACCAGTCTGGCGCCCAAGGAGAAGGACGCCATGCAGATCGGGGTGATGGCCCTCTGCCTGGCCGCCCGGCTGCACACCGGAGGCGGCAGCTTCGCCCGCTACTACCTGGACCTGCTGGATAAGTACGACACCGACTACCGCTTCTACGAGCGGCGCGACATCACGTTGTTCGACGAGTCGCTGAAAGGGAAGGCCCGGGACGAGGCCAGGGCCGAGGGGAACCGGCGCAAGGAGGCCACCGTGGCCTTCTTCCTTGCCCTGGAAGGTCTCGAACCTGCGGAGGCGGCGGCCCGGCTCCGGGCGGCCATGACGGAGGACGTGGCGCTGCCGGATATCAAGCGCATCTTCCACGCCGGTGACGGCACTTACATCGAGTTCTCGGGGCAGTGGTTCGAACTGAGGGCCTCGGGCACCGACGCGGTGCTGCGCTACTACATGGAAGGCAGGGACCAGGGGCGCGTGGCCGCCCTCAACGAGGCGTTCACGAGGCTGCGGATTCCCGCTCAGTAGCGGAAGGTCCCGAACATCTCGATCCCGGAGAACGCCGGTTCGAACTTGCAGACGCCTCCCGAGCAGATGAACCCTTCCTGCCGCCGGCCGAACCACAGGTTCAGGTTGCCGCCACCGTCAAGGGTGTAGCTAATCTGGCCGGCCGGGAAGGGGCTTTCATCCTCGGTGAGTCCTCGCTGGTCGGCGTACTTGTTGTTGGTCTCCAGGAAGGCCGCCACCGCCCAGCGGCGCGCGGTCTCCAGCTCCAGCTTGAACCACTGCTGGTCGTGCTCGCCCAGGTCGAAGCCCCGCCCCCCGCCCAGCCTCACGTGCTGGTGTTCGGCCTGGATCGTCCACGAAGTGGACGGCCCAGCCCGCCACGTCAACTCGCCCACCACGGTCTGCCTCAAACCCTCGTTGTCCTGGTAGGCGAAGCCGGCCTGCCAGGCCACAGGACCGCCCGCATCCCGCTGGATTCCGCCGTAAGCGAGATCGTAGATCGTGACGCCGGCCTGGTTCTCCAGGCTGGCCCCGGTGGCCTGCAGGGACCAGTCCCCCCGGGTGTACTGGAGGTCGAGATTCCGGCCGCGTTCGTCGTCGGCGTTGAGGTTGTGCGGGGCCCGGTTGAGCAGGGTCCAGGTCAGTTCCCGGGCCAGGGAGGGGGGGCGGTTCAGGCTGGTCTTGCCGTCGGCCCGGGCCAGGACGGTGAACCGTTCGTAATCCATGACCTCCCAGGATACGGCCCACGGTCCGTGGTAGAGGTTCAGGTTCCCGTACAGCGCCCGGCCGGCGCCCTCGGCGTAGAGCCCGGCCTCGGGTTCGAATTCGTAGCGGTTCTTCCAGCCGGCTTCGAGGTAGTAGTCGCCCCAGGAGAAGTTCTGCCGCGCCCGGACGGCGGTCGCCCACTCGCGGTGGACGGTCCCGTCCTCGGCGGTGAAGTCGTCGGGCCGGAAGGTCAGGCCGGATGCGGCAAGGAAAGGACCCCCATCGAGGGCGTAGCCCACATCCAGACCGCGGACGTCCACCGGCCGGTCCAGGGGAGTGCCCGAAAAGGCGGTGGCCTGCCAGCGTCCCTGACCGCCCGTGGCGATGATGCCGTCGAGGCGGGTGTCGATGCGGATGGTGCGGTCCTCGTAGGCGTTGAAGATCAGGCCCCGGCCGAAAAGCCCGTAGAAGTGGCCGGCGCGGATGACGGCCTCGCCCCGCTTGAACTCCACGAACCGGTGTGCGACCTCGTTGGAGCGCTGACCCTCTTCGCTGGGAGCCCGGCTGTTCAGCAGGATGCCCGTCCGCAGCCCGTCGAGCTCGTAGTCGACGTCGAGCCAGTTCTCGAAGATCTCCTGCCTGGTCTCGGTGGAGTAGGAGTACTCGAAGCGGTCGGTCGCCGTGACCCGGCCGGCGAAGGACGAGGCGGTCGGGCCGGGGGCCGCCGGCTGGTCCAGCAGGGCCTCGATCACCTCGCGCAAGGCGTGTTCGTCCCCCTCCTTGTAGCCCAGGTGACGATACGCCACCCGGCCCTGGCCGTCGAAGACGATCGTAAAGGGAATGGATCCGCCGACCTGCAGCAATTCCTGGACCTCGGCTGCGGTGTCCAGGGGGACGATGAGGTCGTCGTACCCCGAGGCGGCGATGAAGGGGGCGACCTTGGCCACGGCCTTGGGTCCGTCGGTGTTCACGGCCAGGACGGTGACCCGTCCGCTGAAGTCCTCCGCCAGCGCTTCGAGGTGGGGAAGCTCCTTGAGGCAGGGCTTGCACCAGGTGGCCCAGAAGGAAACCACGACCGGCCCCTGGGCCAGCCGTTCGCCGAAGGCGACCGTTCCGCCGTCGGCGGTGGGCAGGGACCAGTCGGCGCCGAAGGCGCCGGTTCCCAGGACGAGGAACAGGAGAGCGGCGGACAGACCAAGCAGGGCGGGCTTGTGCCTCATCATCGTTCGGGACCCCTTCGCATGGCAACGGGAAGGCCGGCGGCTGTGCCGCCGGCCGCATCACTTGGCAAGGGTGAGCTTCACGGTCCGGACCTGGTCGGCGACCCGGATCCGGGCGAGGTAGAGCCCGCCGCCGGCGATCCTGCCGTTCCGGTCCCGGCCGTTCCAGACCAGGTCCTGGGGGCCGGGATAAAAGGCCCCGCTGAACAGGTCGGCGACCAGGCGGCCGCGCAGATCGAAGATGGCGACCGAGCCCGGAACGGGCGTGTCGCCGCCCACCTCGAACATCAGGTGGGTCAAGGGGTTGAAGGGATTGGGGGCAACCACCGGCGTGCGGACGAACAGACCGGGCACGGGCCCGGGGGCGCCGGAGACCTGCTGGGCCATCCAGGTGAAGATGCGGGCCAGCAGGTCGTTGCGGGACGCATCGGAGGAGATGCCCTCGAAACCGAACCCCATCACGTAGCTGCGGCCCTGCCCGTACGAGGCCCGTACCGCGGCCGCCCGTCCGGGCGAGTACTCCAGGCTGGCCGCACCGGGGCCCACCGGGGCGATCTCGTCCTGGACGGTGTTGTCGTTCGCGCCCGTGCCCCCGTTGATGGCCAGGGCGAGGCCGCCGGCGACGGGATCGCCGATCACTCCGGACACGGTCGAGTCGTCGGCATCGTCGAGGACGTAGTCCACACCCAGGACGTTCCGGAACCACAGGCGGTTGGCGGCCGAATAATGGACGCCGCCGGCCGAGCAGAAGTCCCGCACCACGTTCTGGCCCGAGACGACGACCTGTCCGCCCGCCTGCAGCAGATCCTGCAGGGCGGGAAGATCGGCGGGCGTCAGGCCCGCCGAGCCGGACCCGAGCGCATACACGATGGTCCCGAACCCCCCGAGTTCCTCGGCGGCCAGGACGCCGAACAGATCCCGGTCCCAGGTGCCGAAGGTCTTCCCCGCAGCGGTCAGGGCGCCCTGGTAGTAGGTCTCGTACCCCAGGCCGCCGTCGGCGTCGACCAGCAGGACGTCCAGCCCGCTGCTCAGGACGGTGAACGCGAACTGCTCGCTCAGGGCAGGCTGGCCCTGGCTGGTGATCGTCACCGAGGCGGAACCTTCGCCCTGGTCGGTCAGGGGGGTGATGTCCACCAGGAGCTGGGTGAATTCCCCTGGATCGAGGGTGAAGGTGATGACGCTCAGGTGGGGGGGGTAGCAGATGGTCCCCTCGCACAGGGAGGCGATCCAGTCACCGGGCAAGTCGCGCGCGATGACGACCTCATAGGTGTCGGCGACCGATCCGGTGTTGGTCACGGTGTTGTGGAAGGAATGCAGCTGGACAAGGTCGGCGACCGCGCCCTGGTGGGGAACGTCGACCGTGAACCCGTACTGGGCCAGGCCGGCGGCGGGGAGAAGGCCGGCTGCGAGCGATACGAGGAGGGTGGCGATGGTTTTCATCGGTTCGCACTTTCGGAATAGGTGTCGGCAGGGGCTGCGGACAGGGGCGGCACGGCGGTGGAGCCGGCCTGGAGGACGGCACCGGTGGCCTGGTCCTGGATGAAGGCGATGACGGCGCAGGATGCGGGATCCCAGTCTCCCCGCACCAGGTCGAGCGTCAAGACGAGAGGCGATCCGCTCGCCAGGGCTCCGGGGACGGGCGGCTGGTCGGCCATGTCCCTGAACAGCCAGTAGAAGGTGGTCTCGCCGAGGTTGGGTTCGACCGGAGGTTCCGGATAATCCACCTGATCCTGGGCCAGGGCGACGAACAGGGTGGTCCCGGTCAGGTCGATCTCTCCGTCCAGGGCGGTCAGGGTGACGGTCACCGGCACGCTCGGCAGGGTGAAGTCCGCCTCGACGTCGATGAAGAACCCGGGGTCGCCCAGGAGTGCGAGGTCCACGAGATCCCGCAGGGACCCCGGTCCGGGCGGATTGCCGGCCGACCCCTGCAGCGCCCCGTCGGCGTACAGGGTGGGCAGGGCGATGATCTCCTCGGGACCGTAATACAGCAGCCTGCCGTCGTTCTCGGGGATGTTGTACTGGTAGTGGGGATCGGCCCGCAGGGGCCAGGACATGCTGAACTTCAGGACCAGGAGGCGGTCCAGGCCGTAGCCCTCTGTCAATTGCAGGGCGTGCAGGTTGGCCGACAGTTCGGGGCAGCCTTGACAGAAGATGTTGGAGAACCCTTCGAGCAGGACGGTGCGCAGGGAGCGGGCCATGAAGGCGGAGGCGGGGATCTCGAGGATCTCCCCCGCGGCCACGTCCACGGCGAGTTCACCGGGCAGGAACCGGAACCCGTCGAGGTCCAGGGCGAGGCGGTGAAGGCCCGGCTCCACGCCGATCTCCGCCGGGGTGAAGAGGCCGGTGTCCAGACCGTCGAGGGTGATGCGGGCGCCGGCGGGTTCGGAGGCGACGGTCAGGGCGGTCAAAACCAGGGAGAAATCCGCATCCGCATGCCCCAGCGGGGCGACGGTCACGATGCGGCTGCCGGGAGTGCTGAGGTAGGGGGGCAGCACGACGCCGACCTCGTAGGCGGCTGCGGGCATGTCGGCGAAGGTGAACGGGGTGGTCTCGCCGGTGTCCCGGCCGTCGATGAAGATCGCCGCGCCCGCCGGATCGCTGGTGACGGTCAACGTCCCCGGAGCATAGCTGGGCGCCTCGCGGCCGCAACCGGAGACAAGCAGCAACAGGAGGAAAAGGACCGGGGCGCCGGTGCGGCGGGCCCGGAAAGGACGGTTTCCGTGCACGATTCACCTGATTCCGAGGGGACGGATGTCGGGTCCGGACTTGGAGGGGGAGGAAAGCCCCCTGCTCTACTGGCAATTATACGAACCCCCGGTTGGAATCGTCAACCGGGGGCGGGGAAACGGGCCGGAAGGGGAAAGGGGGCCGGCGCCGCGGCGGCGCGTAAAGTCCCACTGCGCTGATGCAGAACCCGAGCCTGGCGCGCGACCCGGCCCCCGAACCTTCCTACTTCACGGTGTAGCCTTCGGCGTCGATCACCCGCCGGGCGATGGCGTCGTGCAGCCTGGCCCTGTTGACCGGATCGTGCTTGACCAGCCGGCGGAGCCCGGCCGCATAGGTCCGCATTTCGTCGCCCTCGACGGTGGCCGCGAGCACGTTGCGGGCCAGCACCCCCACCTTGTCCATGGCGTCATGGGTGTACAGGGTCAGCATGTCGGCCATGCCCGCAGCGGCGGGCTCTCCTTCCTTCGCGGCCTTCTTCAGGGCGCGCAGCAGGCCGCTCTCGCAGGCGTAGGTCTGCATGATGATGTCGGCGCAGTCCGCCAGCACTCCCTGCTGGTCCTTGAGGTTCGCCCCGAACTTCTGGGCGGCCAGACCCATCACCGCCAGGACCACCTTCTTCATGTTGGCCACCAGCTTGCCCTCCTCCTCGAGGAAGGCGGGTTCGCCGGGTTCCTCGAACGAGGGCAGTCCGGTCAGCTCGCCGGCCACGGCCTGGGCGGCTTGCAGGAAGGCCAGCTCGCCCTTGAGGGCCTTCTTGAGGATCATCCCGGGCACGATCATGCGGTTGATCTCGTTGGTGCCCTCGAAGATGCGGTTCACCCGCTCGTCACGGTACCAGCGCTCCAGGGGATATTCCTGGCAGTAGCCGTAGCCCCCCAGCATCTGCAGGCCCTCCTCGGCGGCCAGGGCCATGGCCTCCGAAGCGAAGACCTTGATCATGGAGCATTCGATGGAGAAGTCCTCGACCATCTCGATGCCGGCGCGGTCGTAGCCTGGGTCGTTCCTGTCCAGGGTGGCGATCGCCCCGTCGAGCAGGCCGGCGGTGCGGTAGACCATGGACTCGGCCACGAAGGTGGTCGCGGTCACGTCGGCGATCTTGCGGCGGATCAGGCCGAAATCGCTCAGGGGATGGCCGAACTGGTGGCGCTGCTTGGTGTAGGGCACGGCGCTCTTGAGCACCAGCTTGCAGCCCCCGACGGTGCTGGCGCCCAGCTTGAAGCGGCCCACGTTCAGGATGTTGAAGGCGATCAGGTGGCCCTTGCCGATCTCGCCCAGGACGTTCTCCACCGGCACCTTCACGTCCTCGAGGATGATGGCGCAGGTGGACGAGCCCTTGAAGCCCATCTTCTTCTCCTCGGCGCCGATGGTCACGCCCTCGCTCGTGAGGTCGACGATGAACGCGGTGAAGTGTTCGCCGTCGACCTTCGCGAAGAGGATGACCATCTCGGCGTAGCCCGCGTTCGAGATGTACTGCTTGGTCCCGTTGAGGACGTAGTGCTTGCCGTCCCCGGTCAGCCTGGCCGTCGTGGCGGCCGCCAGGGCGTCGCTGCCGCTGCCCGGCTCGGTCAGGGCGTAGCAGGTGAGCAGCTCGCCGGTGGCGAGCTTCGGCAGGTACTTCTGCTTCTGTTCGGGGGTGCCGAAGTAGACGATGGGCAGGGTGCCGATGCCCGACTGGGCGCCGTGGGTGACGGCGAAGCTGCCGCTGCCGCTCATCTTCTCGCTGATGAGCATGATGGTGGCCTTGTCCGAGCCCATCCCGCCGTAGGCCTCGGGGATGTCGGCCATCAGCAGGCCCATCTCCCCGGCCTGCTTGAGCAGGTCCTTGCCGAGCATGGTGTTGCCGTGGTATTCGAACTCCTCCTGCACCGGGTCGATGACCTTCTCGATGAAATCCTCGCAGGTCTTGGCGAACATGCGCTGGGTCTCGTTGAAGTCCTCGGGCGTGAACACCGACCCGGGATCGGTCTCGGTCAACAGGAACTCGCCGCCGGTGGTGGTCTTCTGCTCTGACATCGTCGGTTCTCCTTTGAACGTCGCGGGGCCCCGCCCCGGCGGTTAGATCGCCTCGAAAATACCGGCGGCACCCATCCCGGTGCCGATGCACATGGTGACCAGGGCGTACTTGCCGCCCCGGCGCTTCAATTCGTGGATGGCGCTGGTGGTCAGCTTGGCGCCGGTGCATCCGAGGGGATGCCCCAGGGCCACGGCTCCGCCGTTGGGGTTCAGGCGCGGGTCGGCGGGATCCAGGCCCAGGTGCTTGCAGACCGCCAGGCTCTGCGCGGCGAAGGCCTCGTTCAGCTCGATGACGTCCATCTGCTCCAGGGACAGGCCGGTCCGGGCCAGGATCCTGGGCACCGCGGCCACCGGGCCGACGCCCATGATCTCGGGTTCGACGCCGGCGACGGCGTAGCCCAGGAATCGCGCCAGGGGCACGGCCCCGATCGCGGCCGCGAGTTCGGGCGTGGTCAGCATGACGGCGGCGGCGCCGTCGCTCATCTGGCTGCTGTTGCCCGCGGTGACGGTGCCGCCCTGCTTGAAGGCGGGCTTCAGCTTGGCCAGGGCCTCGACGGTGGTGTCGGCGCGGGGGCCTTCGTCCACCTTGAACTCCACCTGCTCGGTGACGGGCCGGCCTTTCTTGTCCACCCCGGGCAGCTGCGCCATGACCGGGACGATTTCCCCCTCGTAGCGTCCGGCCGCGATGGCCTCGACCGCCTTGCGGTGGCTGTGGTAGGCGAACTCGTCCTGGGCCTCGCGGGTGATCCCGTCGCGAACCACGAGATTCTCGGCGGTCAATCCCATGTTGGTCAGGTACTCGGGGTGTTCACGGGCCAGGGTGGGGTTGGGCAGGTAGCGCAGGCCCCCCATGGGCACCATGGTCATGGTCTCGGTCCCGCCGGCGATCACGAACTCGGACTGGCCGGTCATGATCTGGGCGGCCCCGATGTTGATGGTCTCGAGGCCCGAACTGCAGAACCGGTTGACGGTCATGCCGGGCACGGTGACCGGCAAGCCGGACATCAGGGCGATGTTGCGGCCCACGTTCATGCCCTGCTCGCCTTCGGGCATGGCGCAGCCCATGATGACGTCCCCGATCCGCGCGGGGTCGAGCTTGGGGAACATCGCGACGATGTCCCGCACCACGGCGGCGCCCAGGTCGTCCGGACGGGTGTGGCGCAGGCTCCCCTTCAGGGCCTTGCCCACGGCGGTGCGGCGGGCGGCGATGACGACGACTTCCTTCATCTTGGTCTCCTTTTCCCGCTAGTTCCGCAGGGGCTTGCCGGTCTTGAGGATGTACTCCATGCGTTCGAGGGTCTTGCGGTCGCTCACCAGCCGCATGAAACCCTCGCGCTCGAGATCGAGCATGTGCTTCTCGGTGACGGTCGTGCCGGAGGGCACCTCGCCGCCGGCGATCACCTTCGCCAGCTCCATCCCGATCTTGCGGTCGTGTTCGCTGATGTATCCGCCCTGCATCATGTTGTAGAGGACCGATTCGGCCAGGCCGATGCCGGCGGCGCCCATCACGGGGATCGCCTGGTCCTCCACGGGCGGGACGTAGTTGGTCGCGGCCAGGCAGAGGGCCAGGTCCTTGGCGTCGGCCGCCAGGTGGTCGCGGTTCATGGACCAGCTGTCGCCCGGGCGCAGGAAGCCCAGCTCCTTCGCCTCCTCGCAGCTGGTGGCGACCTTGGCGGTGCCGATGGTCTCGAAGGTCTTGCGGAAGGCCGGCTGCAGATCGGTCTTGTCGGTGAGCAGGGCCACGTTCCGCTGGTAGAGGCGCAGGCAGCCGCCCCCGGCGGGGATCAGGCCGGCGCCGAACTCCACCAGGCCGATGTAGGTCTCGGCGGCGCAGCGCACGGCGTTGCCGCTCATGGTGATCTCGCAGCCGCCGCCCAGGGCCATGCCTGCAGGGGCCGTGACCACGGGCACCCCGCAGTGCTCGAGCCGGCTGGTGGCGGCCTGGAAGGCGTGGACGATCAGGTTGATGTCCTCCCAGTTGCCCTCGACGGCCTCCATCATCAGCATCATCAGGTTGGCGCCGACGGAGAAGTTGTCCGCCCCGTTGGCGACCACCAGGGCCCGCCAGTTCTGTTCGGCCTCGGTGCAGGCGGTCATCACCATGCTGAGGGTGTCCTGGCCGATGGCGTTCATCTTGGCGTGGAACTCCAGGCCCAGGACGCCGTCGCCCAGGTCGATCAGGCTGGAGCCGGGGTTGCGCCGCACTTCCTTCCCGCCGGTCCGCAGGATGTCGAAGTCGAAGATCCGCTCATCCTGCGGGACCGGCGCGAACCCGCCGGGTTCGGCGGTGGGACTCTCCAGCACGCCGCCGGTGGTGCGGTAGATGGTCTCGGCGCCGCTGTCGTAGAGGGCGTCGACCCAGGCAGGCAGGGGCAGACCGTCGGTCCGCATCCTCTCGACCGCCTTGCGGAACCCCAGGGCCTCCCAGACCTGGAACGGGCCCAGCTTCCAGTTGAAGCCCCAGCACACGGCCCGGTCGATCTCGGCGGCCTGGTCGCAGATCTCGCCCAGGCGCATGGCGCTGTAGGAGAAGCTCGCCGCCAGCATCTTCCAGATGGCCTGGCCGGCCTTGCCCTTGCCGTAGGCGAGGGTGCGCAGGCGCTCGTTCTGGTCCTCGATGTTCTTGGCCGCGGCGATTTCCGGGAACTTGGCCTTCTCCTGGGGACGGTACTCCAGCGTGGCCGGATCGAGGGTGTAGAAGACCTTTCCCTCGTCCGTCTTCTCCATCCGGTAGAAGCCCCCGCCGGATTTGCGGCCCAGCAGTCCCTTCTCGACCATGGCCCGCAGGTAATCGGGCGACTTGAAGATCTCGCGGGCCTCGTCGTCTGGAATCAGGGGGTAGATGTTGTCCGCGACGTGAAGGAAGGTATCGAGGCCGACCAGGTCGGCGAGCTGGAAGGTGGCGGTCTTGGGGCGTCCGATGGCCGGGCCGGTCAGGGCGTCGACTTCCTCGATGGACAGCTCCAGTTCCTCCATCACCCGCACGGTGGCCATCATGGCGTGCACCCCGATGCGGTTGGCGATGAAGTTGGGGGTGTCCTTGGCCATCACGATGCCCTTGCCCAGGCGTGTGCTCGCGAAGTCCGCCACGAAGGCGGTGACTTCGGGATCCGTGTCCGCGGTGGGGATCAGCTCGAAGAGCTTCATGTAGCGGGGCGGATTGAAGAAGTGCGTGCCGAGGAAGCGGGAGCGCAGGCCCTCGGGCAGGGCCGCGGCCATCTCGGCCAGACTCAGGCCGCTGGTGTTGCTGCTGAAGACGGCGTGGTCCGCGATGTGCGGGGCGGCGTTCCCGAGGACGATCTTCTTGATCGCCATGTCCTCCTTGACCACCTCGATGATCCAGTCGGCTTCCTTCAGGCGGGGCAGATCATCCTCCAGGTTTCCGGTTTCGATCATGCCCAGCCGGCCGGCCGAGAACAGGGGGGAGGGTCTGGACTTCTTCAGCGCGGCCACCGCGGCCGCCGCGACCGCGTTGCGGGACCGGGGGTCGGGACCGGCGTCCTTCGGAACGATGTCCAGCACGAGCGAGGGGATGCCCGCGTTGGCGAAATGGGCGGCGATGGCGCTGCCCATGACTCCGGATCCCAGCACCGCCACCTTCTTGATCTGCCTGCGCATGGGCTCTGCCTTTCCAGGGTCGAAACACCTTGAAGGTGCGGCCTAACCGGACCGCACGGGTTCACGGATTCGCAGATTAATGAATGATCATTCAGTATCTTAACGGGAATCGGTCAGGGTGTCAATCGCTTTGGGGGATTTTCGGGAATACCGCTTGTTTCACTGATTATTGCCGTTTATAATCCGAAAGCGCAATTCGGGAAGCGGGTTTGCCTCTTCGGCCGGCCCTGTCCGGCCTAATGAATAGGTATTCAAGAATGGCAAGAACATCCCCGGGTGACAAGAAGCAACGCATCCTGGATGCGGCCGTGGTGGAGATCGCCCGCAGGGGTTTCCACCTGACCACCGTCGCCATGATCGCCCGCCGGGCGGGCGTGGCCGACGGGACCATCTACCTTTACTTCAAGAACAAGGAAGAGGTGCTGGTCTCCCTGTTCGACCGGGCCCTGGGCCGTTTCATCGAGGAGGGGCGCGACCGGCTGGCGGGTTTCGCGGGAGCGGAGGCCAAGCTGAGGGACATCGTCGAGCGGCACCTGACCCTGGTGGGCCAGGACCGGGACCTGGCCATCATCACCCAGGTCGAACTGCGCCACAGCCTGCACTTCATGGAGGAACTGTCCCGGGCCCAGGTGGGACGTTATCTGGAGATCATCGCCGAGGTCCTGGCCGAAGGCAGGGACGAGGGCATCTTCCGGGCGGGCCTGGATCCGGTCCTGGGCGCCAAGGCCATCTTCGGGATCCTGGACGAGATGGCGACCGACTGGGTGCTGTCACGCCGCAACACGCGGCTGGAGGGCAAGGCCCGGGAGGTGGCCGACCTGATCCTGGGCGGGGTGGCGCGCTGTCCTCGACCCGAGAACTGAAGTTTCCCTGCGGATCGCCCACCGGACGGCCGAACCCCCGCCCTCGCGGGGGTTCGGCTTGTCAGGAGGTCAATCGACCCCGGCGGCTCCACCCCTGCGGGGCATGTCGGTCGCCCCGGAGACCGACCAGCCGCCCTTCAACCCCGCGATGAACCAGGCCAGGGCGAGGGTCCCCAACGCGAAGATGGTGTCCCCGATGACCCGCAACCAGCGCAATGTCTGCATGTAATCCTGCTGCATGAACTCCTGGGACCGGGCGTACCACAGGCCTTCCCTGACCGAGGCCAGGGTCTGGGCGAGGCCGATGGGCAGCACCGAGATCAGGACCATCAGCGCCAGTCCGATGTTGATGGCCCAGAAGGCGAACCGCAGCACTCCCTCCTTCCAGACGTTCCTTGCGGCGAGGCCCTTGAGGACGAACAGCATCAGGCCGATCCCCAGCATCCCGTAGACGCCGAACAGCGCGGTGTGCCCGTGGACGGGGGTCGTGTTCAGGCCCTGCATGTAGTAGAGGGCGATGGGAGGGTTGATCAGGAACCCGAAGATCCCGGCCCCGACCAGGTTCCAGAAGGCGACCGCGACGAAGCAGTAGATGGGCCACTTGTAGGCCTGGATCCAGGGCTTGGCGCGGCTGAGGCGGAGGTTGTGGTAGGCCTCGAAGCCGAGCAGGACCAGGGGCACGACCTCCAGGGCGCTGAAGGTGGCTCCCAGGGCCAGGACGGCCGTGGGCGTGCCGGTGAAGTAGAGGTGGTGGAAGGTTCCGATGATGCCGCCGGCCAGGAACACGTTGGTGGAGAACAGGGCCGCGGCGGTCGCCAGCCCAACCTTCAGCAGGCCCAGCCGGACGAACAGGAACGCGATGACCACCGTGGCGAAGACCTCGAAGAAGCCTTCCACCCAGAGGTGGACCACCCACCAGCGCCAGTATTCGGCCAGGGCGAGATTCGTCTGGCGGCCCCACATCAGGCCGGCGCCGTAGAAGCCGGCGATGGCGATGCAGGAGATGACCAGCAGCACCAGGAGAGGTCGGCTGCTGTCGGGCCGGCGCAGCGCCGGCATCAGGGCGCGGACCATCAGCAGCAGCCACAGGAACAGGCCCACCAGAAGCAGGATCTGCCACAACCGGCCCAGGTCCACGTATTCGTAGCCCTGGTGGCCGAACCAGAAGTTCTCCACCAGGCCCAGCCGCTGCATGATCCCGAACCATTGCCCGGTCAGCGATCCGGCCACCACGACGAGCAGGGCGCCGAACAGGACGTTGACGCCCAGCCGCTGGAATCTCGGCTCATGGCCGGACACCGCAGGGGCGATGAACAGCCCGGTGGCCAGCCAGGAGGTCGCGATCCAGAAGATGGCCAGCTGGACGTGCCAGGTGCGGCTGAGGCTGTAGGGCAGGATGCTGGAGAGGTCCAGGCCGTAGAACCCGGTTCCCTCGACCCCGTAGTGCGCGGTGATCGCCCCCATGGCCACCTGCACGACGATCAGGGCCGTCACCACCCAGAAGTACTTGAGGGTGGCGCTCATCGAGGGCGTGGGGGACAGGGCCATCAAGGGGTCGTCGGCGGGCAGGTCGGCCGCGTCGGGTTCCTCGTCCCGGTGGGATGCGTAGTACCAGGCCAGCATGGCGATGCCGGCGATCAGGATGATCACCGAGAAACCGGTCCACAGGATGAGGCTGGGGGTGGGCCGGTTGCCGACCAGGTCGTCGGGCGGCCAGTTGTTGGTGTAGGTGACCTCGGAACCGGGGCGTTCGGTCACGCAGGCCCAGCTGGCCCAGAAGAAGAAGGCCGTCAGCTGGCGCAGCCTCTCCTCCCCGGCCACGGTGTTCTCCCGCATGGCGTAGGCCTCGCGGGTCTCCCTCAGGGCTGGATCGTCGCTGAACAGCGCCCGGTAATACGCGGCGATGGGGGCGATGGCGGCGGCCCGGTCGTCCGACACGGTCAAGTCCCCGGTCTCGGGATCGTAACCGTTGTTCCGGATCTCGGCCTGCAGCCGGGCCTCCAGGGCGGCCCTGGTCTCGAGGGGAAGATCGTCGGCCCCCATCAGGTGATCGCGCCGGGCCCAGGCCTCGAGCAGGGTAGCGCCCTCGCGATGGAGCCAGTCCGCCGACCAGTCGGGGGCGATGTAGGCTCCGTGGCCCCAGACGGTGCCCAGTTCCTGGCCGCCGGTGGATTGCCACACGTTCTGGCCGTCCCTGATGTCCTGTCCGGTGAAGATGACCTGGCCCGAGGGAGTCACCACCCTGTCGGGGATGGGGGGCGCCTGGCGGTAGATCTCCCTGCCGAAGATGCCCAGGACGGCGAACGAGCCGACGACCACCAGGGCGAAAACGATCCAGAGTTTCTTGTAATTCATCGTTCCTCCATGGCCAGGGGGCCGCTCGGGGTCCAAAAGATCAGGACATCCTATTATCCCCTGAGTGGGGAAAAAAAATCAAGGGGAAGCCAGGTCCCGGACCAGGGTGCGCGACAGCAGGGTATGGTAACCGTCCCTGATCTCCGCCCATCCCTCGTGCATGGGACAGGGATTGCCCGCATCGCAGGCCGGACGCCCGAAGGCGCAATCGTCCTTCGCGCCGGCGCCCTGTCCCTCGATGATCTCCACGACGTCCAGGATGGGGCGGTCCTCCGCTCCGGGCTTGAGGGCGAAGCCGCCTCCCCAACCCTTGCGGGATTCCACCAGCCCGCCCTTGCGCAGCTGGTTGAGGATCTTGACCAGGTAGTTGGCCGGAATCCCCGTGGCTGCCGCCAGCTCGTCGCCCGGAATGAGGCGGCCGCCGTGGGAGGCGAGGAAGCCCAGGACGTGGAAGGCGTAGCGGGAAGTCTGAGACATCATGATCGTCACCTCAGCGGACAATTAAATCCTTTGAGTCGCCGGAAGTCAAATAAATGTGCGGGGCCGTCAACGGATCAGGGTTACCCTTCCGTTCGAGACCGCCTTCTCCGTTTCCAGTCTCAATAGATAGACTCCGGAGGGAACCGGCCTACCTCCATGGTCCGTGCCGTCCCACTGGGCGCTCCCGGGGCCAGCTGGTTGATAGCCATCCACGATGGTGGCGACCCGTCGGCCGTCCAGGGAGAAGACCGCCAGTTTGGCCAACCCCTCCTGGGGCACGAAGTACCGGATCAGGGTCAGGGGATTGGCAGGGTTGGGATGGGCGGAAAGACCCGCACCCGCGTCAGGTTCGCTTGACAGTGTGAGGGCCGGTGAGGCCAGGGTGCCGCCGGGAGCCTGCCTAGGGCGGTACCCCGGAGAGGGGATCATGGCGGTTCCGCTGACCGGCGAGAGATCGAAGCGGCTAAGGGGTAGGATGTGGAGGACCTCGTCCCTGTTCCTTGTATCAGTCAATATTCCCGAATCGGTGAGGATCAGCCGCGTAGCCTGGGTGAACACGTCCCCGCCGATGGCCTTGACACCAAAGCCGGGGACGAATTGCATGACCGCGACTCCCTTGCTTCCCAGGGCAAGATAAACCCGGTTTCCCAGGGCCAGGACATCGTGGATGGTCGAGCCGATGTCTTGCGAACCTTTGGTGACTGGGGCGAGAGGGTTGCCGATGTCATGAAGATAGAGAAAGGAATCGTCGAACGTGAAGAGCCGGTTCCCTGAAATGGATCCGAAGCGGCCGGCCAGAGGACCCATCCCCATCAGGTCGGGAGCCAGCGGATCCCCGAGGTCGATGACCGACACCTGGCCGCTGCCCCCCAGATACAGGTAGTCGCCGATTCTCAGCAGCTGGCCCGCGGGCAGATTCGGCAGGGAGGCGACCAGGCAGGGATCGTTGTTCTGGTCGAGGGTGTAGATGCCGAGGAAGTTGTCGTCGTGGGAGACGACTTGATACTGGTCCCAGGCCAGGACGGCGGTGATGGGGGGGAAGGTGGTCGCTTCGGCGGGAGCGATGGTTCCATCAGCAGCGATGTCGGCTTGTAGGCGGGGATCGGAAAGATAAGCCCGGCGGCCTACCAAGGCCAATTCCCGGGCGTAGTCATAGCCCTCCATGATATTCGATATCATTTCAGGGGGCCTGAGCGACAGATCAATGGACTCCAAACTCCATTCTGTGTATCCAAAATCAACAACACTCCACCAACGGAGTTTCACGGCAGTTCTTTCATCCAGCTTGGCCAGGGCGCTGGAGCCACCATTGAAAATCTGCACGGGGGTATGACCGAGATCTGCCATCCGGAATAATGAACTGCCGCATGCGACCAGATCCTGTTCCGGAATCCAGCTGAGGGGCAGGGGACCGATATCGGGGCCTGCCGGGGAAAAAAGAAAATTCGGATGATCCCAACCGGCGTCGGCCACTTCAAATGGGGAATCATTGGATTTGAAGAAGACCTTACTACCTTCAGTGAATACCGTGCCAGTTTTGCGAGTTCCGTGGAAAGCTGAGGATGTGTGGTCCCACTCCACCTTGCCTTCTGGCCCGACCGTGAAACGGGTCACAAAATGGTAGCCGTCATAAGGGTATGGGTTGGAAAAATCCATGACCACACTGTAAAGGAGAAAGCCGGGCGGGTATGGTACAGTCATGATGAAGTAGAATGTATCCCAGGGTAACGCCTCCGGAAAATGATCATGGAAATCGGAAACGACCGGTTGGGAGGGATCGGTGATATCCACTACTGACATCTTACCGTACCAACCTAAAACGTTATTCCCGCCGCCAAATTCCGTGGCGATTGCGAATGGATAGCCCAAACAAAGATGATGACCAAGCTGGGAAGTCCTGGTACCCAAGCCTAAATTCACGGATCCAAGAGCATGAGGGTTGCCCGGATCGGAGAGGGCGTACAGGAAGAGATTGCGGGGATCGGCCACGCCTAGGAGGGAGTCCTGGATGGCCACCACCAGATCCCCGGCACTGAAGGTGATCCGGGCGAGGGGATCGAGCGCCGGCAATCGGAAGATATCGACATGACTCGATTCCACGGCTGCGACGAGATCGCCACCAACAGCGAGATCCGTGTACGAGCCGAGGGCCTGGCTGTGGATTCTCGGCTTGAGGGTTTCCCTGCAGTCGAGCAGGTACAGGCCCGTGGGACCGGCCATCAGGATCGAGTCCTTCCAGGGCGCCGATGCGGTGACGGCAAGATCCGCGATCTCCAGTGGATTCGGGATCCAGAAACTGCCCTCGGATTCGACCAAGGCATCCTGAGCAGGACAGAGGGAGGGAAGAGCAAATACCAAGACGATGAGGGCCCGCAGGCAAAGTCCGGACATCGGAAGCCTACTTTCTTGGAATGGAAATCGCATATTTTGAAAGCTATGAATCGTAACACATCCGGGAAGATCCCGTCAAATGGCCCACCTTGGGGTGGCCCTTCCGGAACTCCCTGATCGGGCCCCCATTAGCCGGGGGGTCATGGATAGCCAATGATTCCAGGTAGGGTTGCTGGAAGACCTGTCAAAATTTTACCATTTTTTTCGCCCGTGCTTGACTTCCTCCTCCGGCCCTGACGACCTTTCCAGCCTGTGCTAGATTGTCGTTTCCGTCGTGGTTGCCTGCTGCACCCGAGCGAACCGGAGCTTCCATGCCCGCACCCGAGAACCCCGCCTCCGACCACCTCCTGGCCGAATTTCCCGTTCCCACCCTGGCTGAGTGGCGCGCCGAGGTCGACCGCCTGCTCAAGGGCGTCCCCTTCGCCAAGGCGATGGTGACCCGCACCCTCGAGGGCATCGCGATCGATCCCATGCCGACCGCCGCCGACACGGAGAACCTGGGCTGGCTGGATTCCCGGCCGGGGCAGGCCCCCTACGTGCGCGGGGGACGAGCGGGCGGCTACCACGAGGCTCCCTGGTGGATCGCTCAGGAACTGGGCCTCTGCGATCCCGCCGACGTCAATGCCGCCTTGCGGCACGATCTGGGCCGGGGGCAGACGGCCGTGAACCTGGTCCTGGACAGGGCGGGGATGCTGGGAGGCGACCCCGTGACCGCGAGCGCCGGCGACGTGGGATCAGGGGGAACGTCCATCGCCGATCTCGTCGACCTGACCCTCGCTCTGGAGGGGGTTGATCTTTCCCGGACTCCGATCCTGATCGACGGCGGCGCGGGCGCGGTGCCCCTGGCCGCCATGCTGGTCCAGCTGGCGAGGACGCGGGGGATCGACCCGGCCCGGCTGGAGGGATGTCTCGGCTGCGACCCGGTGTTCGGGCTGGTCCGGGAGGGCTCCCTGCCCCAACCTGCCGCGGTCCTCTACGACCAGCTGGCCGATCTGGCGCGCTGGGCCGGCGCTCGCGCACCTCGCCTGAGGACCCTGCCCGTGCATGAAACGCCCTGGCATGAAGGCGGGGCGGACGACGCCCTGTCACTGGGCCTCTGCCTGGCGGGCGCCGTACACGTCCTGCGGGAGATGGAGCCGCGGGAACTGGACCTGGCGGCTGCGGTCGGTCGCATCCACTTCCAGGTCAGCCTCGGCGGCGACTTCTTCATGGGGATCGCCAAGCTGCGCGCCCTGCGCCTGCTGTGGAGCCGCATCCAGGAGGCGGCGGGGCTCGCACCGGTCCCGGCTTTCATCCATGCCCGGACCAGCCGGCGCACCCTGGCCGCGGTCGATCCCCACGTGAACATGCTGCGGACGACCATCGGGGCCATGGCGGCCGTGCTGGGCGGGGCCGACAGCCTGCACACCAGCCCCTTCGACGAGCCCCTGGGGCGGTCCGACGCCTTCAGCCGGCGCATCGCCAGGAACGTCCAGCTGATCCTGCGGCACGAATGCCATCTGGACCAGGTGGCCGACCCGGCCGGGGGAAGCTGGTACCCCGAGAAGCTGACCGGCGACCTGGCGACCGCGGCCTGGGGTCACTTCCAGGGCGTGGAGGCGGGCGGAGGCATCCTCGCCCTCCTGGAGGGCGGGCAGATCCAGCACCGGGTGGCCGCGGCCGCCCTGGCGCGCGCCGAGCGGTTGGCCACCCGCCGCGACGTCATGATCGGCGTCAACCAGTACGCCATCGCGGGCGAGGTCCTGGGGAACGGGGAACCGTCGCGGCCGGAGGGTTTCGCCGAGCGCCGCGCGAGGGAGGTCGCCGGCCGGCGCGGGAACGCGCCCGCCGAGACAGGATTCGCGGCCATGATCGAGGGGGCAGCCGCCGGCGCCACCATCGCGCAGCTGCTGCCCGGATCGTCGCCCGAGGGCGCGGTGATGCCCATCCCCCTGCGCCGGGACGCCGAGCCCTTCGAACGCCTGAGGCGGCGGGTGGCCGATCTCGGCGGAGGTTCCGGAACGACGGTGTTCTGCGCCTGTCTGGGCGACTACGCCCGCTACATGCCGCGGCTGGATTTCGTGCGCCGCTTCTTCCAGGTGGGGGGATTCAAGGTGAAGGCCGACGCCTTCTTCGCCGATCCGATGGCGGCCGCAGAGGCGGCCGCCGGCTCTGCGACCGTGGTGGTGATCGTCGGGCTCGACGAAACCTACCGATTGCAGGCCGCCGAGACCGCGCGGGTGCTCAAGGCTCAGGAATCCCCGCCGCGGGTGATCCTGGCCGGTCAGCCCGGGGACCTGGAATCCGAACTGAAGGAGGCGGGCGTGGACGAGTTCATCCACCTGCGCAGCGACGTCCTGGCCGTGCTCGATCGCCTCGCCGCCGACCAGGAGGTGGAGTCATGAGCCGCCTGCCCGACTTCTCCAGGGTGTCCTTCGACCCGATGGTTGCCATGGCAACCATCCCCGGGGAACGCACACCCTCAGGGACCCCCGCCGGCGCAACCTGGCTGACCAACGAGCAGATCCCGGTCAAACCGCTCTACACCGCCGAGGACATCACCACCTGCGAACACACCGGCTACCTGGCGGGTCTGCCTCCCTTCTTGCGGGGGCCCTACGCCTCGATGTACGTGACCCGGCCCTGGACCGTGCGCCAGTACGCGGGCTTCTCCACCGCCGAGGAATCCAACGCCTTCTACCGGCGCAACCTCGCCGCGGGCCAGAAGGGCCTGTCGGTGGCCTTCGACCTGGCGACCCACCGCGGCTATGACAGCGACCATCCGCGCGTGGTCGGGGACGTGGGCAAGGCCGGGGTGGCCATCGATTCGATCGAGGACATGAAGGTGCTGTTCGACGGCATCCCCCTGGACCGGATGTCGGTCTCGATGACCATGAACGGAGCGGTGCTGCCGGTCCTGGCGTTCTACATCGTGGCGGGTCAGGAGCAGGGAGTCGCCCTGGAGCAGCTCACCGGTACGATCCAGAACGACATCCTCAAGGAGTACATGGTCCGCAACACCTACATCTATCCGCCCGATTTCAGCATGCGGATCATCGCGGACATCTTCGCCTACACCGCGCGGCACATGCCGAAGTTCAACAGCATCAGCATCAGCGGCTACCACATGCAGGAAGCCGGGGCGACCGCCGACCTGGAACTCGCCTACACCCTGGCCGACGGGCTGGAGTACGTCCGCACGGGACTGAAGACCGGCATGGAGATCGACGCCTTCGCCCCGCGGCTGTCGTTCTTCTGGGCCGAGGGCACGAACTACTTCATGGAGATGGCCAAGCTGCGCGCCGGCCGGCTGCTGTGGTCCAAGATCATCAAGCAGTTCGGCCCGCGGAGCGCCAAGTCCATGGCTCTGCGCACCCACTCGCAGACCAGCGGCTGGTCGCTCGCCGAGCAGGATCCCTACAACAACGTGGCCCGCACCTGCATCGAGGCCATGGCGGCGGTGCTCGGGGGCACGCAGTCCCTGCACACCAACGCCCTGGACGAGGCCATCGCCCTGCCGACGGACTTCTCGGCGCGCATCGCCCGCAACACCCAGCTCTTCCTGCAGGAGGAGACGGGCATCTGCCGCACCGTCGACCCCTGGGGCGGTTCCTGGTATCTTGAGAGCCTGACCGACGAGCTCATGCGCAAGGCCTGGGGGCACATCCAGGAGGTCGAGGAGCACGGCGGGATGGCTGCGGCGATCAGTGCCGGGCTGCCCAAGATGCGGATCGAGGAGGCCAGCGCCCGCCGGCAGGCCCACATCGATTCGCAGCAGGAGATCATCGTCGGGGTCAACCGCTACAGGCTGGAGAAGGAGGATCCCCTGGAGATCCTCGAGGTGGACAACACCGAGGTCCGCCGCCAGCAGATCGAGCGCCTCGAAGCGTTGCGCCGCGACCGCGACGAGGCCGCCGTCCAGGCTGCGCTGGGTGCCCTGACCGCCGCGGCTGCCTCGAACAAAGGCAACCTGCTGGAACTGTCGGTCACGGCGGCTCGGGCCCGGGCCTCGCTGGGCGAGATCTCGTCGGCCCTGGAGAAGGTCTGCGGCCGGCACCAGGCCGAGGTCCGCACCATCAGCGGCGTCTACAAGGCCGAATTCGGAAAGGACACCGACATCGAGCGCATCAACGAGCTGATCCGGGCCTTCGAGAAGCATGAGGGCCGCCGGCCGCGCATCCTCGTGGCCAAGATGGGGCAGGACGGGCACGACCGCGGCGCCAAGGTCGTGGCCACCGCGTTCGCCGACCTGGGCTTCGACGTCGACGTGGGCCCCCTGTTCCAGACCCCCGAGGAGACCGCCAAGCAGGCCGTGGAGAACGACGTGCACATCATCGGCATGTCGTCCCTGGCCGCGGGCCACAAGACCCTGCTGCCCCAGCTCATGGACGAACTGAAGAAGCTGGGACGCGAGGACATCATGGTCATCTGCGGCGGCGTGATCCCCGCCCAGGACTACGCATTCCTCTACGAGCACGGCGCCGCGGCCATCTTCGGCCCGGGCACGGTCATCCCCGTGGCGGCGCAGAAGCTGCTGGAGGAGCTGATGGGGAGGCTGGGATATCAGGGCTGAGGGAGGGACGCCTGATCCCACAGGATCTCGTACACAGCCGAGTCCCCGCCCCGCATGATCTCCCGGAACCGCGCGTCGGCGTCGATGTGATCCCGGTTGATGGGATGCCGTGAATCCGGCAGGGCGGTGTCGCTCACGAACAGGTACCGCGTGCCCAGTTCCCTGAGGGCGATGGTCTGCTGCGGCCAGGGGTCGTCCAGCAGGTGGGCCACCGGACCGCGGTAGCAGCGCCCCTCTTTCACGCCGATGTCCCAGGTGCAGGGATCCAGGAATCTCAACCCGCTCAGGTGCATGGCCCAGAAGCTGCCGTCGTTGTCCTGGTTGGCGACCACCGCAGACGGCGGCAACTCCTGCTGCATGCGCTCGGCGAGCCTGGCGTCCTCCACGCTGAAGGGCGCCACCATCGTGAAGTTCAACATGTTCCGGTAGCTCCAGTAGCATCCCGGGTACAGCCAGCGCGCCGCGATGATCAGCACCAGCCCGACCTGGATCGCCGTCCGTCCCGGCCAGCGTAATCTGGACCACAGCGTCCCCATCCCATCGACCGCCAGGAAGAACAGCCCCGAGACCAGCAAGGGCATCAGGAAGATCTGGGGATAGAGGAGACGTCCCGCCTGGTGATAGAAAGGTCTGGTCAGCAGGAGGCTGACCGGATCCTGCACCTGTCTCAGCCCGAGGAACAGCAGGGTCATCACCAGCGAGGTCACCCAGACCCGCCGCATCCCCTTGCGAAACACCCCGGCCAGCAGGGCGGGCCCGATCATCAGCTGCAGGATGGGCACGTTCCCGCCCGCGTAGGTGGTGAACTGCTGCCAGGCGGCCTTCCAGCCCGGCGGGGGCGGCACCTGGTGGCCGGCCGTGAACGCGTTGTAGGACGTGAACGTGGGCAGCAGGGGCAGCAGGCCGCCCACCACCAGGACCCCGGCGGCGAGGGCGAGCCTGGGGGCCGAACTGCGCCAGCGGGCCCGGTCGGCGCCCCGGGGCCAAGTTGCCGGGGCGAGGATCAGCACGGCGAAGACCTCGGCGGTGTGGACGTGCAGCAGTCCCAGCAAGGCCAGGCCCGCCGCCAGGCCTGCGGGCCAGCCGGTCGGCCGGGCGGCGTTCCGCAGGAGGACCACGGCCCAGGGCAGTGCGAAGAGGCCGATGATCTGCCCGTATCCGCCCCAGGAGAAGATCCCCGTGGGCATGAAGTAGTTGGCGGCCAGGAACCCGGCCCCCAGGCCCATGATCCGCCCCGGGATCCCGAAGGCCCGCCAGACGAGGGTTCCCATGGCCGGCAAGAGGCAGGCGCAGGTGGCGGCGAGGTACCAGGCGCTGACGTGGGGCAGGGCGCCCGTCAGGCGGCTGATGAGGGCAGCCCCGGCGTGCCAGCCGAGCAGGTAGTCCTGGGGAGGGGAACCGTAGGGCGGGCCGAAGACCAGACGACGGTCCAGGCTCGCGTGCTCGACGACCTGCCGGACCATGAAGGAATGGTTGCTGGCGTCGTGGAGGTGCGGCGAGGCGGCGAACCCCGCGAAGGCCTGCTGGATGACCACCGCCAGGGCGGCGCCTCCGGCCAGGGCGCCCAGCAGGGCGAGCCCACCGAGGGGGGGGATGCCGGCGCCGACCTCCTGCCAGAGCATCCGGTTGCGGCTGCTCCGGTCGAGGACCACGGCCAGTCCCATGACGACCAGGGCGTAGAAGGCTGGGGTCAAGGGGATCTGCAAAAAGGACATGGCGTGGCCCAGGAGGGGAAAGGCCAGCATGCCCGTGGCCAGGCTCGCGAGCAACCGCGTGAACCGGTCCTGCCCGGCGAGGCGGTGGCCTGCCAGGGCAAAACCAGGGCCGGCGGTCAGCAGCAGGAAGCCGGCCAGCCAGGCGAGGAACCCGGGCAGATCCGAAAATGGCGTGAGATGGTCCATGGCGGCGAAGGCTAGGCCAACGCCGTTGTTCCGTCAAGGCGCGGACTCGCCGGTCGGATCAGCTCCGGCCCCGCCCGTGGCGGGCGGACTGCAAGTGGGCCTTCGCCGTCTCCAGGAACAGGGCGCGCGCCTGGGCGTGGTCGACCACGGGCCGGGGATAATCCACGCCCAGGGTGATTCCCGCTGCGGCGAGGACGGCGGCGGGCGCCTCCCAGGGCGCGTGGATTTGCCGTGCGGGCAGACCTGCCAGCTCGGGCACCCAGCGCCGCACGTAATCCCCCTGCGGATCGTACCGGCGTCCCTGGCTGACGGGGTTGAAGACCCGGAAGTAGGGCTGGGCGTCGCAGCCGCAGCCGGCCGACCACTGCCAGCCGGCGTTGTTCTGGGCCCAGTCGCCGTCCACCAGGTACTTCAGGTAGTGGGCCTCGCCCTGTGCGTAGGGGATGAGCAGGTGCTTGGTCAGGAAGCTGGCGCTGATCATGCGAGCGCGGTTGTGGACGAATCCCTCGCCCAGCAGCTGCCGGGACGCCGCATCGACCACGGGGTAGCCCGTCAGGCCGGCGGTCCAGGCGTCCCAGAGGCGGGCGTCCTCACTCCAGGGAAAGTCCCGCCACTCGGACCGGAACGGTTCGCCGAGCAGCTCGGGCCGGTCCCAGAGGGTGGAATGGGCGAACTCCCGCCAGATCAGCTCGACGGGGAAACGGTTGCCCGCCGGGGCCCGTCCCAGGGAGGACTGCACGGCGTTCCACACGCTGCGGACCGACAGCACGCCGAACTTGAGGTCGGCCGACAGGCGGCTGGTGCCGTCGTGGTCCATGCGGTCGCGCTCGGTGTCGTAGGCGAACAGGGGACCGGCGCAGAAGGCGCGCAGGCGCTCGCGGGCCGCCTTCTCGCCGCCGGTGATGAGTCGCGGATTGGGGGTGAGGCCCAGATCGGTCAACTCGGGTACGGCGACGAACTCGCCCCGGACGTCCGCCGGAACCGGCGGCAGGGCGCCGGGCGCCGGCAGGGCCGGACCGATACGCGCCGCTTTCAGGAACGCCTTGCTGAAGGGCGTGAACACGGCGTAGGGGCCGCCGCTTCCGGTGCGCAGGGTCCCGGGGGGATGCAGGGTCTCGCCCTCGTAGAGAGCGAAGGGGACGTCCAGGGCCTCGGCGATGCGGCGGTCCCTTTCGCGGCCGAAGGGTTCGGTCCAGCGGTGGGCCACGAGGCGGTCGATCCTCCAGCGCCGGACGAGTTCAGGAACGACCTCCACGCTGCGTCCCCGCACCAGCAGCAGGCGGCCCCCGAGGTGGGCGACGTTCCGTTCCAGGGCGGCCAGGGAATCCAGCAGGAACTGCGTGCGGTGGGGGAGTTCCCGGGCCCGCTCCGGAGCGAAGAAGTACGGGTCGATCACGAACAGCAGGATCGCCTCGCCGCCGGCGAGGGCGTCGCGCAGGGGCTCGTGATCGGCCAGCCGAAGGTCCTTGCCGCGGAACCAGACCAGGGTGCGCATGGAACTCCTCGCAATGAACCGAGCCCGGCCGCAGCGACCGGGCTCGGAGACAGTCTACACCAGGGGATTGTTCAGCGGTAGTACCTGCTCATGTCCACCCCCTGGGGCAGGTTCACGATGGTCCGCACGAGGGCCTGCTCGTCCGGGTGGATGGCGTTCTCGATCCCCTGGTCCAGGGCTCCGGCCGAGGTGATGTACATCAGGTACCCGGCTTCGCTGCAGAGGGAGTGGTCGTAGATCCCGAGGATGTGCCCCATCTCGTGCATGGCGACCTCGATGATCCGTTGCTCCGGGAACACGCCGATGTTGAGGTAGAGGCCCATCTGCTCCGGGACGGCGTCCCCGAGGTACCGGACTCCCGGCGGCGCCAGCATGACCACCTGCCCGTTGACCTGGGGGACGGCGTCCGAGAACGACACCACCACCTCGGCGTTCAGGGAGTCGGCGGTTTCGGTGAACAGATCCATTCCCATGGTGGCGTTCCACTGGTCCATGGCCAGCCGGGTCAGGGCGGGGAAGTCGTAGCCCACGGCCGGGGGGTTGTCGGGGAGGTAGATCTCCAGCGGGAAATGGTCCCACTTGTGGAGACGCTGGTCGGGGCGGTCGTTGGTCGGCCCGTCGGTCTTGGTCATCTGCAACAGGTAGTCCAGGAAATCCGCGTAGCGATCGGCGCAGGCCGCGTCGGTTTCGTATCGGGGAATCAGTCCGATGGCGATCTCGCCCGGATCCTCGTCCTCCAGGCCGGTGAACCGGAAGTCGAACCAGGCGCCGGGTTGCCACTCCGCGGTGCGGGTCTCCAGGATGAAGGAGTCGTTGCTGGCGATTCCCGGAAAGGCGAACGCGCCGGACCCGTCGGTGACGGCCTCGAGGGCCGGGTGGGAGCCCGCGAGGAGGGCCACCGGGGCTCCGGTGACCGCACGACCGAGGCCGTCGGTCAGACGTCCGGTGATCGTACGGTCGAAGGTGGGGATCTCCACGGTCTCAGGCGTCAGGGGGGACAGGACGCCCTGCTCGTTGCGGGCCCGCACGGCGAGCCAGATCGGTTGACCGGGCACCAGGCCGTGAGTCCCGGGCGCCAGGGTCAGCTGGTAGGTCTCCTGGCCGACCTGGGCCGGAATCGTGGCCAGCAGGTCGGCGCCGCTCCAGTTGTCCACGGTGATGGGTCCAGCCGTATTTCCGGCGACCAGATAGTCGGCGATGGGGATCTGCACGTTCTCGACGGCGGTCCAGGCGAGATCGATTTCTCCGGTCTGTTCACCGGCCCGGGTGGTGAAGCCCTCGACCTGGAGAGGAGAGAGGGCCAGATACCGTCCCGTGAATTCGATGGATCCGGCCAGGGGCAAGGTCAAGGTCTGGGTGAGGGGAGAGGGAGACGCCCATCCCGGGACTTCCCCCCAGGTCAGGGTGTAGGTGTTCGGCGTCACCAGGATCGAGCCTCCACCGGTCCCGGGAAGGTCGAAGCCGTTGGCGGTCGTCAGGGTCCAGGGAGACTCCAGATCCACAGGGACCGGGGTGATCGTCAGCAAACCCATGTTGTCCTCGTCGGGAACGTAGACCCCGTAGACCACGTTGTCCACGCCCTCGCGGATCCTGACGACGGCGACGTTGCCCTCGTGCTCCTGGAAGGGGCCGAAGTCCACCCTGAATCCCAGGATGGGCCGGTACAGGACGCGGTAGTAGTCCAGCGGCAACCCGATCAGGGTCGTGTCACCTTCCCCCTCGATGAAGAAGTCCTCGTCCTGCATCCGGGTCAATTCCCAGAAGAACGCGTATTCCTCGCCTGGGCTGAAGTGGGCGATCGTCAGGTCGCCGCAGTTGCAGGGGCCCGGCGCATAGGTGTGGGAGAAGACGGTCGTGTCGTCCTCGGTGACCGCGGAGGCGACGGTGAAGGGTCCCGGGTTGACCCATCCCTCGAGACCCTGCCAGGTGACGGTGTAATCTCCGACGGGGATGTTCCCCAGGACGAGCGACCCGACCCCGGGATAGGAGAAGAAATCCGGCCCTTCGAGCAACCAGGGGGCGGCCAGGGTGTCGGGCGTGATCGCCACCGCGACGGACCCGGTCTCAGGCAGGGGAAAATAGGTCCCGGTGAAGACGAGGCTGTCGCCGGCGGCGAGGGAATCGGACCGCACCTCGGGGACCGGAAGCGCCCACCCGGAGACGGACTCCCAGGTCAACCGGTACCGTCCGACGGCCAGGTCCTGAAGGATGCTGTCGCCGGCGCCTGGGGCCAGGCTCCCGCCCGGCCCTTCCAGCAGCCAGGGGGGCGCCAGGGTGTCGGGCGAGGCGCCGATCACCACGGTGCCGGTCTTCACGAACGGATGGAGGGGTTCGTCGTCGCTGCAGGCGACCAGGACGGCGGACAGAGCGAGCAGGACGAGTGAAACGTACGCGACAGGAACATGGAGCCGGGCCATGAAGAGTCCCCCTTCGGCCACCGCAAGGTGGATGTTCATGCCCCTTCGGCGACGGGGTCGCCCCCCCTCGCAACCTCATTCTAGGGATTCGGGCCCATGAAATCAACCAGGGGGGATCCGGGTTCTCAATCCTCGATGTACCCGCTGGTGTCCACGCCCTGAGGCAGGCCGCGGATCGCCTTGACCAGCAGTTGCTCGTCCGGGTGGATGGCGTTTTCCGGCCCATCGTCCAGAACGCCGGCGGAGCTGATGTACATGAGATAGCCGGCCGCGGAGCACGTCGAGTGGTCGGCGACTCCCAGCACGTGCCCCAGTTCGTGCAGGGCGACCTCCATGATGCGCTGCTGGTTGGTGATGACGGTGTTGATGTAGACCTCCATCTTTTCGGGAATCACGTCGCCGATGAAGCCGCCGCCGGGCGGCAGGAGAATCGAAACCTGGCCGTTGACCTGGGGGATGTCGTCGGCGAACCGGAACACCACCTGGGCGGCCCCGCTATCACCGGTGAGCACGAAGGTTTCCCCCATGATCTGGTTCCACAGGGCGACCGCACCGGAGGACATCGCCTGGAAGGGTGGGCTTCCGGTCTCGGGATCGGGGGGGATGTAGACGACCAGCGGCCACGTCTCCCACTTGTTGAGCCGGGTATCGGGCCGGTTGTTCGTGGGCTGGATGGTGTTGGTCATCTCCCGGAAATAGTGGAGGAAGTTGCGGGTCTGATGGACGCACGCGACGTCCATCGCGTGACGGGGCAGAAGCACGATGGGGATGTCCTCGAGGTCGTCCCCCGCCGTGGGGATGAAGCGGTAGTCGAAGAACAGTCCCGGCTGGATTTCCCCCATGCCCGTCTCGATGGCCAGGCGGGAATCGCCCAGGAATTCGGTGAACGCGAACCGCCCGGCCGGATCGGTGACCGCCTCGGCCAGGCCGCCGTTCTGCAGGGTCAGTCGGACGGGCACCCCGGCCAGCGGTGCGCCGAGATGATCGGTGACCCGGCCGGTTGCGTCTGCCAGGAAAGGCAGGACCGTGAAATGTTCCCCTTCGATGGGGGAGAGTTGCCCCAGGGTGTCCACGGCCCGGACGGCGAACCAGACCGGCAGGCCGGGAATGAGTCCCGAGGTGTCCGGTTCCAGGAACAGCGAGTATTCCAGCCGGTCGGACACCGCCGGTTCCTCGGCGAGGATCACCGCCTGGTCCCAGCCGGCCTCGTCGATGGGCCCCTCCGGACTGAATCCGATCAGGAAGCTCTCGAGGGGGTGGACCGTGGGAGGGGAAGTCCACCAGATGATCTCGATCCGGCCGGGAACGCCGGTGGACTCCAGCCCGATGAAGAGAACGGCAAGGGGCGCCTCGGAGAGGTAGGTGCCGGCCACGGTCACGGTGTCGTATTCGGCCAGGAAGAACCGCTCCGTGGGGTTCGCCGGCGCCTGGAATCCGGCCAGTTCCCCCCAGACGATGGTGTAGTCCCCGGGAATCATGGAGGACAGGATCCCGGAACCCTCGCCGGAATGGGGGTCCCCCGGGCCCGTCAACAGCCAGGGGATGGCGACGTCCGGGGGAACGGTTTCGATCCGGATCGTCCCCGCCCGGCTGGAATCGTAGAGGTAGAAGGCGGACGTGAACGTCAGGGCGTCCTGCCGGATGGTGACGGCCTGGACCAGCGAGGGGAAGATCTCGTAGCCCGGAACCTGTTCCCAGGTGATCTGGTAGGTCCCGATCGGGATCCCCGCGAGGGTCGTCCCCCCGCTGCCGGCCCAGAAGCCGTTCGATCCTGAAAGCACCCAGCCTGCATCGAATTCGGCAGGAAAAACGCCGACGGACAGGTCCCCGACGGCCCCGGTGATCTCGGCATAGGCATGGGATGCCTCCAGGGAGTCCCCGGCTGCCAGGATATAGTCCGCGGCGGGAGGTTCCAGGTGGGTCCAACCGGTGACCTCCCCCCAGACCACACGGTAGGCGCCGGGGGAAAGACCCGACAGTCGGGCGGGGTTTTCCGTCCCTGAGGCCAGATAGTCATCGGGCCCCTCGACGGTCCAGGGGGCCTGGAGCCCGGCCGGTTCGGCCGTGAGCTTCAGGGTCGCCCACGCAGGACGTGGCGAGAAGGCGCCCCGGAACCACAAGGTGTCGCCTGCGGCGAGGGAATCGACCACCAGATCGATCTCCGGACCGATCCAGTCATCCAGTCGGTCCCAGACCAGGCGGTAGCGTCCGACGGACGAGCCTTCCAGGACCGTGTCGCCCACGCCCGCCGACCACCGGCCCACCGGATCCTCCAGGCGCCAGGGGGCGGGGAGGGTGTCGGGAGAGACCGTGATGGCCACGGCGCCCGACAGGGGGCGCGGAACGGTCGGGCCGTCCTCCTGGCATCCCGTGAGGGCGAGGGCGATCCCGGCGATGATTCCCCAGCAGAGGCCCCTGTTTTTTACGGTTCGATCAAGGCTCATGAGGTTATATTTACAGTTTACCGGCCGATTTCCCAAGCCGGATGTTGGTCTCGTCCGACAACTTTTCCGGCCGGGCTGCGTATCAAGTGGTCGGCCCTTGTACCGACCACCCAGCGGGGCCATCACCCGATGGCCCGGACCCAAGGAGTTGCGCCCATGACGAGATCCCTTCGGCTCATTCCCCTTCTGGTCGTTCTCGTCGCCCTGACCGGGTGCGGTGGCGGGGACGAGGCCACCCACACCGACGAGGTTGCGATGACCCTGCCGCCCCTTCTCGACCGGGAGCTGTTCTTCGGCGATCCGGAGATCAGCGGCGCCCAGCTGTCCCCCGACGGGACCTTGATGAGTTTCATGAAGCCCTACAACGGCGCCCGGAACATCTGGGTCAAGGCGGCGGACGAACCCTTCGCCGCTGCCCGCCCGGTCACCGCCGACGAGCGTCCCGTGCCCGGCTACTTCTGGAGCCGGGACAGCAGGTACCTGCTCTACGTGCAGGACAAGGGCGGGGACGAGAACTTCCACGTCTGGGCCGTCGACCCGGCCGCGGCGCCCGAGCCGGACAAGGGCGTCCCCCCCTGCCGGGACCTGACGCCGGTCGACGGGGTCCGCGCCCAGATCTACTCGGTCCCCAAGGCCAATCCGGACGTGATCCTCGTGGGCATGAACGACCGGGATCCGAGCTTCCACGACATCTATCGCGTCCACATTCCCACCGGGGAGCGGGTCCTGTTGCGCGAGAACGACGAGGGGGTCGGCGCCTGGGTCTTCGACAACGAGGGCGAGCTGCGGCTGGCCTATCGCCAGATGCCGGGGGGCGGGGGCGAGATCCTGCGGGTCGACCTGCAGGGGCTCGTGCAGATCGCCTCCTGGACCTTCGAGGAGGAATTCAACCCCGTGGGCTTCCACCCCGACCGCACCCGTTGCTTCGTCTCCACCAACCGGGGCGACGCCGATCTCGAGCAGCTCATGCTGATGGACGTGGAGACCGGCGCCTGCGAGCTGGTGGAGAAGGATCCCCTGGACGAGGTGGATTTCGGCGGTGCGGTGTTCCACCCCGAAACCGACGAGCTGCTTGCAACGGTCTACGTGGGGGACAGGGCCCGCGTGTACCCCCAGAACGAGGAGGCCGCGAAGTTCTGGTC
>Ga0180009_10000265_pt1 | contig 75544 bp, 75 predicted proteins | sample OS_PC_MetaG_FD_123537 | JGI IMG/M metagenome (GOLD analysis project Ga0180009, IMG submission 123537) | Groundwater microbial communities from the Aspo Hard Rock Laboratory (HRL) deep subsurface site, Sweden - OS_PC_MetaG | ecosystem: Environmental > Aquatic > Deep subsurface > Groundwater... | reverse complement strand
GCGGGATCGGCGCTGATATTGATGCCGCACTTCTTGGCTTCGACGTAGAACTTGGCCAAGGTGCCGAGGCGGAAGGTGTAGTCGGGCGCTTTCTGATGGCCTTCGATATCCAGGCTGTCTTCGGTGATGACTTCGCGATATTGCGGCGCGACCATGGCGGCGTTGCGCAGATCCCAGCCAAGGGCCGCGAAAAAAGGGTCGATGAGCGATTGGCGGACGTGGGCTTCCTTGACGCCGGAAGCGAGGAAAGATTGCCGGTTATTGGCGAAGTACCGGCACAACCTGGCAACTTCATCCTTGCCTTGGTCGCATGTCTTGCTCATAAGCATGGATGAGATTTATAGTTCCTCTTTGCTTATTTCCGCAATTTTCAGCAAATGTTTCAACAGGCCGATTTTCAGCGGCATATTTTTATGGATTGGAACGGAGATTCTTGCCGGATTTCCTGACTTTGCGTAAACATGATGGCTGCCTTTTATTCTTTTTAGTTCCCAGCCTTTATGCTCCAATAATTTAGCTAGTTCTTTACCGGAAACGGCTTTCATACGGCGACTTCAAGAATTTCGTCTTTACCGGTTATTTTGATTTCTTTCATATCAACTGACAGGCACGCCTCAACGGCTTCGTAAATATTGCTTAAGAGTTCTTTGAATGTCTCTCCTTGCGTGGCGCAGCCTGGAATCGCGGGTATCTCCGCCCAATAGCCACCTTCTTCGGCCTGATGTACAACAACTTTAAGTTTCATGAAACCCCTCCTATTTCTATAGTATAGCACAAAATTATTGTGATTGTTAATTCGTATTAGTATGGGTTTTGTCAGTGGTGTTCGGCGTGTTTTTTGGTGACTTCCTTGACGCAGTCGCCGTTTAGAAGACTGCGCTCGAAATAACAGGTGTGCAACAGCTTGTGGGACATTTCCGATCCGGGTTGGCCGAGAAATTTTTCATAGATGAGCGCCACGCCGGGATTTTCGTGCGATTGGCGTTTGGCCATGCCTTTGTCTTCGCGGTACAGCCCCTCACCGCGCCGGGCCCGGTCGGCGATGACGCTGCCGTAGGGCTGACCGCCGCCGCCCACGCAGCCGCCGGGGCAGGCCATGATCTCGATGAAGGCATATTCGCTTTTGCCGGTGCTGCGGATCTGCTGCTGCACCTTGTCCATCAGGGTCCGGGCGTTGCCCAGGCCGTGGGCCACGGCTACCTTGACGGTCAGGTCACCCAGCCCCTGGGCCGGGATGGTCAGGGTGGCTTCCTTGATCCCTTCCAGGCCGCGGACCGCCTTGACATCCAGGTCATCGAGATTTTTTCCGGCCAGCAGGAAGTAAGCCGAACGGATGGCCGCCTCCATGACCCCGCCGGTGGCTCCGAAAATTGTGGCCGCGCCGGTGTAACTGGCCATTAAATCGTCGGGACTTTCATCGGGTAGGTTCTTGAAATCGATCTTGGCTTCCTTGATCATGCGCACCAGTTCGCGGGTGGTCAAAACGTGGTCGACATCCTGGTATCCCGAATCGCGCATTTCGGGACGGCGCGCTTCGAATTTCTTGGCCGTGCAGGGCATGACCGAGACCGAAACGATCTTGGCCGGATCGAGGCCCTTTTCCTTGGCAAAATAGGTCTTGACCAGCGTGCCGAACATTTGCTGGGGCGATTTGCAAGTGGAGGTGTAGGGGGCGAAATCGGGAAAATAGGTTTCCATGAACTTGATCCAGCCAGGCGAACAGGATGTGATCAGGGGCAGCAGGCCGCCGCTTTTGACCCGTTCGATCAATTCGGTCCCCTCTTCCATGATGGTCAGATCGGCGGTGAAATTGGTGTCGAACACGTGATCGAAGCCGATTTTTTTCAAGGCGGCATACATCTTGCCCACGGTTACCGTGCCCATCTCCATACCGAATTCCTCGGCCAAGGTGACGCGGATGGCCGGCGCTTCCTGCACCACGACGATCTTGCCCGGATCAAGGATGGCGTCCCAGACAGCATCGGTCTCGCTGCGCTCGCGCAGGGCGCCGGTTGGACAAAACACCGTGCATTGGCCGCAGTTGACGCAAGCGCTGTTTCCCAGCCCTTCCTGGAAGAACGTATTGACGTTGACGTCGAAGCCGCGGTTGATCATATCGATGGCCGCGACCGACTGCAGGTCGCTGCAGACGGTCACGCAGCGCCCGCAGGCGATGCATTTCTTCGGATCGCGGTGCACCGCCGGGCTGGTCTCATCCAGGGGCTTGTCGGCCACGACGCGGTTGAACCTGTCAAAATCGACGCCCATGGCATTGGCCAGGTCCTGCAGCTCGCATTTGCCGTTGGCCACGCAGGTCGGGCATTCCACGGCATGGTTGGAAAGGATCAGTTCGACCAGCGTTTTGCGCAAGGCGCGCAGGCTCCGGGAATTGCTGGTCACCTTCATGCCCGGTTCGACCGCAGTGCAGCAGGAGCGCTTCAGCGCCGGCGAACCGGCGATCTCGACCACGCAAATGCCGCAAGAGGCGGTCGGCTTCAGGTTTTGATGGTAGCACAGGGTGGGGATTTCGTTGCCCAGCTGGCGGCAGGCCTCGAGAATGGTCGTCCCGGGCTCGACAGCGACCTCCTTGCCGTCCACGCTCAATATGATTTTTTCACTCATTGTTTTCACCTTTTGCGTTATTTTAGATTGGCTGTGAATTCGTCAGGGAAATTTTCCAGGGCGCTCTTGACCGGCATGACCAGTGACTGGCCCAAGGGGCAGAGCGATGACTTGAACATGGTCTCGGCCAGCTGCAGCAGGGTCTGCGGGTCACCCTTTTTTCCGGCGCCGCGGCGGATGCGGTAGACGATATTGAGGATCTGCCAGGTACCGATGCGACAGGGCGCACACTGGCCGCAGGACTCGTGGGCGAAGAACTTGGCGATGGAAAAGAGCATGTCCACGATCGAAGTGTCCTCGTTCATGACCAGCACGGCTCCGGAACCGAGCACCGCCTTGCTTTCCTTCAGGTTCTCGAAATCCATCTTCACGTCCAGCAGGGGTTCGGACAGGAACACACCGGCGGCGCCGCCGAGTAAAGCGGCTTTGAATTTTTTGCCGCCCTTGATGCCGCCCCCGAACGAGAAAATGATCTCGCGCAGCGGCGTGCCCATATCGGTCTCGATCAGCCCCGGGTACTCGACGTGGCCGAGGATGGTGAATACCTTGGTGCCCGGGCACTTGTCGGTGCCGATCTTGCGGAACCAGCCGGCGCCGTTGCTGATAATGGCCGGGATATTGGCCAGGGTTTCGACGTTGTTGACCGCCGTGGGTTTCTGCCACAGCCCGTGGCTGACCGGGTAAGGCGGCTTGACGCGCGGGTTGCCGCGCTTGCCTTCCAGCGATTCGATCAGCGCCGTTTCCTCGCCGCAGATATAGGCTCCGGCGCCCTTTTTGATTTCCAGTTCGAAGGCAAAGCCGGTCTCCAGGATGTTTTTACCCAGCAGGTTGAATTCCCGGGCCTGGTCGATGGCCTTTTGCATGCGCTCGATGGAGAGCCCGTATTCACCGCGGATATAGACATAGCCGCGGCCGGCGCCGATGGCGAAGGCGGCAATGGTCATGGCCTCGATCAGTTTGTGCGGATCGCCCTCGAGGATCAGCCGGTCCTTGAAGGTTCCGGGCTCGCCCTCATCGGCGTTGCAAATGATGTATTTTTCAGCGCCCGCCGCCTGGCGCGTGAATTCCCATTTCATGCCGGTGGGAAATCCGGCGCCGCCGCGGCCGCGCAGCCCCGATCGCTTTACTTCTTCGATCACCTGTTCCGGGCTGAGCTTGTCGCTGAATATTTTTTCCAGGGCCCGGTAACCGCCGGCGGCCAGGACTTCATTGATGTTTTGCGGATCCACGGTCCAGGCTTTGTCCAGCACCACGCGGCGCTGCTCGCGCGTCAGCCCGACGCGGGCGCCGGTCCGGTCCGCGGTCATGTCGGCCACGGGGGCGTGGGCCAGGTCGGCGACGATCCGCCCTTTGAGCAAATGCTCCTCGATGATGCGGGCGATGTCGTTTTCCTTGACTTGAAAATAGTACATGCGGTCGGGATAAACGGTCAGGATGACGCCTTTACCGACAATGCCGACGCTGCCGCTTTCCAAGACTTTTATTTCATTCTGCAGTTTTCTCGCCTGCAACTCTTTTTCCAGCCGGCGCTTGACCTGGAAAACCCCGGCCAGAACTGTTCCCTCGTCGACCGGCAGCAGGATGTGCGTACGGTAAATGCTCATTTTCCCCTCCGCAACCCTTTGATGACTTCCGCGATGAGATCGGGGGTCAGGTTGCCGTAGACCTGGTTGTTGACCGTCATGGCCGGAGCCACTCCGCACACGCCCAGGCAGGATGACATTTCCAAGGTAAAGCGCTTGTCGGCGCTGGTTTCGCCGAAACCGATTCCCAGCAGCCGGATCAACTCCTTGGCGATGGTCGTCGAGCCCAGCAGGTGGCAGGGCGGCGACTGGCAGACGCGGATGAGGTGCCTGCCCCGGGGCTTCAGGCTGTACATGGTGTAGAACGTGGCCACGCCGTACACGAAACTGTAGGCCAGGCCGAGGTAGTCGGCGACGGCCCGCAGGTCGGCTTCGCTCAGGTAGTGCTCGGGACTGGCATCCTGGATATCGTGCAGGATGGCCAGCAGGTTGTCGTCCGCAGCCTCGTAATTCTGCAGTATTTTTTCACGGTTCATACGTTCCTCACAACATGGCCTCTATGGCCACTACTTCGGCTGTGCTGGCTTCCTTTTCCGGCGTCTGATCGCGGTCGCAGTGCAAACAGCGCCGCGACTCTTCCACGGCCTCGTCCGCTGTCAATCCACGGCTGACCTCCAGGGCTGATTCGGCGACGCGCTTTTCGGCATCCTCGAGCAGGGGCTCCTTGCGCTCGATGGTCTTCAGGTAGGCCTCTTCGTCATAATGGACATCAACCACCCGGCGCGGCTGGTCATAGAGCCGGCCTTCACGGCCGAAATAACGGTCGATGCTCACGGCCGCCAGGCGCCCTTGAGCCACGCTTTCGATCACGGTCGCGGGGTTGACGGCGTCGCCGCCGGCGAATACTCCCGCGGCGCTGGTGGCCATGGTGCGCGCATCCACGGCGATATGGCCGCGCTTATCCAGGTCCAGCTTGCCCCCGGTCAGTCCCAGGCTGAGCTTCTGGCCCAGGCAATAGATGATAAAACTGGCGCGGATGGTGTACTCGCTGCCAGCGACCGGGACCGGCCGGCGGCGGCCCGAATCGTCAAAATCGGCCAGCTCGGTCTTGAGGCAATGGATGCCGCTGACCTTGGCGGCGCGGCCGATGATTTTGAGCGGATTGACCAGGAAATCCATTTCCACGCCCTCTGCCTCGGCCCCGACCACTTCTTCAAGCAGGGCCGGCATTTCGCTGCGGGTGCGCCGGTAAACCAGGCGCACGTTGCCGGCCCCCAGGCGGCGGGCCAGGCGGGCGGCGTCCATGGCGGTCGAACCGCCGCCGACCACCACCACGTCATTGCCGATATTTATTTTGCGGCCCAGGTTGACCTCGCGCAGGAAGTCGATGCCTGACATCACGCCCTTGAGGTCGATGCCTTCGACATTCAGTTTCTGGGCCTGATGGGCGCCGCTGCCGATGAACACGGCGGCATAGCCACTATTCGTCAATTCGTCTATATTGGCCACCGGCGAATTCAGTTTGATCTCAACGCCGGCCTTTTCGATGACCGTAATCTCGGCCTGCAGCTTGTCCTTGGGCAGGCGGAAATCGGGGATGCCGACCTTCATCATGCCGCCGGCCACTTTCAGGGCTTCGAAAACCACCGGCTTGTAGCCCAGGCGGGTCAGGTAGAAAGCGCAGGCCAGCCCGGCCGGCCCGGCGCCGACCACGGCCACTTTTTCCTTATGCGCCGGCAGCGGTGGTGCGAATCCCAGTCCCTGGTCGATGGCCCAGTCGGCGAACAGGCGCTTGACTTCGCGTATGGCCACGGCCTGGTCGTACTTGCCGCGCGAACACTTGCTTTCGCAGAAAGCCGGACAGACCCGGGCGCAAACAATAGGGAACGGGTTGTTCTGCATGTGCTGAAAATATGCCTCGCGCAGGCGGCCGTCGCCCATGTGCGAAACATAGGAGGCGGCATCGACCCCGGCCGGGCAGGCGTTAACGCAGGGAGCCGGGAATAAGGCCGCGCACACGCCGGCCGTACATTTTTTTTCCTGTATATGTTCGATGTATTCGTGCTTAAAATACTTGATGGTCGAAATAACCGGGTTGGGTGCCGCCTGACCAAGGCCGCAGAGTGAAGTAGCCCGTACCGTATAGGCAAGTTGTTCAAGTTTTTCAAGGTCGGCCATGGTGCCGCTGCCGTTGCTAATTTTTTCCAGCAAGTCGTACATCTGCTTCAAGCCGACCCGGCAGGGAACACACTGACCGCAGGATTCCTCCAAAGAAAATTCCAGGAAATACTTGGCCATGTTGACCATGCAGCTGTCCTCGTCCAGGACGATCAGGCCGCCGGAACCCATGATCGAGCCCAATGTTTTCAGCGACTCGTAATCAATGGAGGTGTTCAGGTACTTGGCCGGGATGCAGCCGCCCGAGGGTCCGCCGGTCTGGGCGGCCTTGAAGGTCTTGCCGCCGGGGATACCGCCGCCGATATCGAACACCAGTTCGCCCAGGGTGATGCCCATGGGCACTTCCACCAGGCCGGTGTTGCTCACCTTGCCCGACAGGGCGAAGACCTTGGTGCCCTTGCTCCTTTCGGTGCCGATGGCGCTGAACCACTCCCAGCCGTTGAGCAGAATGTGGCGGACATTAGCCAGGGTCTCGACATTGTTGATCACCGAAGGCTTGCCCCACAATCCCTTGAGCGCCGGATAAGGCGGCTTGGGCCTGGGCTGGCCGCGCTGGCCTTCGACAGAGGCCATGAGCGCCGTCTCCTCGCCGCAGACAAAGGCGCCGGCCCCCATGCGCAGTTCGATGTCGAAGTCGAAAGAGGTCTCGAAAATATTTTTGCCCAGCAGTCCCATTTCACGGGCCTGGCCGATGGCCGTGTTCAGGCGTTCGATGGCCAGGGGGTATTCGGCGCGGACGTAGATATAGCCCTTGTCGGCACCGATGGCATAACCGGCCAGGGCCATGCCTTCCAGCACGGCGTGCGGGTCGCCTTCGAGCACGGCCCGGTCCATGAAAGCCCCGGGGTCACCTTCATCGGCGTTGCAGAGGACGTATTTCTGCTCACTTTTGCTGTCAAAGGCGAATTTCCATTTCAGGCCGGTGGAAAAGCCAGCGCCGCCGCGGCCGCGCAGCCCGGACCTGGTGACGGTATCGATTACCTGTTCGGGGGACATCCGGGTCACGGCCGTGCCCAGGGCCTCGTAGCCGCGCTGGGCGATGTATTCGCCGATGTTTTCCGGATCGATCTTGCCGCAGTTGGACAAAACGATCTTAAGTTGCTTTTCAAAGAAAGGGATCTGCTTCTTCTGCTCGACGATCCTGCGGGCCTCTGGGACCTGCCAGAGAAATTTCTGCACCGGCCGCCCTTTGAGGAAATGCTCCTGAACGATCTCCTCGGCGTTTTCTTCCTTTAAGTTTATGTAAAAGGAACCTTCAGGATAAACGACCATGACCGGCCCCAGTTCGCAGGGGCCCATGCAGCCTGTTTCCACAACGTTGACTTCTTCACTCAAGCCGTTTTTTTCGATCTCCTCCAGCAGTTTCTTCTTGAGTTCATGGCTGTGGGAAGAGATACAGGCACCTCCTCCGCAGATCAGCACATCCAGCCGTTTGTTCATATCGCCCTCGCTTTATTCCTTGACTTCGATAATGGATTCCGAAACGGGATTGCCGTTTACCAGGTGCTCGGCTACGATCTTGCGGGCCATTTCGCCGCTGACATTACCGTAAACCACGGAGGGCTTGCCTTCCTCCATGACCGTGACGATCGGTTCGTGCGAGCTCAAACCGCGTTCGCCGGCCTGGGTGACAATGACGTCGCGCAGGTTGCGCTTTTCCACTTCTTCCAGCAACACTTTCAGGGTTTCACGGGCGCCGGCAGCGATGCCGCTGGTACCCATGCCCACAACCACCTGCAGCCGCGTTTTTCCGGCTCGCAGCAGCATGTCCTTTTCCGTTTTTTCCCTTATTTTCTTTAAATCCTCGAGTTTCATTTTTTCTCCTTGTTTATGGCTTGCCCAGGGCCTGCGGCTTCAGCTTTCAGGTCTCGCAAAATCTTGATGGTCTTTTGGGGATTGAGCCGGCCGTGCACTTCTTCGTCGAGCATCATGACCGGGGCCAGGCCGCAAGCTCCGAAACAACGGGCCGTGGACAGGGTATAGAAGCGATCGGCCGTGGTGCCACCCACCTTGATGCCCAATTCCTTTTCCATGACTTTGATGATGTCCGATGCCCCCTTGACATGGCAGGCCGTGCCCAGGCAGAGGTTGATGATGTGATCGCCGATGGGATCCATGCGGAAAAAATTGTAGAAGGTGACCACGCCGAACACTTTCGCCAAGGGCACATTCAATTCACGGGTAACGAAGTGCTGGACCTCTAATGGCAGATAACCGAAAATTTTCTGGGCCCGGTGCAGGACCTGGATCAGGGGGCCGGGAACATTGCGACTGGCCTCGATGAATTTTTTCAGTTCCTGGTACTGGGCGTTATCCGGGATATGGACCGGTTGAGCTTCCATGCGAATCCTCCTTTTATGAGCAAAAGACCATGATATTCTCTGCGGTTGTCGGGACCAGAATGCATTATTTGGATGGGGAAATGAGGGCGTATAGTTGGCCGGCAATGGTGAAGGAATCCGCAGCACCGGAAAGGATAAACAGCCCCTCCTGCCCGGCCCGGGCCAAAACGGCGGCTTCGGGTTCGCTGCCGCGGCTAATGACGATGCCGGCCAGTTTTTTCAATTGGGCCACGGCCACGATGTTCAGGTGCCTTTGCACGGTGATCCACAGGCAGCCTTCCTCGGCATTGGCGATGACGTCGGACAGCAGGTCGGACACATAACCGCTCGTAACTTCCTGATCGTTGCCCGAGGCCAAAACTTTCAGCCCCAGCTTTTCAGCGACCTCTTTGACCAGCATTTTAATTCTCCTGAAGCCCGGGGATTAACGACGGCTATTTCCGTCTTTTCGGGCTTCTGATATCGTACCTCACGAAATTTTCTTCGTGGTCATAACCAAAACTCATGTTATAAAAAATCGGCTGAAAAGTCAATAAATAATTTACAAAAAAATTTTTTCTGCTCTTATGACGACAGACGGCGACAGGATTACTCCCCGCTGAGAGAAAAATAATTTAATAATTTTTTTAAGGCCATTTCAGTTTGAAATCGAGCGGCGAAGCCCGGTCTTCGGCAGCTTTAATCTCCGGATATGCAATCGGCCATAAGGCGAGATGCTTCAGGATGCGAACGATTTCTTCTCTGTCCAGAATGAAAAACTTACGTGGTGAACTGCTGGTCAACTTGCGTGATGCAACGGAACTGAAGTATTGGGAAATTATAGAAATACCCATTTTTTCCGATTTGCATTACCTGTCTTTGGCACATTTGTACCGGAATCATCGCCAGCGGGCGAAAGCTAAATACACAAAGTAACAGTCTGTCCCCAATTTCTCATCAGCCTAACGCTACCGCTCACCCGCCCGCCGGAGCGCCAGCGAAGGCGGGTCGGTGTGCAGCGGTTTGTTCGCCATCTCTTTGTTTCATTTTTTCTTTAGATACAGTTTCAGATCTTTGTAGTAGTTTTCGTGAACACCGATCATGATGAGTTCGAGGCCATCTGAAACTAAGCGGTAAGCAAGTAGAAATTGTGTTGTCTTGATCTTGAATTTATGGACAAATATACCCTTTAAATCACCCTTTTTTTCTTGACCTATTGATGGATTCTGGATGATTTTTCTAATTTCATTGTCCAACTCCACTTTTTCTTTTGGAGTGAGCTTCTTAATTTTTCTTTCGAAGGATAGGGATTGATAAATTTTCATTTGGAATTAACCAAATTGATACTCGGTTCGTTGCCCACCGTCCAAATCTTCAATTCCAATGAGTATCTCTTTGATCAGATCATATGTCAGGTCTGGGTTTTCTTCGGTGATCTTTCCTATTCTAGCCCAATGCTCGATTTGTCCAGTGATTGATCGATGTTCTACTTTGCTCATTTTTTTGGCTTCAAAGACCAATTCTTCAGATATTCTTACGGCTGTCGGCATCTTGCCACCTCACTTATCTGTATACAATATATATCACTTTGTAGCAAAATGCAATTTATTTGTTTGTGGCGAACAAGTCATTATACCTTTTCTGTATATCATTCAATTTAATTAGTGTTGTACGAAGATTTTCATAAAAAGTCAATTAAAATAGGAATTTTTGTTTATTTTTCTTGTTTACTGCGGTATATCATGTTCTTATGTAAAGATATACTGCAATGGGATGAGTATAAGAAATGGGTGAGGTTTTATCTGCATTTCTGCGGCAAGTATCAGCATAATCCGGCCGATCTCAAAAGCCTTCCACTTTTCACTGAAAAGCTCGCATCGAAAAACCAGACGGAGGGACAGAGGGCGCAAGCGGTAATGGCGGTTGAATTTTACAGGGTTCTATTATCGCCGGATGTTCGGTGTTTGCAGACTGGAATGCAAAAAGTTCCGGCCGTATCAGAGACTCAGGGGGGATTTAAACCTGCTTCCTCATTTGCTGTTAAAGCAAATAACGACAATAAGGTAGCGTATCAGTCCGACAAAAACACTAATTCATGGATTAGTTCACCTATTAAGGGATAAGTATTTGCAATTTCAATAATCGGCAACGGAAAATCCGTGGGCGCGGCGTACCGGGTTTGCGGATTTTTTATTTCAATGCTAATATTAAAACGCTCAAAAATCTGGGAGGTAGTCATGACTGATTTTTACAAATGCTCCATCTGCGGCAAGATCGTCAAGGTGATCGCCGAGGGCAAGGGACAGCTGGTCTGTTGCGGCGAGCCCATGACGATTCTTTCCACATTCAAATCCGTTCAGGAAGTCCTGGATTTCGCCATCGAAAAAGAAGAAGAAGCCCGCCAATTCTACCTGGATTGGTCGAGCAAGCTGGGCAACAAGGCCCTGCGCGAGCAGTTCGTAGAATTCGCCGGCGAGGAGAACCAGCACAAGGAGAAGCTGCAGCGGGTCAAGAGCGGCAGCACCTTTAAACCCTCGGCCAAGCAGGTGACCGACCTGAAGATCGTCGACTACCTGGTCGACATCGTGCCCACGCCGGACATGGACTACCAGGAAGCCCTGATCGTGGCCATGCGCCGGGAAAAAGCCTCGTTCAAATTCTACAACGACCTGGCGGCCATGGCCGAGGACGAGCCCATGCGCGAGACCTTCCTGGCCCTGGCCCAGGAAGAAGCCAAGCACAAACTGCGCCTGGAGACCTGGTACGAAAAGGAAATCTACACTGAAAACTGAAATAGCGGCGGCGCCAACCGCCCGGCGTCGCGGCGAGGTTTAAAAACATGATCAAAGTCCGCGATATCGTTGCTCTGCTGGAGGCCGAAGTCCTATCCGGGGAAGGCAAACTGGATGAAGAGGTGAAATCGGTTGGAGCCAGCGATATGATCAGCGACATCCTGGCCCTGACCCAGCCCGGGATGATGGTTCTGACCGGCTACACTTATCCACAGGTGATCCGCACCGCCCTGGTCACCGATCTGCTTGGACTGATCGTGGTGCGCGGCAAGAACATTGCCCCGGAAACCATCGCCTATGCCCGCGAGAACAATTTTCTCCTGCTGCGCACCCGCAACTACCTCTTTTCCTCGTGCGGCAAGATCTACGCCACCGGCCTGCGGGGCAGCGATGTCGGAAAATAACAAACTGGCCCGCTACGCGGCCATTTTTGAGGATATCAAGGCCGGCGACATCATGAGTTCCAATGTGGTCGAGATCTCCGCCGACAAAAAGATCGCTCACGCCAAGGAACTGATGAAGATCAAGAAGATCTCGGGCATGCCGGTGGTCGATGAGAAAAAGCAGCTGATCGGCATCATCAGCATCGAGGACATCATTCACGCCTTCGAATTCAACAAGATCAATGACCCCATCCACCGGATCATGTCGACCCAGGTTGTCACAATCCACAAGGACGACTCGCTGGCTGATGTGGTGGACAAGTTCGAAAATTACAAGTACGGCCGCTTCCCGGTGGTCGACGACGATAAGCGCGTCTGCGGCATCATCAGCAAGGAAGACATCCTGCACGGCATCCTGGAAAAGTTCAACCTTATCTACATCCACGACCAGAAGCGCACCAGCACCCTGAACACCGAATACTCGGCCATTACCGGCGAAAAGCTGAAGATCGAGGAAGCCGAATTCCACTACCAGATCGACAGCAGCGACATCGACGCCGCCGGCACGGGCGCCGCCATGCTCAAACAATTCCTGACCGGTAAGAATTTTCACAGCGACATCGTGCGCCGCGTCGGCGTGGCCACCTATGAGGCCGAGACCAACGTGGTCATCCATAGCCACGGCCAGGGCGATATCTACTTTTTCCAGCATGAAGACCGCTTCATCGTACGCGTGGTGGACAACGGTATCGGCATCGAAGACCTGGACAAGGCCATGAAGGAAGGGTACTCAACCGCCCCCGATTACATCCGCGAGCGCGGCTTCGGCGCCGGCATGGGCATCGCCAACATGAAGCGCTTTGCTGACAAACTGGTGATCATTTCCGAAAAGAACGCCGGCACCCAGGTGGAGATGATCTTCTATCTGCCCACGCAGACCTGGCCTTTGATATAGGGCGAACCTGAAGTTCGCCCGCTCCGTGATTCGTGAACGAAATTTAAGAACTCCGTGATTCGTGATTTGAAAGAGAAAGAATCTTTTTGATATTTAGAATCTATGCAGTTTCTCATTACGCATCACGCATAACGCATCACGTAGTTCACAGATTTTTTTGATTTAAAAATTTGAACTTGTCCAGCGTTTAATGGATAATCACTGCCAGGAGACCGCATGAAAAATGTGAAATTTTTTTTGCTGCTTCTGTCCATGGTACTGCCGATGACCATTTCGCTCACCGCCCAGGGAGTCAAAGACCCGATCAACTATGAAATTTGGGTCCGTCTCGACCCGGCCAAAAAAATGCTGCAGGGCCGGGAGACCATCAGCTGGACCAACACCAGCCGCGACGCCATCCCGGATTTCTGGTTCCACCTTTACTGGAACGCCTTTAAAAATGAAAAAAGCGTCCTGATGACCGAAGCCCTGCACGAAGACCCTTCCGGCACCTTCCACGGCGACACCAGGGTCCCGGACGGAGGCTGGGGCTGGATCGATGTGGAAAAGATCCGCCTGGCCGACGGAACCGACCTGACCGCTGCCATGCAGTTCATGACGCCCGACGAACCGCGCAATCGCGACGACCAGACTGTCATGCGCGTCACGCTGCCCAAGCCGTTGGGACCGGGGGAAACGCTTAAGCTTGAATTGACTTTTAAGGCTAAAATCCCCAAAACGATCCGCCGCTCCGGCTATTACCACAACGGCTACTTCATCGGCCAGTGGTTCCCCAAGCCCGGCGTCTACCAGCAGGGCAAAGGCTGGAACTGCCACCAGTACCACCTGAACAGCGAATTTTTCGCCGACTTCGCCCGTTTCCGGGTGCACATTACCGTGCCCAATAAATACGTGGTGGGCGCGGCCGGGAAAGAGACGGCCCGCAAGAACGATTCGGGACGCAAAACATCGACCTATACCTTCGAACAGGACCGTATCCACGATTTCGCCTGGACCGCCGACCCCGATTATATCAGGATCGAACGCAACTTCATCGCCGCCAATGAAGTCAGCCAGGCCGAATACCGGGAAATAGCCGGCATCTTGCGCCTGCCCCTGGAGAAAGTCAAGCTCCCGGATGTGAAGATGATCCTGTTGATCAACCCCGAGCACCGCAGCCAGGTCGAGCGCCATTTCAAGGCCCTGCGCATGGCCCTGAAATATTACGGCCTGTGGTACGGTCCATATCCGTATGAGACGGTCACCATGGTCGATCCCCCATTCCGCAGCGGCAGCGGCGGCATGGAATACCAGACCATTTTCACCGCCGGCACCCAGGTCCTGCCCAGTCCGCAGGCCAACCATCCCGAGACGGTGATCATCCACGAATTCGGCCACGGCTACTGGTACGGAATGTCGGCCAATAATGAATTCGAAGAGGCCTGGCTGGATGAGGGGCTCAACACCTACTCCACCGCCAAGGTGCTGGCCAAGGCCTATGGACCCGGCGCCTTTCCCCTGACCCTGGCCGGCATTCCCCTGACCCGCTACAGCGGTTCCTTTAAATATTCCGACCTGGAAATCGACCGGGCCGCGGCCATCCAGATCGTCAAGTACGATCCTGTGATGACCCCATCCTGGAAATTCTACAATTCCATGAGCTACGGCCTGAATGTCTATATGCGGGCTTCGACCTGCCTGAACACCCTGGAAAACCTCATCAGCAAGGAGGCCATGCTGCGGGTCATGCGCGCTTTCCATAGCCGCTTCCGTTTCCGCCACCCGGTGAGCCGCGACTTCATTGCCACGGTCAACGAGGTCAGCGGCCGCGACCTGAACTGGTTCTTCGACGAGCTGTTCTTCGGCACCAATGAGTGGGATTACGCGGTCGACCAGGTGTTCTCGCGCGAGATCACCGCCAGCCGTGGCGTATTCGACCACCAGGGGGGAAAAAGCGAGATCACCGCCAAAGCAGCCCGCGCCATGGACAAGAAAATCAAGAAACCCCGCTACCAGTCCTTGGTCCGGGTCAGGCGCCTCGGTGAAGCACGGCCCGGCCCAGGCGTCATGCTCAAGATCAAGACCGTGTTCGAAGACGGCTCCCAAAAAATCAATTATTGGGACGGCCAAGGCCGCTGGACTGAGTTCAGTTTTACGGGCCACAGCAAGGTCAAGTACGCCCAGATCGATCCCGACAACGTGTTTCTCATTGATCGCGACCTGAGCAACAACAGTTACATAGTCAAGGCTAATATGGCCGGAACCCTGCGCTGGACCGGAAAATTGCTGTTCTGGCTGCAGAACCTGCTGCAATTTGTCAGCGCTTTGAGCTGAGGAGGAAACCATGGGAAATTTCAGAATTTTGCTCAAAGGCATGATCCTCAGTTGGCAAAAGCGCCGCCTGGCCTTCAGGCTGTGGGCCATCAATTTCATTTTTTCATTTTTTGCCGTCGGACCGCTCTTTTTTCTGATGATGAAGCACATGTCCCATTCTTTTTCAGGAGAGCGCGCCCTGCAGAAGCTTGACCTCTTTTGGCTGGCCGATTTTGTCCACCGTTTCACGAACATCACGCCGGCTCTTTTGGGTTCGGCGCTTCTGGCCGCGGGCTTGTACCTTATCCTGTCCGTCTTTCTCAACGGCGGCATCATCGGCTGCCTGAACCGCCCCGAAGCCAAAACGACCCTGGCCGATTTTTTTCACGATTGCGGCCTTTATTTCTGGCGCTTCTTCCGGCTGTTCATCCTCTCCATCCCGGTCTATCTCGCGTTCCTGGGAATTTTTTATAAACTGATCAAAGCTTTCCTGGAGATCTTCAACCGCCGGGCGCCGAGCGAATGGCCGGCGCTGATTGTCAGCAACCTGCGCCTCCTCACTCTGGTCCTGCTGCTGAGCATGGTAGCCATGTTCTTCGACTACGTCAAGATCGGCCTGGTGACCGGCGGCCGTAAACAAGTGTTGAGGGAAACCTGGCTGACGCTGAAATTCTTCGGGCGGCAATTTTTCAAGGCCTGGGGACTTTATCTGCTGGCCGGGCTGGTTTTTGTGGCGCTGACACTGTTTTACCTTGAGATCGCCCGCCTCGTTCCCAAGAACCGCCCACTGCTGTTCCTGCTGGTTTTCCTCTGGCAGCAGCTCTATATTCTCTGCCGTCAGGGGAGCAAAGTGCTGTTCTTCGCGACCGAGATCGAGTTCGTGAGGCAGCACCGGGAACCAGCCCAATCTGCGTGACACGTGACGCGTGTCGGGGAAGAATTAAATTCCAAATCCCAAGCACCAAAATCCAATGACCAAATAACCCAAACAAAGAAAAGAACCTTAAAAGGGCTTTCGTTTAGGACATTGGAATTTGGAACTTGGAATTTATTTGGAATTTGGGATTTGTGATTTGGAATTTTAAAAGGGTAAGCACTGGGGCGTGCCTCTAAATGTTTTTCTTTCCTCGTCCCGCGTCACTTGTTACGCGTCACGCGTTACGAAAGTTCGTTCCCTGTCCTTGATTCTTTGCTGCTCTCATGCTACATTTGAGGCCTTGGAGGACCAGTTGAAAAAAAACAGGATGTTCTTGAAAATAGCATTGGCACTGATTTTTATAGCGCGTTTGGGAGGCGAGACCATGTTCATCGACAGAGATACCCAGGACGGGGTGCGCGAGTACCTACTGGGGAAATACGGTGAAGAACAAAAATTCCGCATCGACCGCGGCGTGCAGCAAACCGCCGCCTTCTGGCGCGCCGCTGACGGCAGCGCCGAAGACTTCTCGAAATTCTGCAAAACGAACTTCATTGCCGACCCGGAGCGGCTGCAGACCCATTTCAAGCGCATCGAAACCAACCTCGAATCGCTTTACGGCCACCTGAACAAGATCAGCTTGGACCTGAAAAGACCCCTGCAACTGGATTGGGGCAAGATACTGCCTATCGATCAGCGTTTCGGCCGCCTCGACCCCACCGCCCACATCAGCGACGACCTGTTTGAAACCCAAATTGCTTTCGACATCCTGCTGAACTTCCCTGCTTACTCACTGGCCGAAAAGACCGAGCTGGGGCCGGACTGGAATCGGCGCGACTGGGCTTACGCCCGCTGCGGCGACCTATTCCTCTCGCGCCTTCCGGCCCGGGTCAGCCAGAACGCGGCCGCGGCCTTGAACGAAGCCGAGACCTACATATCCGAATACAACATCCACATGGGGCGCCTGCTCGACAACCAGGACAAAACGCTGTTCCCGGAAAACCTGAAGCTGATCAGCCACTGGGGCCTGCGCGACCACCTCAAAGGCCTTTACGCCGAAAAGCACGGCTTGGCCGGCCAAGAGATGATCCACGAAGTGCTCAAGCGCATCATTCAGCAGGATATTCCCAAAACCATGGTCAACCGCCGGGATTTTTTCTGGAATCCATTCAAGAACAAGGTCTATAAAGACAGCAAGGAGATCGGCTGGACACCGGAGCCCAACACCCGCTACCTGCAGCTGCTCAACATCTTTAAGGCCATGAAAGAAATGGATGAACATTTCCCTTCCCTGCCCAGCCATGCACAGCGCAAGTTCGAACTGGAACGCGAGTTGGAAGAGGCCGCGATGGAAAAACTTTTCGAGGAAGTGCTCACTTCGGCACAGGTGAAGGACACGGCCGCCCTGGTGGAAAAGCGCTTGGGACGCAAGCTGAAGCCCTTTGACATCTGGTACAACGGCTTTAAACCCAGGGCGAAAATTTCGCAGGCGGAACTGAACCGCCGCGTGGGCCAGAAATACGCCGACCTGAAGGCATTTGAAAAGGACATGCGCGCCATTCTCCAGGAACTGGGCTTCCCGGCCAAAAGCGCCGACTTCATCGCCGCCCGTATCGCCGTCGACCCGGCCCGCGGCGCCGGCCACGCCTGGGGCGCCATGATGCGCTCGGAAAGGTCCCGGCTGCGCACCCGCGCCGACCACGGCGGCATGAGCTACCAGAGCTTCAACGTAGCCATGCACGAACTCGGCCACTGCGTGGAGCAGACGCTTGCGCTGCACAAGGTCGACTCCTACATGCTGGCCGGCGTGCCCAACACCGCCATCAGCGAAGCCTTTGCTTTCATCTTTCAAAACCGCGACCTGGAGATCCTCGGGCTGAAGAACGAAACACACAACGCCCGGCAGTTGAAAACCCTGGACACGCTTTGGATGACCTGCGAAATAGCGGCAGTGGCCCTGGTGGACATGCAGGTCTGGAACTGGCTTTATAAAAACCCCGGGGCCAATCCGGAAGCATTACGCAAGGCGGTCATGCACTGCGCCCGCCAGGTATGGAACAAGTATTACGCCCCGATCTTCGGCGTCCGCGACCAGACTATCCTGGCTGCCTATTCGCACCTGATCGACGCCGCCCTCTATCTCCCCGACTATCCCCTGGGCCACTTGATCTCATTCCAGCTTGAAAACCATCTGAGCGGCAAGAACCTGGGGACGGAAATGGAACGCATGTGCCAGGCCGGGCGCATCATTCCGCAGTTGTGGATGAAAAACGCGGTCGAAGCGGAGATCTCGGCGACGCCGCTGCTGGAAGCGGCTGCGGAAGCGCTGAAGGTCATAAAGAAATGAATTTTGTGACGCGTAACGCGTGATGTAAGGGCGGTTCGCGAACCGCCCCTACCTGTCAATCACACCCTGAATCCCTATTGTATATCTATTATCTTCAGAAAATTGACAAGGAGCCTGATCCCGAATTGCCCCGACTTTTCCGGATGGAATTGCACTCCGTACAGCGGATATTCCCTGTGGACGATGGCTTCGATCCTACCGGCCGCGTTCTCGGCCAAAACCCGGAAATGTGAACCAAGAGCTCCGTCGCGCCCCACAATCTCCTCATGGCTTTGGCGCATTTTGAAAACCGGGGGGAAAGCAGAAAAGAGTCCTTGCGCTTTTTTTATAAAAATCTCTTCGTCGCCCAGGTGCCTGCGCCCGTCTTTTTTCACCAGGCAGCCGAAAGCTCGGGCCAATACTTGGTGGCCGTAGCAGATGCCCAGCAGCGGCCGGCGATTCTTGTTAAGGAATTCGAGCAGCCCGGCCTCGACCTCGTCGACGCCGACCATTTTCTGCGATCCGGAAACGATCAGCCCGGAAAACTCTCCGCTCTTCGGCAGTGCCTGCCGGTCATCGGCGTCGTGAACCATCAGTTCCACGCCGGCAGCGGCCGCCCCGGCTTTCAGCCACTCATGGTAGCCGGCGATTTTTATTTCCGCTTCTTCCCGGTAACAGTTGATCAACAAAATTTTCATTTTCATGGGCACCTTTAAAAAACGTCGCCATTATACAAAAATCCTTCATGAATTCCAAAGGTATTGATTTGCAGCCGCGATCATTCTATCATTAAGGCGAGAATCAGGAGGCGCGTTGCCAATGAAAACAATCATGATGATCGCTCTGACCGTATCACTTCTCGGTCCGCTGGCCGCCGCGGAAAAAGTCACTTGCCGGATCGAAACCGCGGCCGGGGACATCCTCATCGAAGTGTACCCGGAAAAAGCCCCGCTCTCGGCTGCCAATTTCCTGCGCTACGTCGACTCGGGATTGTATAACGGCAGCACTTTTTTCCGGGTGCTGACCCCGGACAACCAAACCAACAACAAATTCAAGATCGAAGCCATCCAAGGGAGATTGGGGTCGGTGCTTGACTTTGTGACTTTGTTAAAATAAAAGGAAGCCATAGGGTCAGGTCGGTAGGTTCCAGGTATCATCGTTGCCACTCATATGAGCAATGCCATTTTTCTTTATTCTTTCTCCACTTTTGCCAATAGTCTTTGTAACGTCCCTATCCCGTCAATTCATAATAAAAATAGAGCAAGGAGATTCGGTATTTAATTCAAGACGGCGTTGAAGAACGATTCCAATTTGCGGGGGTCGAGGCTGCCGGAGGTGCGCACGCCGCTGCAGACGTCGACGGCGAAGGGCTGGACCTGATCGATGGCGGCGCGGACGTTTTCGGCGTTAAGGCCGCCGGCCAGGAAGACGGGCACGGGAGATTGCTCGACGATCTTGCGGCTCAGGCGCCAGTCGTGGACGCGGCCGGTGCCGCCCAGTTCCTTGACTGCCAGGGCGGGATTGCCGGAGTCCAAGAGCAGGGCATCGACCTCTGTTGCGGCTTGGAGCGCTTCGTCGACCGAGCTTTCGTCGCGAACATGGATGACCTGAACGATCTTGACGACGGGCAGGACGAGGAGGATGGCAGCGATCGCTCCCGCCTCGGGCGCGTCGACCAGCTGCAGCGTGCCGGTCTGGGTGCGCTGGTGGTGGGCGATGATGGCCTCAGCCGCAGTTTCGCAGGTCAGCAGGAAAGTGGCGACCGGCGGCGGCACGGAAGCGACGATGCGGCGGATGAGGTCGTCGGGGATCGGGCCCGGGCCGCTGGGCATGGAGGCCACCAGCCCCAGGGCCGAAGCCCCGAACGAGATGGCCATCCCGGCCTCTTCCTCAGAGGCGATGCAGCAGATCTTCACCCTTGGTTTCATGTTTCTGGAAGAAATATAACACACAATATTGGAACATGCGATGCTCGCAGGAGGCGCTCCCCTCTCTTTCCGAAAAGAGAGGGGTCGGGGGTGAGTTTTCTCAATAGCTCCCCTTCTCAGCCAACGGGGACCTGCTCAGTTTTTCAAAACACCTGACTCTTTCACCCCTCTGCGTTTGACCTTCCCGTTGATCAATAGAATAAAAAAGGGCGGATCGCGATCCGCCCCTACAAAAAATAAATCCCAGCGAATTCTAAATCATCCCATCTGCAATACCCGGTAGCTATTGACATTTGATTCCTGGCTATGTATTATTTCTTTAAATCATCATTTATGGTGATATGGGGAAATAACATGGACTTCAGGAAATTCAAGGAAAAAGTAAAGGACATGCCGTTTTTCAGCAGCGACGTAGCCGAAATCTTCAGCACCTCGCCGCGGACGCTGCGCAACCAGTTCAGCCGCTGGAAAAAGCAGGGCCTGCTGCTTGAACTGAAAAGGGGGCTGTATATCCTGGGTAAAGGGGAGAGGCAAACCACCCTTTCCCGACCGGTGATCGCCGCCGTTTTGTATCAACCGTCCTACATCAGCCTGGAATCGGCGTTGAGTCATTACCAAATGATTCCGGAAAGGGTGGACACGGTAATGTCCATCTCCCCCAAAAAGACCAGGGTTTTCCACAACGCGGAAGGGACATTCAGTTATCGAAATTTGCAGCCCGCCTTGAATTTCGGCTTCATTGCCAAAAAGGACGAGAACGGTTATCCCTATTTTATGGCCGAACCGGAAAAAGCCCTGCTCGACACCCTGTACCTGAACCTGGGCGGACTTGATCCCAAGGACGGCGATCTCTTGGATCGCTTTCTACGGCTGCAAAACCGCTCCATGATCAACAAGAAAAAATTATTTTCCTACGCCCGGCGCTTCGTCGTTAAAAAATTGCACACCATCCTGGAGGAATTAAAATGAAGGAATTGCTGCTGCGGAAACTGGCCGCGTTCCGTTCCCGGGAAGATAAACTCAATTTCGCCCGGGAATTCTTACAGGAATTGATCCTGCAGATCATCGACAGAAAAGGATATTTCAAGAATTTGGCGTTTGTGGGCGGCACGGCCCTGCGCACGATTTACGACCTGCCGCGCTTTTCTGAAGATCTCGATTTTTCATTGGTCAATCCCAAGGGCTTCACTTTCAAGGGCATGCTGGCAACATTAAAAAGGGAATTGGAACTCAGCGGTTTTATGGTGGAAGAAGCGGTTGGCAAGGAAAAGACCGTCCAAAGTGAATTCATAAAGTTCAAAGGCTTGCCTTATCAATTGGGGCTGTCGGAACACAAAAATGAAAAACTGTTCGTGAAACTCGAAATCGACACCCTGCCACCGCCGGGATTTATCACTGAAATCGTCATGATCAACAAGAACTTTCTTTTTAAAGTCCGCTGTTATGAGCCGCCCTCGCTTTTCGCCGGCAAGCTGCACGCTGTTTTATTCAGAAAGTACGCCAAGGGGCGTGATTATTATGATCTGCTCTGGTTCCTGACCCGCAAAATCCCGGTCAACTATGAATTGCTGACCAATGCCGCCGCCCAAACCGAGAAGAAGGCGTTGCCCATGAACCGGGAAGCGCTCAAACACCTCCTGGCTGCAAAGATCGACCGTACCGATTTCGCTCATATCCGCGACGATGTGCAGCCCTTCCTGGGCAAAAAGGAAGAAATTGAATATTTCCGCAAAGAGTATTTCTTGGCGGCGATCGAAAAATATTTTTCGCAAAATGTAACGTTGTAAGGCAAACAACCAAATGGATCATCGCTACGGGTTTCCGGACCTGCCTATTATAACAAAACTGCCGGAGTCCGGATGTCTCAGAGGTCTGGTCTCGATTTTAGATGCAGCATCAAATAGCCACCGACTTTGGCGGATCCGATTGGTCCGTCCCCAAAAGCCGCGACATGTCAGGATTTTGTCGCCACAATTTTACCGGGTAGCCGCGCTAACGGGCATCCTCATTTCCCCATGATTGCAAGCACCGGCCCCAAGTCACTCTATCTCAACTAAACATCGGTTCCCTTATCGTCTTCTTTACCTTGGCCAACAATTCGGCCACCCGGTAAGGTTTCTGTAAAAATCCCTTCGCCCCAATATTTAATAATTCCTGGACCTCGCCGTCGGAACTGAAGCCCGATGATAATAACACTCTTACCTGGGGATTTACCGTCCGCATCGCCAAAAAAGTTTCCCGGCCGCTCATCTTCGGCATGGTCATGTCCAAAATCACCAAATCGATCTTTTCTAAATTCTCTTGATAATACTCCGCCGCCTCCAGGCCATTCTGGCAGGATACCACCCGATAGCCGTATTTTTCCAGTACTTGAGCGGCCATATCGCGAACGACATCCTCATCGTCAATCAAAAGAACATTACCGGTGCCGGTCTGCATTTTGGCCGGAATCTCGGCTTGGGGCTCGATCATCAGGGTTTCGTCCAGCGGCAGAAAGAACTCCACATTGGTGCCGTGGCCCGTCTCGCTACAAACCTCGATGATGCCGCCCAGGCTCTTGATCATGCCGTAGACGCCGGCCAACCCCAGCCCGGTGCCCCGGCCCGGCTCTTTGGTGGTGAAGAACGGCTCGAACAGATGCCGTTTGATCTCCGGGCTCATCCCAATCCCGGTGTCGGACACTATGACCTGGAGATAGCACCCCGGTTCTATCTTGTAGGGACGCAACTTGATAAAATTCTCATCCAGTTCCACCACTTTGGTGGAGAATGTCAGACACCCGCCCTGGGGCATGGCATCGCAGGCGTTGATGCCCAAATTTAAAATGGCGTTCTCCAGCAGGGTGGGGTCGACCATGATCACCGACAGATTGGCCTGAAAATGCTGGCGAATGGATATCCGGGGGTCCGTCGTATTGCTTAAGATGCCGGCCACTTCGGCGATGGTCCGGTGGATGTCAACCGGCACCTGCTGGTACTGCCCCTTGCGGGCGAAGACCAGCAGTTGCTGGGTCAGTTTGGCGGAGTGACTGGCGGCGGCAATGATCCATTCGAGGTGCGACGCCAGGACCGGCTCGTTGACCAACTTCATCTGCAGCAGCTCGGCGTTGCCCAGAATGCCGGTCAGCATGTTATTGAAGTCATGGGCCACCCCGCCCGCCAGCTGGCCGATGGCTTCCATCTTCTGGGCCTGGCGCAGCTCGACCTCGACCGCGGCCTTTTCCCGCTCGGCCCGCTTGCGTTCGGCCGTGCCCTCGGCTAATTTTTTAACCATTTCATTAAAAGACCCTGCCAACTGGCCTAACTCATCTTTTGAAGATATGGTAACGCTCTTTGAAAAATCGCCGGCGGCAATCAATCTGGTTGTCTCAGTCAGCTTTACTATGGGCTCAGAGATTGTTCTGGAAATATAAACGGCTAATAATATCACCGTAAAAATGGTTATAATTCCAATAGCAGTGATCGAACTTCTAATCTCGGCAATGGAAGCAAAAGCCTCTTTTACATCCATTTCAACAGCCATCCCCCATCTAAAATGAGGTAAATATCTCCAAACACCCAGAACCTCCGTACCCCGATAATCAATATACTTTCCAAACCCTTTCTTCCCTTGAACCGCCTCTTGAATGGGTATGTCTTCTTTAGAACCGATAGCTACCCTTCTTCTAAATGCGGCATGAGGATCGTGTCTAAGAGGGGTCAGAAATACCGCCTTATCACCTATCTTTGAAGCTATGATCGTTTCGCCTGTTTCTCCTAAACCGCTATAGTCTCCCACCAGTTTATAGACCTCCTCGTTATTCATCTGTAATACTATCACCCCGACAACCATCCCTCTCTTCAAGACCGGTGCAGCCAAAAACGCCGCCGGCTCGTTGGTAGCAGGATAGAATTCAAAATCAGAAACTCCTGTTTCTAACAAGGTCTTTGCCCTGTCATATACCTTTGCCAATTCTGTATCTTTATAAAATCCTGTGTAATAATTGGACCCGAGATCTTCTCCCTGCATTACGGAAAATACGGCATCGCCATGAGGGGAAATAAGAAAGAGGTCCGAGAATCCGAATGTCTCTTTATAGTAGTTCAAAAATGGCCGGTATTTCTTATCTACCGCAATAAATTCCGGTGAATAGCGCCAAGGTATCTTTCCCTTTTTTTTGAATGCCGACTCATACTCTTTTGCGGCATCAACAATAGCGGGGATGTTAGCTAATGAAACAACGTTCTTCCCCCTTTCAATGATATAGTTCATAATTTGTTTGGCTTTATTGTCAGCGATAGAGATAAGGTTGTTTAATACACTTTCTGTTAAGCTTTTTTCATAGATTCTATAGGTTATGTACCCAACCACGCAAAAAGGCAGCAATGCCACTAATAAAAACCATGTCAAAAACTTAGTGGCTATTTTATGTCTTTTATATAGATTCTTCATTTGCCTAAATTCGCCCAGTTTCCACCCCACCCCTCGTATAGACCTTTAAGAAACTTATCCCATTGCGATTTAGTTCTATAGATAGGATAGGGCACAGGACGAACCGGTTTTTCTGAACTCCACACTATATCAAACTGTCCATCTTTCCTGACCTTGCCAATCCTTACTGTCTTCCATGTGTGATTATTCTCGGCATCTACATAAACCATGCCTTCCGGCGCATTAAGACTTTGATTCTTTATAGTTTTGCGGACCTTAGCTAGATCGTCGGTCATTGCATCTTTAACTGCCTGTGCCCAGAGATAGACCCCGAAATAGCCCGCTTCCATGGGATCATCAGTCACCCGGTCTTGACCATATTTATTTTTAAAATTCTTCACAAAGGCATTATTCTCCTTGGTATCTACGGTCTGGAAATAATTCCAACAGGCGTAATCACCCACCATATTCTCCGCACCCAGAGTGCGTAGTTCATCCTCGGCGATACTAAACGATATAGTTGGTATCTTATCCGGAGTAATACCAGCCTTGCGAAGCTCTCTGAAGAAGGCAATGTTGGTGCCGCCGTTGATAGTATTTAAAATGACATCAGGTTTAGTTTTTCTGATTTCTTGAATTGCTTCCATAACATCACTACTGCCTAAAAGTATATACTTCTCCCCCGCTATATCTCCCCCCAACGCCGTGATCTGGTCTTTTATGATCATATTTGCCGAACGTGGAAAGACATAGTCTGAGGCAATCAGAAAATATTTTTTGCCAAGGTTATCAAAAGCCCATTTTACGGCAGGGAGAATCTGCTGGTTTGGCGCTGCCCCGGTATAGATGATGTTCGGCGACTCTTCAAGCCCTTCATATTGTACCGGATAAAAGAGAAGATGATTGTACTTTTCAAATAATGGTTTGACTGTTTTACGGCTGGCAGAAGTCCAGCAGCCAAATATTACACTAACCTTTTCTTGGGATATAAGTCTTTCTGCCTCTTTGGCAAATGTCGGCCAATCAGAACGTCCATCTGCCACTATGGGTACTAGTCTCCTCCCTAAAAGACCGCCTTTTTCATTTATCTCGTTGATTGCCAACAAAGTAGCGTCAACAACAGATTTCTCGCTGATAGCCATAGTCCCTGAAAGCGAGTGAAGTATACCTGCTTTTATCGGGACTTTCTGACTTGACCGCCACCAGATAAGGCCGGCGGCAACAACAAGGCCAACTGCTAAAATTGAAATAATGACTTTTCTGTGTCGAGTAGACATTTTGATTCCTGCCTTTCTTGACATGAAAGTTAACTGATAGGAAAATCAATTTTGCCCATAATGGGATTTTAAGGAAAATTTTTTAAAATTGCAATATAAAAATCAAGGGACGCCCTCAGTTTCTCCCATGGACACCTTCAAAAACGCCGCTATTATACAAAAAAAACCCAGCACTTCCAAAGGCGTTGATTTGCAGCCGCGATCATTCTATCATTAAGGTGAAAATCAGGAGGCACGTTGCCCATGAAAGCAATCACGCTGATCGCTCTGACCGCATCACTTCTCGGTTCGCTGACCGCCGGGGAAAAAGTCACCTGCCGGATCGAAACCGCGGCCGGGGACATCCGCATCGAAGTGTTCCGGAAAAAGCCCCTACTGATTGATCCGCATTCATGAGTACAACAAGCAAGCGCCTTTGGGTCGGGAATGCGGCAGTGCTCTTCTTTCTGACTCACGCCGCGACATGGCTGCTGCGCGGCGCTCCAGCCAATCTGCTATGGGCTTGTCACCTGGGCTGCCTGCTGATCGGCATTGCCGTTCTGTCCAACTGCCCCGTCCTGAACGCGATCGGCGTGCACTGGCTGGCCCTGGGCAACATCTTGTGGTGCATCAACCTGGCCGGCGGCGGCGAATTCATCTTCACTTCGCAGCTCACCCACCTGGGGGGCATGTTGATCGGGTTGTGGTACGCACGCCAGGCGGGATTTGCCCGCGGCTCCTGGCTGGCGGCGCTCGCCGGGATCGCAGCGCTGCACGTGCTGTCGGGATTCGTTACCCCGGCCCGGGAAAACATCAACCTCGCCTTCCGGGTGCACGAGGGCTGGGAAAAAATCTTCCCTGACTTCCAGGTCTACCGCCTCTTTCTGCTCGCTGCGGCAGCGGCCCTGTTTTACGCGCTGGAACGTGCCCTGAGGCGTTTTTTTCCACCCGGCGCCCAAATGCCGACCAGGTCAGATCCCAGGAAAAGTTAAAGAAAATCTGCCGACTGAAACCGGAAAACCCCCATGGCCGGACACCAGCCGTTCAGCAACCCGGTCACCACCACTTTGCCCGCTTCAGGCTGCGGTTTTTTTTGGGGCCTGATCCAGGTTGGTGCCTTGGCCTCGGCGCCGAACGGTTTCCACACCAGGGCCATCATGCCCAACTTGTCGGCTTTTTTATAGCCGTGCTTCCTGAACCAGGAGGCACGCATCCAAAACGGCAGGGCCACGCCCCAGGCGGCCATGCCCTTGGCGCCCAATTCTTTGGCGTCGGCTTCGGCCGCTGCCAGCAATGCCGCGCCCATGCCCTTTTTCTGAAAATTGCCCCGCCCCTGCTTGTGGCCATGCACCCAGATGCAAAGGATAAAGTAAAGTCCCGCGCCTTCAGCAGGTGAGTGTTCGACCGGGAGGTATTGGATCATGCCCCCAACCGTGCCCTTGTCGTCCAGGGCCAGCTTGACGCGCAGCCCATCATTCTTGGCCCGTTCGTACCACTGGCGCTTGTGGTTGCCGGCCTCCTTTATTTCATCCGACCACTCCTCCAAACACTGGCAGTATATCTCTTCGTGTTCCGGGGCCAGGTCAATGATCTTCATCTTCGCTGGTAACGGATGGCCACGGCCACGATGCCGCGATCGTGGACCCCGTCGCGGCGGACGCGGCGGACACGATTGGGACGGTACACCCCATCGCGATAGACGGAATCCGTTTCGATGATCAGGGCGTCAGCGCCGATGGCCGCACCCTTCCTGCGCAGCTTCCACTCCACTTCCCGGCGGCCCAGGCGCGGCGGCGGATCGTAACGGATCTCGGCGAAGGCAATATACGGCCGCCGCGGTTCCGAGCGCAGCAGGTCGACCGACTCCGGTGCCGTGGGCGGGTAGCCCGGGGCGCCACCGAAATAGTGCACACGCAGCGCCGGAGCGCAGGCGGCGGCGACCAGCGCCAGGACGAACAATGCGCCATATCTTTTCAGCATCTTTCCTCCTTGCTCCCATCATACTCCTTGACAATAAAAAATGAAAGCAGCAATGGAATTTGCTATAATCTTTCCATGGAAAACGAACTGGCCTTCACCGTCCGGGATTACTGGGCCACGGATTATCCGCATGTGGCCGATATCTGGGAGCGCACCAGGTTAAGCACCTTGAGACGGGGCGACTCGGCCGAGGTGATCGAAAACACGCTGCGCCGTAAAGGACGCCTGCTGGTGCTGGTGGAAGAGGAGAGCAAGACCGTGGTCGGTACTTCCTGGCTGACAAATGACGGCCGGCGCCTCTACCTGCACCACTTCGCCATAGATCCGAAATTCCAGGGCGTGGGCTTGTCCAAGCCGCTGCTGCGCGAATCGCTGCAGATCGCCAAAGAGATCGGCCTGCAGGTCAAGCTCGAGGTACACCAGGACAACGAACGGGCCATCCACTTCTATGAAAAAGCCGGCTTCAAGCGCTTGGGCGACTACGACGTCTACATCATCCGCGATTTGGCCGAAATAAAAGAATAGTATCGGTTTACGGTTAACGGTATACGGTTGACGGTAAACGGCGAAGAATAAAAGCAAATCATGAATGCTAACCACCCGGATCGCAGGTGTCCCAAATTGGGACGGTGGGGATAAGCTCACAAGCAAGAACCGGCAAGGGTTTCATTCACCAAGCCCCAACTGTCCCAAAATAGGACAATATTGCGGAAATACCGCTAAAATGAATCTGGATCTGCTTTTCCGGGTAGTTTTTTCAAATCTGTGTCCCAAAATGGGACAGCGCAGGCATTTATAGAAAACTCGTGATTCCCAAAAAAATCACAATATCATCGACTGTAAAGGGTCTTGCAATTTTATGCGTAAATGGCAACAATATTGCTGAATGATTATCTCGTTTAAAGGCGTGTTTGGGAAGAAATGTTAAAACGGAAGAGTTTGATTCGCTTGCTTAAAAGCAGCGGCGGCAGCATGAACTTGATTTAAGATGTTGAAGAGCAAAAATGCGGGCGCAACGGCCACTGCCACTCCCTATATCGGCCGCACCACCCTTTATGGCACGACCTACTACATCCATTCCTATAACGGCAAATTGCTCGCTGAGTACGACTCTACCGGCGTGTGCCAGAAAGACTATATTTATATGGGCAACAAGCTGATCGCTGAGTACCAGCCCGTGATCGCCAAATATTATTACTACGCCTCGGACCAGATCAACTCCACGCGCATTATCACCCTCACAGTCATAAGGTGCCTGTGCTTATCCAGAAATTTCTTCTACTCAAATAAATTAATAATGGTTTACGATTACTTGACAAATAATTACAAAGTAATTATATTATAAATATGATCGGATTCGCTTGGAACTAAAATAAAGCGACGGCAAACATTAAAAAGCACGGTGTTTCCTTTGAAGAAGCCAAAACAGTTTTCAGTGACGAGCAAGCCTTGCTGATCCATGATCCGGATCATTCGGAACAGGAAGATCGTTTTATTTTGCTTGGCATGAGTTATCGAACCCGGATCATGATTGTTTGTCATTGTTACAAGGAAATAAAAGGAATCATTAGGATTATTTCGGCAAGGGTTGCCAGCAAAAAAGAACAAAATCAGTATTGGGAGGCTTTAAAATGAAAAGTGAATACAATTTTGAAAAAGCAAAGAAAAACCCTTATGTGAAAATGCTTAAAAAACAGATTACTATCAGGTTGGAACAAAATACAGTTAATTACTTCAAAAATCTAGCGAAAGATACTGGCATCCCTTATCAAACCCTTATTGACATGTATTTAACAGATTGTGCCAATAAAAAGAAAAAACTTGCCATGCATTGGTCAGCTTAGAATTTGGTTTTTTTGGTGAAGCAGCACAATGGAAGTCAGCGCCTACAACGAGACATTCAACCTGCCCGTGGCGGCCGATTCCCGGTTGGGGCGATTGCTGGCCCTGCTCGAAGACATGATGGAGACGGCCGGCCGCGAGCTGAACCGGCTGCGCTCAGTTGTCCAGCCCCACCAGGCGGCGTTTAAGCAGGATCTCCTTCAGATGCAGCAGGTTTTTCACGGCCGCCCCTTTGTAATGGTTGTTGCCCGAAACGAACACCTTCTTGGCCTGCTCTTGCAAGCGCGCCACCACCGTGCCCAGGCGGCCGAGTTCGGCCGCGGAATAGGAATAATCGTAGCGGGCATCGCGCCCCTGGCCGGAAAACCAGTCTTGGTAATTCCGCCCGTGCAGCCGCAGGTAAGCCGTTTCCCCGGCGGTGACCAGCGCGTTTAGGCCCAGCGACTGGGAAATAAGCGGCTGGTCGATATTGGTCCAGATCAGGCCGCTGCTTCTAAAAAAAGCCAGAACCTCATCTTCAAGCCAGCCCTGGTGGCGAAATTCCACTGCCAGCGGATAAGCAGCGAAATGACCAGCCAGATCCTCCAGGTAGGCCAGCGCTCCGGGATTGAAATGGAAGGAATAGGGGAACTGGGCCAATATCCCGGCCAGTTTTCCGCAGGCGGCCAGGGGCTGCAAACAGTCGCGGAAACCGTGAATCATGGATTTTTCCAGTTTGCGCTCGTGGGTGAATGACTGGTGCAGTTTGATCCAGAAGCGGAAATCTGGATAGGCCGCGGTCTTGTCCACCCAGCCTTGGGTCAGGGTCAGGGCCGGGATGCGGTAGAAGCTGGTGTTGACCTCGACAAACTCGAACTGGCCGGCCAGGAATGCCAAGTGGTTGAAGCGCGGCGGTAGCGGCTCGGGATAGACCGTGCCCCGCCAGTCAGCGTAGCTCCAGCCGGCCGGGCCAAAAAAAACGCCGTCAGTATTTGCCATCCAGAATTTCCCGAACTTTGGCCAACAGGTCCCTGATCTGGTAGGGCTTCTGGATGAAACCCCTGACCCCCAGGGCCAGGATCTCGTTCACCGTATCGTTCTGGCTATAGCCGGTGGAAAAGAGCACCCGCACCTCGGGATTGATCTCCTGCAATTTGAGAAAAGTCTGGCGCCCCCCCTGCCTGGGCATGACCATATCCAGGATCACCAGATCGATCTGCTCAGCCAAGCGGCGATAGACGGCGATGCCTTCCTCCCCGTCGGCGGCTAGTTGGACCCGGTAACCGTAGCTACCCAGGATATCGGAAACCACCTGGCGGATGGGCTCTTCATCATCGATGACCAGTACCGTCTCATGGCCGCGGGCCATTTCCGTTTCGACGACGCTTTCCATGATCTCGGGCTTGCCGCTCAAGGGAAGGTAAACCTTGAAAGTGGATCCCTCGCCGCTTTCGCTGTAGACATTGACAAAGCCGCCGTGGTTTTTGACCACGCCGTAGACCATGGACAATCCCAGCCCCGTACCCTTGCCCTTTTCCTTGGTGGTGAAGAAAGGTTCAAAGATCCGCTGCTTAGTGCTCTCGTCCATGCCTACCCCGGTGTCGCTGACCGCCATGACGGCGAACCACCCCGGCTTGGCGTCGACTTGGCTGTGAACGTCGCCTTCACTTAAGCGGGCCAGCGACGACTGGATGGTCAGCCGCCCGCCGCCGGGCATGGCGTCACGGGCGTTGACGCAGAGGTTGATCAGCACCTGCTGGATCTGGCCAACGTCGATCTCGACCGTGGGCAGGCTCTCGTTCAGGCGCGTCTCGATGACGATGGACTTGTCCAGGGTGCCGGCCAGGAGCTTCAGTGATTCGCTGATGACGCTGTTCAGGTTGGACGGACGGATGTCATACTTACCGCCGCGGGCGAAAGCCAGCAGTTGCGCGGTCAGTTCGGCCGCCCGCTGGGCGCTTTTTTCGATGGTGTCGACCGGACGGAAAAAAGGATGGTCGCTTTTGATATTGGTCTTCAGCCAGGAAGCGTAGCCCAGGATGCCGCCCAGAATGTTGTTGAAATCATGGGCGATGCCCCCGGCCAGCAAGCCGATGGATTCCATTTTCTGGGCCTGGAGGAAACGCTCTTCCAGGAGCTTGCGTTCGCTGATGTCGCGCACGTATTCGATCACTCCATTCACCCGGCCGGACTGGTCAAAAAGCGGAAAGGCGTGCAACTCCAACCAGCTGCGGCGGTTGTTGCTGCCGACCAGCGGCACGATGTCCACCTGGGGAATCTTTTGCTTGATGGCGCGCAGGGTGGGACAGACGCGGCAGGGTTCTTTCCGCCCGTGATAGGCCTGGAAACATTTTTTCCCGGCCAGCGGCACCTGGTGGGCATACCATCCGTCCATGGCCTGGTTGACCTGCAGGATATTCAGGTCGCGGTCGAGCACGCTGATCCCGTCCTGGATGCCGTTGAACACCGCAGCCAGGAAACGCTGGCTTTCTTTGATTTCGTTTTCCGCCTGCTTGCGCCACAGAGCATCGGCGATATGCTGGGAAACGAAGATCAGCAATTCGCGGTCCCTTTCGGAATAGTGAAAATCCTCCTGGTAGCTTTGGATCACCAGGACGCCGAAAGTGCGCTCCCCTCTTTTCAACGGCACTCCCAGCCAATCGCTGGACGGTGGGCCGATCAGTTCGATCAATCCGTCTTGGGCCATCTGTTCGACCTGCTGGTTCGAGACCAGCAGCGATTGGCCCGTGCGCAGGACATATTCGGTCAAGCCCCGGCCCAATTTCTGGGGCGGCGGCGTCTCGTCGAATTCATCGAGGAAATAGGGAACGCTGAGCATTTGCCCGGAAGTGTCGGTCAAAGCGATGTAAAAATTACGGGCGTAGAGCAGGCTGGAAATGATGCCATGAATTGCTTTGTACAGAGCGTCCAAGTCCTCAGCCTGACTGGCTTTTTCAGAGATCTGGTAGAGCGCCGATTGCAGGATCTCGGACTGGCGATGACGGTCGATCTCTTCCTCCAGCTGGCGGTTGGTGAATTTCAAATCCAGGGTGCGCTCGCTGATCAGCACTTCCAGCTGGTCACGATACAATTTCAATTCTTCCTCGACCTGTCGTTGGACGCCCGGCTTGGCGCTGCGGGTCTTTTTCACACTGCTATTGTCGGCTAATCGGGGTTTGCTGACCGCGCCGCCACTTTTTGCCGTCCTTTTTTTCATGAAACCTCGCTGGCAACATCCATTATAAAAAAAAAACGTTGCAATTGCAAAAGCAACAAAAGCAATAAATCGTGATGCGTGAACGAACTTTCTGGGCTTCGTTATGCGTTATGAGAAAGAATTATGAATATTTTAAATATTTCGAAATATTGCTGGTCCTCTTCACATATCACGCATTACGCATTACGATTGGTCATGCGTCCCCATTCTTTACGGAAAAGGGATATTATGCTACAAAATCAGGACTGAGCGAACGAGGAGGAACCATGATCGTCAAAGCTTACAATGAAGTGCCGGCCGAGAAAGTCACCATGGCCGGGGCGGAAAGCGTGACCATCCGCTGGCTGCTGGGCAAGGATTCGCCGGCCCCTAATTTTTATCTGCGTTTATTCGAAGTCATGCCCGGCGGACACTCCCCCTACCACAGCCACACCTCGGAACACGAGATATTTATCCTGGAAGGCCGGGGGCGCATCAATGCCAAAGGCAAAACTTTTCCGGTCAGCGCCGGCAGTTTCGCCCTGGTGGAACCCGACGAAGAGCACCAGTTTGAAAACAGCGGGGACACGGTGCTGAAATTTCTCTGCCTGATCTCCAAGGAAAAATAAATTCCCGGCCGCCGCCGGGAACCATTTATTCCGTTTTCTCCACCACGATGGTCATTTTGGCGGCCAGGGCGGCGATGGCCCCGACCGCGGCCAGGACCGGCAGGAAAGCCGCCCCCACCACGCCCAGGGTCAGGGGGATCTCGATCAGGGTTTTCCCTTCCTCGTTTTTCATTATGATGCGCCGGATATTGCCTTCGTGGATCAATTCTTTTATCTTCTCGACCACTTGGCTCCCTTCCAGCCGGAACTCCTCGCGGGGCCCTTTGTTTTTTTTATCTGTCATATGAACCTCCTTGCCTGCTTATTAAACGTGATTCTGTTGCTGCGAGTTTCAATTGCGGCGTTTTTTTTCATATTCTGCAAAAAAAATTCTCACGATTCGCCATGTGTTCCAGCGGAAAAAGGGGAATATGATTGACTAAGCGGCCGAAATGAGCGACAATGGCACCTTGCAAATACCGGAGTTCATACCATGTCGGAAAAAAAAATGGACTGGAAGGATACGTTAAACCTGCCGCGCACCGACTTTCCCATGAAAGCCCAGCTCAGCCAGAAAGAACCCGAGACCCTGAAAAAATGGGAAGCGGCGGATATTTATAAAAAAATTCTGGACAACCATGCCGGGCGGGAGCCGTACATCCTGCACGACGGCCCGCCCTATGCCAACGGCAACATCCACCTGGGCACGGCCCTGAACAAGATCCTCAAGGATTTCGTCGTCAAGAGCAAAGCCATGGAAGGTTTTTACAGCCCTTACATCCCGGGCTGGGACTGTCACGGCCTGCCCATCGAGCACAAGGTGGACCAGAAACTGGGCTCGCGCAAAAAGAGCATGAGCCAGCTGCAGGTGCGTGAGGAGTGCCGGCAGTACGCCGAGAAATTTCTTGACCTGCAGCGGACCGACTTCAAGCGCCTGGGGGTTTTCGGCGCCTGGGACCAGCCCTACACCACCCTGGACCCGGCCTACGAGGCCACGGTCATCCGCTTCTTCAATTCGTTTGTCAAGAAAGGCAACGTCTACCGCAAAAAACGCCCGGTCTACTGGTGCCTCTCCTGCCAGACCGCCCTGGCCGAAGCCGAAGTCGAATACAGCAGCCACACATCGCCCTCGATCACGGTGAAGTTCCCCTTGCGTGAACTTCCGCCGTTTTTTAAAGAATACGCGGGCCGCGCGGTTTCGGTCCTGATCTGGACGACCACCCCCTGGACCATCCCGGCCAACCTGGCCATCGCCCTGCACGCCGATTTTGATTACGCTTTGTTCGAAATGAAGGGCGAACTGTATATCGCCGCCTCGACCCTGCTGCCGGCCATCGCCGCCCTGAACGGCGACAGCTTCAGCAAGCTTAAGGAATTCAAGGGCCGCGAACTGAACGGATACAAATCCCGCCACCCTCTTTATGACCGCGACTCGCTGCTGATCAACACCAACTATGTCTTGCTGGACCAGGGCACCGGCTGCGTGCACACGGCTCCGGGCCATGGTGAGGACGACTACCACGCCGGCGTGGTTCACAAGCTCGATATCTATTCCCCGGTCAACCCCGACGGCCGCTTTGATGAAACAACCGGGCCATACAAGGGCCTGCTGGTATTCCAAGCCAACGACAAGATCGTCGAAGACTTGCGTGAGAACGGCAGCCTGCTGCACACGAACTCCATCGAGCATTCCTACCCCCACTGCTGGCGCTGCAAGAAACCGGTCATCTACCGGGCCACGGCCCAGTGGTTCATCGCCATGGACCAGGCCGAGCTGCGTGCCAAGGCCCTGGCAGTCATCAAGGGAGTGGCCTGGCTGCCGGCCTGGGGCCAGGAGCGCATTTCCAGCATGATCGAAAATCGCCCCGACTGGTGCATCTCGCGCCAGCGCGACTGGGGCGTTCCCTTGCCGGCATTTTTCTGCAAGGACTGCGGAGAAGCGCTGCTCGATCCCGCTGCCATAGAAAACGTGGAAAAAACTTTCGCCGCCCAAGGCTCCAATTCCTGGTACCAGAAGCAGGCGGCCGAATTCATCCCGGCCGGGACCGCCTGTCCCGGGTGCGGCGGCAAAGAATTTGAAAAAGGAAAAGACATCCTCGACGTCTGGTTCGAGTCGGGTTCGTCGCACGGTATCCTGCAGCGCTCCGCCGGCCACCGCTGGCCGGCCGACATGTACCTGGAAGGCGGCGACCAGTACCGCGGTTGGTTCCATTCCTCCCTGCTGGTGGGCATCAGCGGCCTGGACGCTTCCCCCTACCGCGCCGTCATTACCCATGGCTGGGTGCTCGACGCGCAAGGACGGGCCATGCACAAGTCGTTGGGCAACGTCATCGAACCGCAGGGCATCATCAAGGACAAGGGTGCCGAGATCCTGCGCCTGTGGGCGGCAATGGTCAACTACCAGGAAGACGTCCGCTTCAGCGAGGAGATCCTGCTGCGCCTCAGCGAAAGCTACCGCAAAATCCGCAACACATGGCGCTTCATGCTCGGCGTCCTCGCTGATTTCTCTCCCGGACGCGATGCGCTTCCAAATTCCGCCCTCGGCGAAACCGACCTGTACATTCTGCAGCGCCTGCAGGAGACCAAGGCCCGCGTGCTCCAGGCCTACAGGGACTTCGAATACCATGCCATCTTTCACGCCATGTTCAACTTTTTCACCGTGGACCTGAGCGCCTTCTACCTGAACATCCAGAAAGACAACCTTTACTGCAACCGCCTCGACGCCCCGGAACGCCAGGCCGCCCAGCAAACCATTTTCATCCTGCTGCGCGAAACCCTGCTGCTCATGGCCCCCATCCTGTCTTTCACCTGCGAGGAGGCCTGGGGCCACGTTCCCGACCACCCGGGCAAGGAGCCGTTCATCCACCTGGAGCGCTTTCCGGAAATCGACGCAAACTTGCGCAAAGCCGTGGAACCCGGGCGCTGGGAAAAGATCATGGAGATCCGCGACCGCATCCTGAAAGAGATCGAGTCGGCCCGCGCCGCCAGGCTCATCGGCGATTCACTGGAAGCCGATATCGAGATCACAGCCGCAGGCGACGACGAAGAACTGCTGCGCTCCAACCGTGAACTTTTCAAGGCCATCCTGGTCATTGCCGCCCTGAAAGTGCAAGCAGGCAAAGAGGAAAAGATCATGGTGCGCAAAGCGGCCGGGCGCAAATGCCCGCGCTGCTGGAACCGGGTCGCCGCGGCGCCGGTCGATCCCGTCAATCCCGAACTCTGCCCGCGCTGCGCCGCGGCGATCAAGGAGTAAACAAGTGCATCTGCAAAAAAAGAAACCGTACCTGTTCATCATACTGGCCATCATCATTGCCGACCAGGCCAGCAAATGGCTGGTAACCAGGTTCATGCCCCTGGATACCGTCAGGGACGTGATCAAAGGCTGTTTCCGCCTCTGGCACGTCCGCAACTCCGGCGCGGTCTGGGGCCTTTTTTCCGGCCATGACGGCGGCCTGGTCCCGGGCATCATCACCGCCCTGGCTATGGCGGCCCTACTGGTCGTCGCTTTCTTTTTCCTGCGCGCCGACAGCCGCTCGCGGCTGGAGCTGGCAGCCTATGCCCTCATCCTGGGCGGAGCCCTGGGAAACATCATTGACCGCCTGCGCCTGGGCTACGTGGTCGATTTCCTCGACGCCTACATAAAATCCCAGCACTGGCCGACGTTCAATGTCGCCGACAGCTGCATCACCATCGGCGTGCTGCTGCTGGCCCTGTCGATGTGGAGGGGAAAATGCACCCCATCCTGATCGAGGTCGGGCCGCTGACCATCGCCAGCTACGGCTTCCTTTTCGCCCTGGGCGTCCTGCTGGCCATACTGCTCAGTTTTCGCCTGGCAAAAAAAGAGAACATTGACCTGAAGATCTTCGCCGATTTTGTCTTCTATGTCATGCTGCTCAGCCTGCTGGGCGCCAAAATCCTGCTGCTGCTGACCAACCTGGACTACTACCTGAAATACCCCGGAGAGATCAAGTACCTGCTGACCTCGGGAGGCACGTTCTACGGTGGTTTGATCTTCGGCGCGGTTTTCGCCGTCTGGTTCATCCGCCGCCACAAACTCAGCTACCGCCAGCTGGGCGACATCGCCGGGCCGGCGCTGGCCCTGGGTCATTTTTTCGGCCGCCTGGGCTGCTTTGCCGCCGGCTGCTGTTTCGGCCGGGTCGCCGCCGGCCACTCGCACCTGGGAGTCACGTTCAGCAGCTTGAAAGCCAACTCCCTGACCGGCGTGCCGCTGCATATCCCCCTCTATCCCACCCAATTGCTGGAGGCCGCGCTCAACCTGGCCAATTTCCTGCTCCTGCTGCTATGGTACAAAAAAAGAAAATTCAAAGGCCAGGTTTTCGCCTTTTACATGCTGAATTATTCCCTGATCCGCTTCGCCATCGAGTACTTCCGCGGCGACCCCGACCGGGGTTATGTCTTCGGCGGCATGGAGCACCCGTTTTCCAGCCTGTCGCTGCCGCAACTGATCTCCATCGTCGGCTTCATTACCGCCCTGGTCCTGCTGCAAGGCTTTAAAAAGAAAGGTGAAAAAGAAACTTACATTCAGGGTTAAGGAATACTGGGAAAGGATCGATCATTACCTGACCGCCGTCCTCCAGTCCCTGTCGCGCAGCCGCATAGAAAAATTGATCAAGAACCGCCAGGTCACCTTGAACGGCGCCGTCCTGCTCAGGAAAAGCCAGGAGATCTTCCCCGGCGACCGCATCGTGGTTGAGATCGTCAGCGCAGAGGACAGCGTTTACTCACCGTCCCGGCCTTTGCAAAAACTGTTCGAAGACGAATGGCTGCTGGTCATCGACAAGCCGACCGGCCTGACCGTCCACCCCGGCGCCGGCGAAAAGCAGGAGACCGTGCTCGACATTTTCCGCTTCCACTACCCGCAGATCACCACCATGGCCGACCAGGAACGCCCGGGCATCGTGCACCGGCTGGACAAGGACACCTCCGGTGTCCTGATCCTGGCCAAGAACGAGGAAACGCTGGAGAGGATGCAGGAGCTTTTCCAGGAAAGGGAGATGCAAAAAACCTACCTGGCGCTGGTCAAGGGGCGACTGCGATTCCTCAATGGCACCATCGACCTGCCCCTGGGGCGCAGCCTGAAGCACCGCGCCCGTTTCGAGGTCGTGGGCGAGGACCGCGCCGACCGGCGCGACGCGGTCACCGATTTTTCGGTCATCCGCGCTTTCGAAAAATTCTCCTACGTGCGCCTGATGCCGCATACCGGCCGCACCCACCAGCTGCGCGTACACCTGGCCCATTTCGGCAATCCAATCCTGGGCGACATCCTGTACGGCAACCGCAAGCAGCTCGACCTGCCGCGCCTGGCCCTGCACGCCTATTCGATCGAGTTCACCCACCCCTTCACGCACAACGTCCTGCGCGTCACCTCGCCCCTGCCCGCCGACCTGCGTGGCTACCTAACCGCAAATTTCGCGGCGATCACGAAGAAGTAGGGACGAAAAATTTTCGCCCTTTCGACAATAAGACTATTTTGCAGTTGTTTGCAATATAGTCTTGACTTTTTTGCAAAGGCTTGTTTTGTGTGAGCGCCCCTGGTTATTTGACATTTGGTGAAGCCACCTTGCAAAAAGATGATCTAATCGCAATCACACTTGCGTTTGGTAATTCATTGTGCTAGGCTTGAATCATGGAAATCAAAAAACGCCGCTATTGGCTCGAGCATCTGGAGGCCTTGTGGGAGAAACGATCGGTGCTCTGGCTCTCCGGAACCAGGCGGACAGGAAAAACCTGTATCTGCCAGAGCCTGCCGCACTCCTTGTACCTGGACTGCGAACTGCCCAGCGCCCGGCGCGAGTTGGCCGACCCCGAAGCCTTTCTGGCCGCCCAGCGCGGTCAAAGGATCGTTCTCGACGAGATCCACCGGCTGCCCAACCCGAGCGAGTTATTGAAGATCGCGGCCGACCACTACCCCGAAGTAAAGATCGTGGCCACGGGTTCTTCCACCTTGGGCGCATCCTCCCGTTTCAAGGATACTTTGGCGGGGCGCAAACTGGAGATCTGGCTGCCGCCGATGATTTTTTGCGACAGCAAAGACCTGGGGCGGGAAGACCTGCCCCATCGCCTGCACCGCGGCGGCCTGCCCCCTTTTTTCCTGGCGCGTAGCTATCCAGAAAGCGAATACCGGGAATGGATCGAAGCCTATTGGGCCAGGGACATACTGGAGCTTTTCCGGCTGGAGCGGCGGTACTCATTCCTGCGTTTCCTGGAACTTCTCTGCCTGAACAGCGGCGGCATTTTCGAGGCGACCCACTACGCCATTCCCTGCGAGGTGAGCCGGACGACCATCGCCAACTACCTGGCTGTTTTAGAAGCGACCCATGTTGCTTATCTGGTCCGCCCATTCCATTCCCGGCGTTCAAGGGAGATCATCGCGGCCCCGAAAGTGTACGCTTTCGACACCGGCTTCGTCTCATTTTTCAAGGGCTGGAAAACCTTGCGTCGGGAAGATCTCGGATTGCTCTGGGAGCACTACGTGTTGAATGAACTCATGGGCCGCGGCCAGCGCCATGACGTCCGTTATTGGCGGGACAAAGCGGGGCACGAAATCGATTTCGTGCTCGCCTCGCCCGCTGGGAATGCGGCGATTGAGTGCAAGTGGTCGGCCGACGCTTTCGACCCGGCCGGGCTGAAATCGTTCCGCGGGCTTTACCCGAAGGGAAAGAACTATGTCGTTGCCAACGATGTCAAGAGAGCTTTCAATCGCCGCTACGGATCGCTGGAAGTCACATTCCTGGGTCTTGAACAATTGGACGAATCGGGGATCATTCCTAAATAAGCAAGGTTTCGTAGGGGAGGGTTTCAAACCCTCCTGTACATGAGAAGAGGGCACAGCACGCTGTGCCCCTACAGTTATTTCATTCGCGTTCGTACGTTTGCCCGGGTCATCCCTCTTTTGACGCAGGGATTCAAATAATTTTCGAAAGGATCAATTGGTTTATCGACACGTTTTCTTCGGCCGCCTTGATGGCCAGTTCGCGATGCACTTCAGGCGGCACGCGCAGGGTGAGATGGCCGCGGAATTTTTTTGATCCCAAGGGTTCGGGGGCGGCGCGCTTCTCGTCGCTCAGCCATTTCAGCGCTTCGGCCACCGCGACCTTGATCTGGCGCAAGGCCGCTTCCTGGGAACGGCCGTGGGCGCCGAGCCCGGGGAACTCGACGCAGCGAGCCACGAACACACCATCTTCCTCTGACCACTCGATGCGATAAGTATATCTTTCCACTTTACTTCCCATGTTTCGCCTCCAATTTTTCCAGCGCCCGCTTGACGTCCCTGACCTGGTACGGTTTGGCCATCTTGCCGTCGCGCTGCAGGTTGACGAACGGCTCCCCGGGCCACGGCGTCTTGAAGATGTGATGGCTGCCGCGAACCCTGGGCTCGCCGAAAAGTTGCCGGCAGAGATTCAGCAGGTCCTCGAAGCGTACATTCTTCGGGTTGTCAAGCAGGCTTTTGTCCACGCAATAATAATAGCATATACGCTATCACTTTTCAACTGATTTTATTTTTATTGTTTTTGAATGCGGGAGGGTTTCAAACCATCCCCTACATAAAATCATTTTTCCCCAACCGATCGATCCCCATATTTCCCATTAATCGCCCTAATTATCAGATTTTAGATAACAATTTTATTTTTAGATAAAAAATCTTTGAATGATCAAGACAAATATGCTAATCAAGAATCGTGATGTTGTTAGAAAAGTATATTTCGTATAATTATAGTTAGCAAGACTGCGCGATTAGTTTGAAGGGAGGTGAAGATGTTTTGCCGCTCACAAAGTCATGGGACGTGTAGCCAATTCTCACGACGGGACTTCTTGAACACCACGTCATGGACGGCTCTTAGCTGGTGCGCCGGTTCTTTGCTGACAAATCTTTCCTACCTGCTGGCAAGCGAGAGGAAAGACACGAAGGAGATTGCCGAAAAGCGCGCCGTATCGACGACCACAGGATTGGTTATCGATGATCGGTATCTTCGTCACACACTGGGAAAGGGGCATCCCGAGTCACCTGAACGATTGAAAGCCATCCTTCGACGGCTGAAGGACTCGGGGCTGGACAAAGCTGCCAGATCCATCGCTCCATCTGTGGATCCCATCTCGTACATACGCACCGTTCACCCAGATTCGCATATCAACCGCATTGCAGAGCAGGCGCATGACGAATCAATATGTCGATTGGCAGTGTCTGGGGCTCTGGCCGCAGTGGACGCGGTCTGCACGGGTGAAGTGCCGAATGCCTTCTGCGCCGTTCGGCCGCCGGGACATCATGCCTCACATACTGGCGAGTATGGATTCTGCTTCTACAACAATGTCGCCATTGCCGCACGCTACGCCCAGAAGAAACACAAGCTGGCCAGAATCCTCATCGTGGATTGGGACTACCACCACGGCAACGGCACTGAATGGGCATTCTATGATGATCCAACGGTGTTGTTCTTCTCCACACACGCTTTGTATGCCTTCCCTGGAACCGGCGCCGCAGACAGGACCGGCGAAGGTAAAGGGAAAGGCTTCAACATCAACGTGCCGCTGCCGCGCGGCGCCGATGACAAGATGATTCTCAATGCTTTCACGGAGCGGCTTATCCCGGCCGCGAACACATTTCGACCTGATCTGGTGTTGATTTCAGCCGGCTTCGACAGCCGAAAGGATGATTTGCTTGGCGATTTCGCTGTCACCGATGCAGGATTCGTTGAACTCACGAAGCTGGTGATGTCTATTGCCGCGACCTATTCCCGCTCACGTGTCGTGTCAATTCTAGAGGGCGGGTACAACACAGAGGGACTGGCTCTGGCCGTTGAGTCACACGTCAGGACATTGCTCGGCACTTGATGAGAGGTACGAATATGCCATAGGGCGTTGCCAACAAAGCGTTGTACAACGACGCGATAAACCGCGCGCATGAACGCAGTCGTTATGAAAGCCATATGGATCGGTTCTCCAGGTTCCAGAAATCATAATCACCCCTCATCTCAGCAAAATTCTTTTTCATGTGTAGGGGAGATTCGATGAATCGCCCTGCATATCAATCAGTCACAAACGAGGCGAACCAAGCAGGGCGTTCCAGCGGAACGCCCCTACGAATGTTTTTTCCTTTTGTCTTGGGCACGTGTCCGCCAGGCGAAACGCCGGCGGATGCCCCTACGTTTTTTCTAGCCTGCATTGGTACGGAACGCACATGTGCGTTCCCTACTCTTCATGATTTCCGCTCCGGGCGCTTTTGCTGTATAATAACCGCTTTGGTAACAAATGCAAACCCGACACGCATTCCCGGACCTGCGCCTGGCCGAAATCAAGAAAGACGGCCGCCTGCGCCTGCATTTCTCAGGAATAGTCCAGGGCGTGGGTTTCCGGCCTTTTCTCTACCGCTCGGCTGAAAAATTTAAACTGAAAGGTTTTGTCAAGAACACCAGCGCCGGCGTGACCCTGGAAGTGGAGGGCGGCCGCCTGAGCGAGTTCGTCCGCCACATCGTCCGCCACGCCCCGCCCCTGAGCCATATCGAAACCCTGCGTCTCGAAGCGATCCCGGTCCGGCAGTCCAAGGAATTCTCCATCCTGGAAAGTGACTCACGGGGACAAAAAAATGTTCTGGTATCACCCGATATAGCCCTTTGCCAAAACTGTCAAAAAGAAATGGCCGATCCAGGCGATCGCCGCCACGCCTACCCATTCACCAACTGCACCGACTGCGGCCCGCGCTTCACCATCATCGCTGGACTGCCCTACGACCGCCCGCTGACCACCATGAAGGGTTTCAAAATGTGTCCCGACTGCCGGCGCGAATATGAATCGCCGTCCGACCGCCGCTACCACGCCCAGCCCGTCTCCTGTCCCCATTGCGGGCCGAAACTGAAATTGCTGGTCAAGGGCAGGGAAAGAAAAGGGGATGCGCTGGCCCTGGCCCTAAAAATACTGCAAGCCGACAAAGTTCTGGCTGTCAAAGGGGTCGGCGGCTTTCACCTCGCCTGCCGCGCGGCGAGCGCGGCGGCCATGGCCCGGTTGCGGCATTTAAAACAAAGGAGCGGCAAGCCTTTCGCCCTCATGGCCGACCTGGAAATGATCCGCCAACACTGCCTGATATCTCAAAAAGAAAAAGAATTACTTACCAGCCCGGCCGCGCCCATCGTACTGCTCCAGGCCCTGCCTGGGGACAGGCTGGCGCCCCTGTCCGCCCCAGGCCAGGGGCGGATCGGCTTCATGCTCCCCTACTCGCCGCTGCACCGCCTGCTGATCGAAAAGATGGGCGAGCCGCTGGTCATGACCAGCGCCAACCGTCGCGACGAGCCGATCATTTTCCGGGATGCGGCCGCGGAACTGCCAGAACTCAGCGATGCTATACTCAGTCACGACCGGCCCATCCACGCCTTTGCCGACGATTCGGTTGTCTGCAGTTTCGCCAAAGAAAGTTATTTTTTCCGGCGCAGCCGCGGCTTTGTGCCGCTGCCCATGCGCCTGCCTTTTTCCAGCCCCGAGACCGTCCTGGCCCTGGGCGCCATGCTCAAAACCACCTTCACCCTGATCTACGGGAACCGGGCCCTGGTCAGCCAGCACATCGGCGATAGCGAATCGGCCGCGGCCCTGAAAATGGAAAAATTCGCCATCAGCCACTTCCTTAAATTGTTCGCCCTGCGCCCAAAAGTCATCGCCATGGACAGCCACCCTGGCTATCCCAACCGCCTGCTGGCCGCAGATTTTCCGCACTGCGAAATCATCGAGGTCCAGCACCACCGCGCCCACATCGCCTCCCTGCTGGCCGAAAGCGGCGAGACAGGCAAGGTCCTGGGCATCGCCCTGGACGGCAGCGGTTACGGGGATGACGGCACGTCTTGGGGTGGAGAATTTTTCCTCGGCAATCTGAGCGGCCTTGACCGCGTCGGCCACCTGCTGCCCATGTTCCTGCCCGGCGGCGACGCGGCCACCCGCGAGCCCTGGCGCATGGCCCTCTCCCTGCTTCTGTCCCTCCCCGGCGCCGAAAAAGCAGCCGGGCGCTTCGCCGACAAATTCGGCCGCAAAGGCGAGCAGGTGCTGGAAAGCATCGTCCAACGCCGGGGCGGAGTCATGACCTCAAGCTGCGGACGGCTTTTCGACGGTGTGGCCGCGCTGCTCGGCCTGGGTGATCACAATTCCTACGAAGGAGAACTCCCTTCCCTGCTCCAGGCCGAAGCTGAGAGGGCCCGTCCGCAAAAGAAGCCCTACCCTTTCGCCATAGAAAAAAAAGCCGGTATTTTTGTTTTAAACATGCTGCCGGCCGTGGCCGCCATGCTGCAAGACAAAAGGGGCAGGGCCGAAAAAGCCCGCTGTTTTCACCTGACCCTGGCCAGCGGCCTGCAGGACATGGCCAGCCGTTGCACCGGCACTTCGGGAATAAGAAAGGCGGCCCTGAGCGGCGGCGTTTTTCAGAATACACTGCTGCTCACGATGAGCAGGAACCTGCTCAAGAAAAACGGTTTCCAGGTGCTGCACCATACCCAGGTCCCGGCCAACGACGGCGGCATTTCGCTGGGACAAGCGGCGCTGGCGGCCGCAAAATACCACAAGGAGTTTTAATCATGTGTTTGGCCGTTCCCATGAAAGTCATCGAGATCAACAACGATATGGCCGTGGTGGAAAGCGCCGGCCTGCGCCGCGAAGTCGGCATCATGCTGCTTGACAAGGTCAAGCTCAACGATTGGGTGATCATCCACGCCGGCTTTGCCATCTCCAAGCTGACCAAAAAGCAGGCCCGGGAGACCCTGGCCCTTTTTAAGGAAGGGAATTTCTTTGGCTGAAGCAACCGCACTGACCCGCCTGGCCGAGCGCCTGCGCAGTTTTCCGGCCCGCCCCGGGACCAAGATCATGGAGGTCTGCGGTACGCACACCGTGGCCATCCGCCGCTCGGGGCTGCAGCACCTCCTGCCCGCCGGAGTGAAACTCGTTTCCGGACCGGGCTGCCCGGTCTGCGTTACCCCGGACCGCTTCATCGATGAAGCCCTGGCCCTAGCCCGGCAGGGAGTGGTGGTCACCAGCTTCGGAGACATGCTGCGCGTCCCGGGCAGCCGCTCCTCTCTGGAAAAGGAACGCGCCGCCGGTGCCGCCATCCGCGCCGTTTATTCGCCGCTCGACGCCCTGAAAATCGCCGGCGAGTCGGGCAAAGAAACTGTATTCCTGGCAGTAGGGTTCGAGACCACGGCGCCGGCCATCGCCGCCGCGGCCATGAAGGCCCTGGAAAAAAAGATTTCCAATTTCTCCCTGCTCACCGCCCTGCGGCTGGTGCCGCCGGCCCTGCAGGCCTTGATCGCCGGGGACACGGACCTTTCGGGTTTTTTGCTGCCCGGGCACGTCTCGGCAATCATCGGCAAGCAAGCCTATGATTTTTTGCTTGAGCGGCGGCTGCCCGGAGTGATCAGCGGTTTCACAGCCGAAGATATCATCTCATCACTGCTCTTGTTGCTGGAAATGAATAATAAGGATATATATAAGGTCATGAACAACTATCCGCGCGTGGTGCGTGACAACGGCAATGAAAAATCGAGGCAAGTACTGGCCGAAGTGTTTGAACCCGTCGACGCCGAGTGGCGCGGCCTTGGCGCCATCCCGGCCAGCGGCCTGCAGCTCAAACCCGCTTTTGCCGCCCTGGACAGCCGCCGCCGCTTTGCCATTCCAAACGAGACGGTCCGGCCCCACCGCGGCTGCCGCTGCGGCGACGTGCTGCGCGGCCTGATCGATCCGCCGGCCTGCCCGCTGTTCAACAAGGCCTGCCGTCCCGACCGGCCGCTGGGACCGTGCATGGTGTCGTCGGAAGGCAGCTGCAGCGCCTGGGTGACCTATGGATAAGATCCTGCTGGCCCACGGCGGCGGCGGCAGCAAGAGCGCCGAACTGACCCGGAGCGTGTTCCAGCGCTTCCTGCGCGACCCGCTGCTCCTGGAAATGGACGACGCCGCCCGCCTGGACGGCCTGGTATTCACCACCGACAGCTTCGTGGTCCGGCCGCTTTTTTTCCCCGGCGGCGACATCGGCAGCCTGGCCGTCTGCGGCACGGTCAACGACATGGCGGTCATGGGCGCCGAACCGCTTTATCTCTCCATCGCCTTTATCATCGAGGAGGGATTCCCGGTCGCGCAACTGGAAAAGATCCTGGCCTCAATCGCCGGCGCCGGCCGCGAGAGCGGCGTGCGCATCGTCTGCGCCGACACCAAGGTTGTGGAAAAAGGCAAGGCTGACGGCATCTTCATCAACACTGCCGGCATCGGCCGCCCGCTCTTCAAAAAGCCGGTAGAGCCGAAACGCATCCGTCCCGGGGACGCCATTTTGATCAACGGCCCGCTCGGCCTGCACGGCGTTTCGGTGCTGACCGCCCGCGGCGAATTCGGCCTGCAGGGAAAGATCAACAGTGACGTGGCCCCGCTCTGGGGTCTGATCAAAACATGCCGCAACCTGGATATCCCCTTCATGCGCGACCCGACCCGCGGCGGCCTGGCCCAGACCCTGAATGAACTGACGCACAAAAAAAAGTTCGGCCTGCGCATCTGGGAAGGCAAATTGCCCATTCCCAAGAAAGTGGACGCGGTCTGCGATCTGCTCGGCTTCGATCCCCTGCATGTCGCCAATGAAGGCAAGGTGGTCATGGTTGTGTCCCGACCCGACGCGGCCAAGGCATTGAAAATCATGCAAAGCCATCCGCTGGGTAAGGGCGCCTGCCTGATCGGTGAAATCACGAAGGAAAATCCCGGCCGCGTGATCATGGCCACCCGCGCCGGCAGCGAACGCATCGTTATGTCCCCGGTCGGGGAGATCCTGCCCCGCATCTGCTGATGCACGAAGGAGCCATCGCCGCCGCCTTGATCCAGAGCGCCCTGGAGGTGCGGGAACGGGAAAAAATCGACCAGGTCAAGACCATGACCGTGCTGATCGGCCGTTTGCACCACGTGGTCCCCGAAGTGCTGCAGAACCATTACCGCATCCTGAAAAAAGAGCATCCTCCCCTGTCCAGGTCCAGGCTGGTCATCGAAATCGCCCCGGTGGCGATCACCTGCCGCGCCTGCGGGCAGGAAACCCCGATCGAACAAGCGACCTTCGCCTGTTCTTCCTGCCATGCCACCGATATCGAAATCACCAGCGGCCGGGAGATGCACCTGAAAGAGATCGAAGGCACCAAAGCCAATAAAAGGCAATGTAGGGGCGGTTCGCGAACCGCCCTTACAAAAAGAAAATAACAAATCCCAAGCACCAAATCCCAAATAAGCACCAAAATCCAATGACCAAATGACCCAAACGAAGAGAAAAGAAATACGTAATGCGTGATGAGAAACCGCAATAGTCCGAAATATTTCAAAGATTCTAGTTCCTTCACATTACGCATCATGGAGTTCATTAAGCTTGTTCACGTATAACGTTTTTATTTTGGACATTGGAATTTGGAAATTGGAATTTATTTGTTATTTGGTGCTTGGATTTTGGAATTTATTCTTTTCTTTTTCTTGCCGTACACCGTCAACCGTACACCGTACACCGAGTCTTTTTATTTCATCCCCGGCTTGTTCTTCAATATCTCGATCCAGCTCTCCAGCCCGGCACCGTTGTGGGCCGAAACCTCGATGACGGCGCAAGCCGGATTGACCTTTTTGATATTTTCACGCAATTTTTTCAGGGAAAAATTTTTCAGGGGCAGGAAATCGGTCTTGGTGACCAGGCACAATTGCGAGACCTGGAAGGCCAGCGGGTATTTCAAGGGCTTGTCTTCGCCCTCGGTGACGCTGATCAGCAAAACGTTGAGGTGGGCGCCGACGTCGAACTCGGCCGGGCAGACCAGGTTGCCGATGTTTTCCACGAACAAAAGATCCATGCCGTCCGTGCCCAGCTCGTCAATGGCGGTCCGGATCCATGAGGCTTCCAGGTGGCAGTCACCGCCGAAGGGGCCGGTGTTGATCTGGTAGGCCTGCACGCCCAGTTTCTGCAGGCGCTCGGCGTCCAGGGTGGTCTGGATGTCGCCCTCGATGATCTTTATTTTTTTGCCCAGCTTCTTGACCGTCTCCTCAATCAGGGTGGTCTTTCCCGAACCCGGCGAACTCATCAGGTTGACAAAGAATATATTTTTCTTCCTCAGGTCTTTTCTGATCCCCTCAGCGATGGTGTCATTGGCCTTGAGCAGCTTCTGCATGACATTAATTTTTTTTGTTTCCATGGCTTTTTTATACCGCATCGCAAGCGATAAAGCAAGGGCAGATGGCTATCACCAGTTTCTGATCTCTTTGAACCATTGTTTCGTATTCTTCGAGAAGTAATAATCAATGGCTTTGATTTTATTTCTTGCATTGCTATAATGGAACCGGGAAACTGGAACAGGAGTGCTTTAAGGAATAATGTAATGAATAAAAACATCGAAAAATCGGAAATTATTATATATCAGACGGAAGATGGAACAACTAAAATAAATGTAAGATTAAAAAACAATACCGTGTGGCTAAATCAAAATGATATAGTTGAATTATTTCAAAGTTCTAAGCCAAATATCAGCGAACACATTAAGCACATTTTTAAAGAAGGCGAACTCAATGAAGGATCAGTTGTTCGGAATTTCCGAACAACTGCATCTGATGACAAGAAATATAGCGTTAAATACTATAATCTTGATGTTGTTATTTCTGTAGGATATAGAGTAAAGTCCCAGCGTGGAGTGCAATTTCGCATCTGGGCAACAGAACGGCTTCGTGAATATTTAATAAAAGGTTTCACGATGAACGATGAACTGCTCAAAAACGGCGGAGGGTATTTTGAAGAACTGCTTGCTCGTATTCGCGACATCCGTTCTTCTGAAAAGGTATTTTATAGAAAGGTTCTTGATATTTATGCAACAAGCGTAGATTACGATCCTGATACGAAAGCTACAAAAAGGTTTTTTCAGACAGTGCAAAACAAACTTCATTGGGCGGCCCACGGGCACACTGCCGCAGAAATAATTTTTAAACGGGCAAATTCTAATGAACCGTTTATGGGACTGACTTCTTTCAAAGGGAACAAACCAAAAATAAAAGATGTCACTATAGCAAAAAATTATTTAAGAGAAGAAGAAGTTGCTGTATTGAATCGTCTTGTTTCTGCCTATCTTGATATTGCCGAAGTCAATGCCATGCAAAGAAAAACAATGACAATGGCAGACTGGATTGATGTGCTCAACGGGTTTATAAAAATGTCCCGGCAAAATGTACTGGTTGATGCCGGGAACATATCGGCCGAGCTTGCCGAAAAAAAAGCACATTTGGAGTATTCTGCTTATACAGAAAAAAGCATGGATGAATTAACGGCAGTTGAAAAACACTTTCTCCAGTCAATCGAAGCCACTGAAAAAAAGTTACTTAAAAAGAAAAAAGAGAACTGATTGTGCCGGAAAAATATATTCTCTACTATCCTGTGCGGAATTTTTAAATGGCAGGAAAAAAATGACCAAAGAGCTTTTTCAATTCAAGATCGTCCTGATTGGAAGCGAGCCTCCGATCTGGCGCCGTTTTCAGGTGGAAAATTCAATCGATTTTCGTACTTTTCATGAGCTGATCCAGCGGGTGATGGGCTGGGAGAATTGCCATCTTTATGAATTCATTGACGGAAAGCATCATATTTTTGATGTGGATGAGGAGGATGTCCAATTCGGAACCGAAAACGAAGGTATCAATCCCGCCTCTGTTTCCCTGGATACGATTTTTAGGAAAGTGGGAAAAAGCATGGAATATGTTTATGATTTTGGCGATCATTGGCTGCATAAAATCGTTTTCGAAAAAAAAATACAATGGCAGGGGGGAGACGATTATCCCATCTGTCTGGCAGGCGACCGGGCCTGCCCGCCCGAAAACAGCGGCGGGCTTAGCGGTTTTTATGCGAAACTGGCGCTATGCAATGGCGATGATGGCCATTTTCCCGTAAATGATGCCAATGCGGTGCGAGCTTGGCTTGGCGACTATAATCCGTTGAAGTTTGAATGTAATGAGATCAATCGTGATTTGCGGATCAAGGACTTGGATTGTAGAAAAACTGATGAAAAAGTGGAGGATTTTTTAGATGAAAAGGATATGGCCGGAGAGTCTTTCACATTGGAGGAAATGATCAATTATTGCGGAATTGAAGCAAAAGCCGTAAACCGAAAGGAATGGAGCGAGTTCATCATGTCCGAACCGGACTTTGTTTTCGATCAGGGGTTTTATCACCCGAAAAGCTCTTTTCTACATGAATTTTCGCTGCGGATCATTCCCATGCAAGAGGAAGTGGAACAAGGCATTCTGCTTCCAGGGCATAGAATTCTCCCTTTCCAGCCAAGCGGATTGACCGTGGATGACATTGATCTGACATGGAAGGGAAAGGAGATCTCAACATTTGACATGATGATCGGAGAACTTGAAATAATCGCTTATTTTGCCATGCTGGATCCCGAAGAAATGCCGTTTGAGGTGGATGAAATTCGACCCGTCACCGAAGTGGAAGCTATTGTTTTTGATATGAGAAAATTCTATAAGGAGCACCGTTTTCGTTCGGGAGATTCGATCGTTCTGCAGCCGCTTAAAATCAGAGATGGGATATTTACCCTCCGCTATGAGCCGCTTGAAGTAATGATAAAGAACCGGAAAGCGATTGCGGCAAGCGATCAATTGTTCATTGCGGCATTGCGTAATGCCTATCGCGGTAAAAAGCTGACCAAAGGATTCCAGTACCAATTACTTGATGCTTATTTTCATTTGCGCTGTCAGCACCCATGGATTCCGGGCACTCCGCTTGATTTGTTGCTGGGGAAATATTCTGAATTGTTGAAGTATAACCAAGAAGGACGAAAAATATTGCATTTCCGCTGATAGCAGTTCAGCAGGGAAAAAGAGCGGTTTTTAGCCTAAGAGTCAGACTTGCCGGAGTAAAATCGATGGGGAAACCCGAATACTCAATTGAACTTGATTAACCCGCATTTCTCACAGATATTGTCGCGAAATTGTGCAGATGGGTATGGATACAAGGAAGGCGACCGAGGAGACCGGAGACGTACTGTTGGTACGATGGAGGTATCCGACCGAGCCTGACGCAGTAGACATGCCCATATCCGCAATTGCAGCAAATATTTGTGAGAAATGCGGGTTAAGTATCAGTCAAAAGAAATAATAAAATCATGAATCGACACGGCTTAAATGTTTTCAAAAAGTCAAACACTGAGAAGGATTTTCCTTCAGTAAGTTTTGTTCCTGAAAACTGAAATACCCTTTTCGACTGATAATAACATGATCAAGAATCCGCAAACCGAGGATCTCGGCAGCAGCGATCAGACGTTCATGCAACTGCCTGTCGGAATCACTTGGCTGGAGATCGCCCGAGGGGTGGTTGTGGGCTATAATCACAGCAGCGGCTCGATCAGCGATCACATCGGCAAAAACCTCGCGTGGATGTACCTGGCTTTGGTTTAGCAGGCCGATAGTGACCACGCGTTTTTCAATGACCTCATTGGCTCCATTTAAGGAAAAACAAAGGAAATATTCCTGCTGCTTGTCGGCGATATCGGCAAGCAATGGCAGAATATCCTGAGCACAGCAGATTTTAACCGTTTCCTTAAGCAGATGGCGACGGGCCAGTTCAAATGCCGAAAGGATCTGCGCAGCTTTGGCCAAGCCCATACCGGGAACTGAGAGCAATTGATCAAGCGTCAATTTGTTCCTATGTTCCTTGATCAATTTGGCCACGTTCATGGCCATGGTTCTCACATCGACACCTTTTGTTCCCGAGCCTAGTATAGGGTCTGCTGACAAACGATTTTGCTTCATTTCGGTGACAAAAGATGAGTGTCATCAGCTTTTCTTCATACTGATCACTGGTTTTTCTTTCCCGTTTTCATCCCATTTTCGCTAATGCCGTCTTCAGATTCATGGCCAACACCCCGCAGCGGACCCACATCTCTGAGCCCGCGACGCTTTGGTAGCGGATTCGATCGAGCATGAAGTGTTCTTTGCCATGCCCGATTCCACCTTCGATCTGGTTCCTCTCTTTCTGCCTCTTTTTCAGCCAACGATCCCTGCCGTTCTCGTCCTGGCGCGGACGCCCCAGTGCCGGCAGGGCGCCTTCCACCCGCATCCGTTTGAGCATGTCGCGGTTCTTCCGGTTCCCATACAGCCGGTCCCCGGTCAACCATTCCGGCTTTTTACCGAAGAGTTTTTGGAACTTTTTCACCTGCCGGCGGACGATGTCCTCATCCGCCTCCGAGAACACGTTGTGTGAAAAATGTTCCACGAACATGAACCCGCCCGCGTGCGTTAACGCTACCTTCGGACCGAACTCAACCTCCCGGCCACTCTTGCCCCGCACCACCGGCCGCACGTACGGCCGGTGCACGCTCACGATGCGGTCGGCCACCCGGTGAATCTTCTCCCGGTACATATGCCGTTGCTGTTCGTACAACCGTTGCACCACCTGGAAGCGCTCCACAATCTGGCGCTCCACTTTCCGGCCCAGTTGGCCCAATCTGGTCTTGGCATCATTGAACTGCCCGATCAGCCGGCGCACGTAGTTCAGCATCTGCCGCTTGGCTTTCTCCACCGTCTTCTTGCGTTTTGTCTTTTTCTTGGTGAAGTTCAGGTATACCTTGCGAGCCGTGCGCTTGTAGGTACGATAGCGATGCCCCAGCCGCCGGCCCATTCCCGTCACCCGCTCCACCAGCCATTCCCTCGCCTTGTTCAACAACCCCACGTCACTCGGGTACTTCACGTTCTCCGGGAACACCGTTGCGTCGACCAGCATCCCCCGGGCGCGGATGATGCGGCGCTCGATCAGCAGACGGTACGTCCGCTCCTCCATGTAGCGAAAGAACTCAATCCCAACCTTCTTGCGCAACCGCGTCAGTGTGCTGGCGTCCAACATCTTGCATGTCACGAAACGCTCGAACCCGCAGAACATCTGCATGTACGGGTTCTCCAGCACCGCCTCCACGATCTCCCGGTCGCTGGCCCCGGTCATGTGCTTGAGCAGCATAAAGCCGATGAACAACCGGCCGTCCGTGCCCGGCCGGCCGGTGTGCGAGAAGTGCGAAGCATACTCGCCCTCCAGCTCGTCCCAAGGGATCAATTCGGCGATGCGCAGCCAACGGTTGGTCTCGTCCAACTGGCCGCCGAACGGCAATAACTCGGAAAACAGGGGCTTGGTTTGACGATCTTTTGGTTTATACATGGGGCTCTCTGAAAAGTAAAAGTGCAAGGTTTTTGAGGGGTAAAAGCATTAAACCGTGCACTTTACAATTATTTTTCAAGACCCATTATACTCGAAAACCCCTTTCAGATCAATCTTTCAGGGAATATATTTTGTTTTTCAGCAGACCCTAGTATAGCCGTCACCAATTCCTGATCGGTCAATGCGCCGGCACCTTTTTCTTTCAGTTTCTCCCGCGGCCGGCCATGTTTTGGTAAATCTTTAATGGTAAGTTTTTTCATTCTTTTCAATCACTCCACTTGCTTTTTCATTGCAATCGTCCTAAACTTAATGCAGGCCTGCTTTGCCTGAAATCCGACTTCATGTCGTCGCGGGGTATCCCTCTCAGGGTAATAGTGAGCTCAACTTTTTTTTTGCAAATTTGTTTTAATTTCCTTTGTGGCTCATTTATTAACCAGAAACTTTGTTGTGGCTCACTTTTGCCATTTTTTGATCCACAAAACCACCTTAAGAACATTTCCCACCTGAATCAAACAGCACTTTATCATTGTTTAAATCAATGTTAATATTTTTTTTTGTTGTGCTTAAACAAATGAAATATCTTTTCATATCGGCACTTTAAAATATTTTAGAATATGCTATTTCATTGTTTATATATATCTTCCTTTTGTTAAAACAATGAATCCTTATCAACCCAAAACCCACTTAGAATATCTTTTTGAACCATTGTTTTGTATTCTCCCCGATCGTCGTAAAGCACTGAGAAGATTATGAAGCAGATCTTGTTTTTTTTGAGTAGTAAGGGGCTTTGATTTTTTATTTTACATTGCTATAATGGAACCGGTTTATGAGAGGAGGAGGGGATTGTTCTAACAGCAATTAAATTTACACTATGAAAAAAACATTATCTAAACTTAAAAAAGTAGATTTGCGAGATGTTTGGGGACATGAAGCTCTTGATTTTACAGATTGGCTCGCCCAACAGGAAAATCTTGATGCTTTGAGTGAAGAAATCGGCGTTGATATTAAATTGCTTAAAACCGAAGCCAATGTTGGCAAGTATATGGTCGATATTTTGGCAGAGGAAGAAGCGTCGGGAAGAAAAATCATCATAGAAAATCAGCTTGAAGATACAAATCATGACCATTTGGGTAAAATTATCACTTATGCATCCGGCTATGACGCTGAAATTATTATCTGGATTGTCCGCAATGTCCGGGATGAACATCAAAAAGCGATTTAATGGCTCAACGAACATACTGACGAAAATATCAGCTTCTTTTTAATAAAAATTGAAATTTGGCAGATTGATGGCTCAAATCCAGCGCCAAAATTTGAAATAATGGTCAGTCCAAATGAATGGGCTAAAGCTATCAAAACCAGTCCAGCTAATGGTGAATTAACTGCCACAAAACTACAACAGCTTGAATTCTGGAATAAGTTTAAAAACTCCGTACGTAAAAACGATAGCAGAATTCGCTTAAGAACTCCTCGCCCACAACATTGGTACAATGTGAGTATGGGGAGTTCCGATGCTCATGTAGCCTTAACGATTAATTCTCGCGAAAACCTGATAGGTTGCGAAATTTATATCAGTAGAAGCAAAGAATTATTTAATTTTTTGCGCGAAAAAAAAGATGAAATTGAAAAAGAAATTAGTGAAACAATTGAATGGGTAGATGCTGCGGTTGCTTCCCGTATAAAAATCAAAAAGGAAGTTTCGGGAGTATTTGATCAAGTAGAAGCAGAAAAATATTTTGTTTGGCTTTATGAAAAAACCATCTTATTCCAAAATATATTTAGTAAATACTTTAAGGAGTTTAAAAATAGTATTTATGAAAAATAACACCGCAAATCTTATTGACGAAATCTTTGTTGAACCGGAAGTCAAACACGGCTTAAATGTTTTTAAAAGTCAAGAAGTCAAGCACCGAGCAAGATTTCCCAGCACAAAAACTGTCATTTTAAAACCTGACTCTAATGTCGATGTTAGCAAGTAGTTATCTGCAATGTCATTAATATTGAGGTGCTCAAATGGAAAAAGGAATCATACTTTTGCTCCTTGGTACTGTAATAGGATTCATGTCTTCCTATATCATGTGGAAAGTTCAAATAAAATATAACAAGAAAAATATTGCTCAAGGATTTTATCTAGAAATATCTTCATTGGAGAAAACGATTGAACTGTATGCAAATGCATTTAAAAATCCTGGGCCGGGAGCAGGTCAGGTCGAAATACTTCAACCATTCTATGGCGATGGTCTCTTTTTCACTTTTCGTAAAGAAATGTTTGGTTTTAACCAAAATTTATCGAAAAATCTTTTTGATTTTTACAATAATCTTCTTGCAGCAGAAAGAGATCGACGGGTGGATAAATCTAACCAGTTCTTTAGGCAAGCAAATGACGAAATGAAAGATTCAATCAAAAAAGCGTATATCCTCTTACCGAATTTAAAGGAATTATTGAAAAAAGAATTTTCATGATTAAACTGGAAACGGCACAGCAGATAAAAGTGGTACGATGGCCAGGTCTTGAATTAACAGATTTTTAATGGTAATTTCAAAGCATGTTGCGTCCATTCATGGTGGAGTACCCGGGAGCTGATTATCATATCACTTCCCGAGGCAAAGTATTGGTTCAAATAGTAATTAAAAAGGGGAATTAATGACTAGTAATCTGCCTTATTTCAAATTATTTGAAGCATTAAAAGTTTTTTCAAAATCATTAACTACGAAGTTTACCGCAAGATCTTTAGGGCAACCGGAAGCTCAACTTAATTCGCCTATAGAACAGTTATTCTCTGTGTATAGTAGCTCAATGGCGCAAAAAATCGTTTTAAAGGATGAATCTTCAATAAAACGACTTGGCCGGCCAGATTATGCAGTTGAGAGCAATGACCTGCTAATTGGATATATCGAACTCAAAGAACCGGAGAAGGGCGCAAATCCTGAAAAGTTTAAAGGACATGATGCGGAGCAATGGGAGAGGTTTAAAAATATTCCAAATATTCTTTATACAAGTGCGAATGAATGGGCTTTATACCGGGATGGAAATCTTGTTGATAAATTAGTACGAATCGACGGCGATGTCTGTACAGGCGCCGAAGATGCTGTATCAGAGGAAAACGCAAAGCATCTTTTCTCACTATTTACCACCTTCACCTCATGGTCGCCTATTGTTCCCAAGAAACCCAAAGAACTCGCTTCATATCTCGCACCATTTTGCCGACTTGTCCGCGATGACGTAATTGATGCTCTCAAAGATGAAGAATCACCGATGCAGTCTCTCAAAACCGAAATTCAGAACCTTCTGTTTCCCGACGCTGACGATTTCCGTTTTGCCGATGCCTATGCTCAAACAGTCATATTCGCCTTATTGCTTGCACACCTTGAAAAGGCCAACGTTCTCGATTTACGGAACGCCTATGATACCCTTGAAAAACATCATTCTTTGCTGTCCCGCTCACTAGAATTTCTTACCGATAAATCTGCTCAAAAAGAAATAAGTACATCTCTTTCGCTTGCGCAACGTGTTATTAGTGCAACACCACGACAAGCGCTCAGTGCGTCAAGCGATACATCCGACCCGTGGTTGTTTTTCTATGAAAATTTTCTTGCGGCTTATAACCCTACATTGCGTAAAAAAGCGGGCGTTTACTATACACCGCTTAAAGTAGCTCAATGCCAAGTAAGGCTTATAGACGAAATCCTGCAAAAACAATTCGGCAAAGAAATGGGTTTCGTTGAAGCTGGTGTCGCGACACTCGACCCTGCTGTAGGCACGGGGACATACCTGCTTGCTATCATTAAGCATGCGCTTGACCGTATACGAAAAGAAGAGGGGGTTGGCGCGGTTAAAGGCGGTGCGCGTTCGCTTATTCACAATCTTCACGGATTTGAATGGATGGTGGGCCCGTATGCTGTAGCACAGCTTCGATTTTCTCAAGCGCTCACTCAATATAACGTTGCATTACCTGAAACGGGTACTGGAATTTATCTCACAAACACTCTTGAATCTCCGCATGTCAAGCCTCCCGCACCGCCTCTTTTCCATAAGCCGATAGCGCAGGAACACGAACGCGCCCTTAAAGTAAAAGACTCGCAGCACGTTCTTGTATGCCTCGGTAATCCTCCGTATGGCCGCCATGAATCGGCGGATGACACTAACAAGGAAACAACCGGCGGCTGGGTACGCTACGGCGACGAGTCAGGCGCGCCGATTCTGGAAAGCTTTCTCCAGCCCGCGCGCGACGCGGGACATGGTATTCATCTTAAGAACATCTACAACCTCTATGTTTACTTTCTCCGCTGGGCGCTGTGGAAAGTATTCGAGCATAAAACGGCGGTCGGCCCAGGCATCGTTTCGTTTATCACAGCCTCGAGTTATATCGATGGCGACGCATTTTCCGGCGTGCGTGAACACTTGCGAAAAATCTGCGACCATGTTGACATAATAGATCTCGGCGGCGAAGGACGCGGGACAAGAAAAGACGAAAACGTATTCGCAATCCAAACTCCGGTGGCGATTTTTGTGGCATGGAGAAAAAAAGTAAAAAGCGTAGATGCTCCAGCGGAAGTAAGATATACGAAGATCGAAGGGACGAGAGAAGAAAAACTGGAGGCGCTGGGGAAGATTAAGAGCGAGAAAGAGTTGAAATGGGAGAAAGCGCCAGAAGGATGGAAGGAACCGTTCAGGCCGAAGACAAAAGGTATTTTTTCAATCTGGCCGAAGATTGATGATATATTCCCATGGCAAAATAATGGAATAAAATCAGGCCGTACTTGGGTGATTGCTCCTGATGAAAAAACATTAAGACAAAGACTCTACGAGTTTCAAAAGACGAATGATAAAGTCGTATTCTTTAAAAATTCTCCTACTGGTCGCAAATTTAATGACAAAGCTCGACAATTGCCACCAAACCAAGAAAACCTACCAGCCTTGTCAAAAGTCAATGATTTTCAAGCTTTCTCTATTATTCCGCATTCTTACCGTTCCTTCGATCGCCAATATATAATTGCAGATTCACGTTTTCTTGATCGTCCAGGCCCATCACTTTGGTATACACACAGCGATAAACAAGTGTATTTGTCGAGCTGTTTTCAACGAATTTTAGATATTGGGCCAGCATTAACTTGTGCTAGCGAAATTCCGGATTTAAACTATTTTTGTAATCGTGGTGCAAAAGATACTATTCCACTATTCTTAGATAATCAAGCCAGCATTCCCAACATCCTCCCCGGCCTTCTCGATTTATTGGGAAATGTCCAAGCCGAAGATCTTGCGGGCTATGTCTACTGTCTACTCGCTCATCCCGAATACACCTTACACTTCTCATCCGAACTTGTTAACCGTGAAGTCCGTGTTCCGTTTACAAAAAACAAAAAGCTTTTCGCCGAAGCCGCGGAATTCGGAAAATATCTTATTTGGCTCCACACTTATGGGGAACGCCTTTTTAATTCAAAAGACCGTCCCAAAAACAAAATCCCCAAAGGTTCGGCAAAAAACACTGTTGCCGTATCGGACAATAAAGAGAAATATCCAAACGAATATGAATATAATGAAGCTACAAAGACCATAACCGTTGGTGACGGGAAATTTAAGCCGGTATCAAAAGAAATCTGGAATTTCGAGGTGTCAGGCTTTAAGGTCGTGCAATCATGGCTTGGTTACCGCATGCGAGAACGCAAAGGTAAGAAATCCTCACCACTTGATGACATTCATCCAGAATCATGGACTTATGAGTTCACTCGTGAATTTCTTGAACTTCTTTGGGTTCTAGAAAAGTCGATTGAAGGCTATGCAAAGCAAAAAGAAATATTCGAGCGTGTTCTTGATAGCGAATTATTTAAAGCGGATGAACTGCCCAAGGTGCCTGAAGAGCTGAGAAAAGGGCCAAAAGAACCTAAATCAAATAAAATTAAAATAAGCCTTAGGTTTAAAGATTAAAATGAAACTAGATAAAATTTTTGTTTCAAGAATTGCTGGTTCTTGGTGCTTAGAATATAATTGCTGGCCTGAAGATCATCCGGGATGTGATATACGCTATGAAAAAGGATTTGATGGTTGCCCAAAATCAATAAAAAAAATCTCTGTTGGCAAAAGCGATGAAAGAGATAATTTATCTGGAGAGCCAGTTCAATAAAGTATATGGGACAGGGAAACTCAATAAAAGCATTTTACGAAATACATAGTTATGATTTCGAACAACAATTATCTAAGAAGATAAAAATTGAAATTGAGAGTAAAGGAAAAGAATACATTCTCGGTGTTGATGAAGAGGAGTATAAAAAATACCTTATAAATAAATTCACTCTCGAACCATTAAGTGTTGACTCTAAAAGTGAAACAATTGATGAACCACATATTTCAAAAGAATTGGTAGTAAACAGATTTTTTCAAGAAAAATATCAAGTTGATGTTTATAATTTCACAATAAGCTATCACTTCTCCGGTTCTTCTATTCTATTTCAAATTCAACCGAGCTCTTGTTCAGTGACTACAACTGATATTTATATCAACGAGCAAACCAATTCTGTTTCATTTAGTTTCAAACTCTACAAGAAGGACCCAGAGGAATTTAATAGAACCAAGAAAGAATATTACAGCCGTGCTTTTACTAATTTAGGAAATACAAATGTTTTTGCAATAAATTGGAATAATTCCCTTTCCAGAACAGTAGATACATATTTTCATGCACAAAAAGACAAGTATCAGCAAGAAAATGATTTTTTTGGAGCAATCAATGTGAAGGTTAACAAAAACACTACTTCAATTTTTTCTGCTCCAACAATTAAGAAAAAAATAATTCCTCAACCAACACTTTCAAAAAATAAAGAAATCTCTTCTGAACCATGGATGGCTAAAGAAATGTATGATGACATTCTTAAAGTCATTTACGAGTTAGGTAAGAGTATGGAGAAAAAGCCATCTACATATAGAAACAAGGATGAAGAGGATTTAAGGGACCAATTTCTTTTATTTCTTGAAACTCGGTACGATGGCACAACAGCAACAGGAGAAACATTTAATCGGGATGGGAAAACTGACATTATTTTAAAATACTCAAAAGATAACAGTAATCTTTTCGTTGCTGAATGTAAAATTTGGCATGGAGAAGCCGAATTTCAGAAAGGAATATCACAACTTTTCGACAAATACCTAACATGGCGTGATTCCAAAGTGGCACTCATACTTTTCGTTAAAAATAAAGAATTTACAAATGTTCTTCATACAATTAAGACTTCAATAAAAACTCACCCATATTATATTAAAGACAATGGAAATCGAGGTGAAAGTTCCTTCAGCTTTATTTTTCATTTGCAGCAAGACAATAATAAATTTGTTTATTTTGAAGTAATAGCATTTCACTTTGACAAATAATTTAGTTTAAAAAAAGAATAACTTATAAATGGAAAGAATTTATTTTGATAAGCAAATTTTCAGTTTCCTATTTAAAAATGACGCCCCTGTTTATCAAAAATTGCTTTCTGACCTCAATTTGTATAAAAACTCTCTTCTTTTTTTCTATTCCCATGCACATTTGTTGGACTTAAAAAATGACACAACTGATACAAAATACGCCGAGTTAGACTTTATGGAAACTATAGTTGGTGATAATTATTTGTCATATAATGCAGTAGAAAAAAGAACATCGTGCTATTTATCTAAACCACATGAAGCATTTGCTGATGTAGATAAAGCAGATGAACCGATTTCATTTTCAGATTTATTTGATATCGATTTAAGCTCTGCGACAGAAGATCAAAAAGCAAAAATTGCTGAATTCAAAGATTTATTTAACAATCACAAAATCGATTTTGGTTTTTCACAAATTGCTAATCTTCCAGAAGAGTTAATAAAGCCTTTAAAAAAAGTTTTACCAGTTGGTGTTCCGTCAATGACATTAATGGAATGGACAGAACATTTCATGGGGATTTTTAAATCAATAGAAGAAGATAAAACCGTTTATAAAGGTTTAAGAAATGTAATTAGTAAACACATAAATAACGGAAAATTCAATTCAGATTTTGATAACATAAGCTTTAATATTGACCTTAAAAATTCGGTACTGCAAAAATCTTTTATTGAATATATTAATAGCTTTCTAAATCCAAACGGAGACAAATTAATAACTAATTACGATTTTTATGTTAACGCTTATTTTGCTCTTGATTTTCTTGGAATAAGTAAAGAACCTTCAAAGACCGTAAGGTTCCGAAATGTATTGAATGACAGCTTTCATAGTTATTATGGTGCATTTTGTGACTATGTTGTTTCTGAAGATAATGGTTTTTTAAAAAAAACCAAAACAATGTATAAATTATTGAATATTCATACGAAAGTATTGCACATTAATGAATTTACACACTCATTAAAACTTATTGCTGACGCCGAAGAAAAAAATATTTCCACTTTTTTCGAGCATCTATTTAATGATTTAAAAAATGGAATTATCCTAAATTCAAAACCACAACCAGAATTTAATAGCCATACAACTACCATAAAACCACATCAAAATTATTTGGGTTATTTTAATGTAATTTACTGCATTAAAGAAGATAATCAATACTATATTTATCTTTCTCGAAATACACAAAACTATTCTAATTTTACTTGTTTTAGGGAATATCAAGGGGTAGTTAACAATGCAATAAAAGTTTTTAGCACAGACAGTTATTTGGAAGGAGAATTTGTTTGGGATAAAGAAATTAAAGAAATTAACGAAAATATATGGAATGGTAGAATTTGGAAATTTAATGGATTCAAAATTCAACTAGGCATCAATAAAGAAACAACAAAGCTAAGTTTATTAATTAATCCTAATGAAAACGACTGAAAAAGAACAAATAGCTACGGCTATAAATACGGTATATATAATGCAGATGTACCGGGACATCTTTGCTACATCAGACTTTTAAAGGCACTTATCAACTGATAAGAACGTAGCTTCTTAGTACATCTTTGTCTAAAGCCACATTTTTATAACCCAAACTCCCCGCTTTCGATCCACTCACTCTTGATCAGCGACCACAATTCATCTGCCAAGCCTTGTAGAATATATTCATAAAGAGAATTTGGGGACGGCGGTTGACTTTGTGACTTCAGCTTTTTTGACGGCGATCCATTTCCGGGCATCCTTGTATAGCTTGGCCAATGCGTGCAATTAAGACCTGGTACGAGTGCCCTTTAATCTTTTTCACATTTTCATAGATCCTGGGCTGTTTCATTTCCCGCTCTCTTGCACTTTGAACCCGATCTTGCGCGGCTTCTTGGCCGGAGGAGTCATCAACTGCTGGATGGCGTCGAAGACCACCTTGAACTGGGAATCGTACTTTTTCTCCAGATCCTTGAGTTGGCGGGCCAATACGGTATTTGCCTGGAGCATGCGCCGCAGGCGGACGAAGGCGCGCATGATCTCGATGTTGACCCGCACGGCGCGTTTGCTGCGCAACACGCTGGAAAGCATGGCTACCCCCTGCTCGGTAAAAGCCCGCGGCGGTTTCCGTGTGCCGCCCCAACTTGATGTTCCAAAATGGAATATCAAGCTGCTCAATTCTCCCGCGGTCAGCTGAACCATGAAATCGGCGGGGAAGCGGTCGATATTGCGAGTCACGGCCTTGTTCAGGTTTCCTGTCGATACCTCGTACAGCGCCGCCAGATCCCGATCCAAAATGACCTTCTGCTCGCGGACAATGATGATCAACTTGTCGATGCGCTCAGCCGGAACCAGAGACAACTTACTTTCCATCTCCCAACTCCTTTTTACTTTACTTTTCGCCCCTTGGCATTGTTTACCCATCTCTTATTACTTAATTTAGATGATATACCAAATGTTTTCATTTTATTTATAAACTGAACTCGCCGCTTTCGATCCACTCGCTTTTGATCAAAGACCAAAATTCGTCGGCTAAGCCTTCCAAAACATAGGCATAAGGAAGCCAGCCATAGCCTTTTTCTCCCCATTCCGTGCCCCAGGAATTACGAATCAGAAGAGCACCGGTGGTTTCGGGGCCTTTTAAATTCGTGTTTTTTATTTTCAGCTTGTCGTCGTAGCCGACGGCCATGATGGCGTGTCCGCCCGCAATTTTTTCGCCCATGGCCGGATAGGGGATCTTGCCACTGCTTTCGGCCTGGGTGTAGGAACCGATGTTGCCCTGCTGTTCGATCGGCGAGCACCATTTTCTCAGATCTACCGTAGCCGGCAGCTTTTTCGCATTGAGTTTTCCGGCTCCGGTTTTTTTCAGCAGTGCGAGAATAGAGTGCTGATTTCCAATGGCTTTCACTTTCGAGGATAATTCATTGTGGCTGACCGTAAAATCCCGAAAATCGGGCAAATCGCGCCGCCAGCCGAATTTTCGTTTAGGTTGTTCTGACATTTTATTTCCTCCTTTTCTAATTCCTATTTCTTCAACATCGAATCCCCAAGGGGACAAATTATATCCGTCAGGATAAATGGATAATTTGTGCTGCCTCGAACTTTTTTACCTTTTGCTTTTTTCTTCAACATCGAACCTCGAACTTCGAACATCGAACTATTTTCTCTTGTTCTTAAAACCTGATAGTAATCTCGGCTTTGGTCTTGGTTCCCTTCTTGGTAAACTCCTGGCTGAGACGTGCGGCCACGGTCTTGCTGATCTCAAGCTTCAGGGCATACTCGCCCTCCCAGCTGCGGTTGACCAGATCGCGTGACACGCTGCCGGAAAACTTCAGTTTATTGCTTGCTGAAAGCTTTATGCCCTGGGCTCCTGAAAGGGTGAGGATGATCTTGTCCGCGGATTTGTAATCCATGGCGAAACTCAATGATGTGGCGTCGGTTTCAAGTTTCAGGCTGCCTTTGCCCGTGACCGCTCCGGCAAATTCCTGCGCCTCTCCGTTCAATGTAAATTGTATCTTCCCGGCCATTTCTCCCTCCTTGGAATCATTTTGTGATTGGTAAAGTTGAATAGATATTACAGAAAACATTATTTTTTTTCAAGATAAAAAATGGTAAGATTAAATATTAAATGCACCATGCATCTCCGTATTTTTTAAAGAATATAATTCATTATTATCTATCCTATCCACAAAATAAATTTCAACCTTTTCACAGGGTTTGAGATAAATAAAACTATAAACTGGTCTGAGTTTTGCAAAATTTGTCTTGACAATCGGTTTATTTTTAATATAATGAATTTTAAAAAAAAATGACAAACAACATACAAATCATTATTTTACTAACGATTTTTGTGCCCATTGTCGGTTCCCTGACCATCCCCCTGGCCGGCCTCATTTCTGCAAAAGCCCGATCATTCTGGTCGGTGCTGCTCGCCCTGGCCACCAGCGCCTTCTCCCTGCTGCTGATCCCCTTCGCTCTCAAAGGAGGTGAGCTTACCTTTCGCAAGACCATGGCCCTGGGCCTCGACTTCATCATTGTCGCCGACGCCTTAGCCGTTTTCATGGCCATCGTTTCCTCCTTCATCGGCGCCCTAATCGTCATCTACTCGCTGGGGTACATCGGCCGTGAGGAGAACCAGAGCGAATACTACCTGATCGTCCTGCTCTTCATCGGCGCCATGATGGGCCTGGTTTTTTCAGCCAACCTGATCTTCATGTACCTGTTTTGGGAGATCGCCGCCATCGCCTGTTGGCGATTGATCGGGTTCTACCGCGTGAAGGAGTACGTGCTCAAGGCTGACAAGGCTTTCCTGGTGACGTTCTTCGGCGCCGTATTCATGCTGCTGGGTTTCATCCTCATCTACAATCAGACCGGCACGTTCGATCTCACCGCCATGCGCGGCACCCTGATCCCGGGCACGGCCGTACTGCTGATCCTATTGGGCATGTTCTCCAAGTCGGCCACCGTGCCGCTGCATACCTGGCTCCCGGATGCCGGCGTAGCGCCGACCACGGTCACCGCCCTACTGCACGCGGCGGTGCTGGTCAAGATAGGCGTCTACGCTTATGTGCGCCTGTTCTGCTACACATTCAAATTGCCCGAGGGCTGGTACCAGGCCATCCCGATCATCGTGGTCTTCTCAAGTTTGATCGCAGCCGCGGCGGCCGCGGTGGAGAACGACATCAAAAGGATCCTGGCCTACTCCACGATCAGCCAGATCGGCTATATATTCCTGGGCTTCGCCGTGATGAACCCGGTGGGAGTCGCCGGTTCGCTGCTTTTTATCCTGATGCACGGCCTGGCCAAAGCCGGACTCTTTCTCTGCGCCGGCATCGTCATCCACGCCAGCCACGAGCGCGACATCAGCAAGATGGGCGGCATGTTCAAGACCATGCCCTGGACGGCCCTGGCCTTCATATTTTGCGCCTTCTCGGTCATCGGCATTCCGCCCTTCGGAGGTTTCTTTTCCAAGTTCATGGTCATCGTCGGCGCGGTCCAGGCCGGCCAAATATGGGTGGCGGCCCTGGCCTTGTTCGCTGCCGTTCTGACCATGTTTTACCTTTTCAGAGTATTCAGCGCCGTTTTCATGGGCGAAGCGAAATCCGCTAAACGCGAAGGATCGCGCTCCATGGTCCTCGTGGTCGTGGTCCTGGCCATCCTTTCGCTGCTGGCCGGATTCTTCGTGGCCTATCCCATGAAACTGGTCAATATAGCCACCGGCGAAATCTTAAGGTGGATGCCATGAACCCACAAAACCTGACCATCCCGATCCTTGTACCTTTCCTGCTGGCCCTGCTCACTTTCCTCCTCCCTTCCCGCATCAAATGGCTGCGCGAAACCGTGGCCGTTCTGGGCGCGGCCATCGTCGTCTACATCGCCGTCACCTTTTTCGGCCAGAAGGAAACTTTCTACACCCTGCCCTGGCTGGGCCACGGCATCGATTTTGAACTGCGTCTCTACCAGTTCAGCCAATTCATCCTGCTGGCCTTGAGCGGCTTCGTTTTTCTGATCACGTTATACTCGACGGTCAAGATGGCCGGCCATTCCAGGGTCCGCGAGTATTACGGCTACATATTTTTGACCGCAGCCCTGGCCGCCGGCGCCACCCTGGCCAACAACTTCGTGCCGCTGATCTTCTTTTGGGAAGGACTGCTGATCACCCTGTACGCATTGATCAACCTCGGCGGCAAGAACGCCCACCGCACCGCGGTCAAGAGCTTCATCATCGGCGGCTTCTGCGATTTCTGCATGATTTTGGGCATCGCCATCCTCTGGTCGCAGACCGGAACTTTGAGAATGTCCGATATTTCGGTGCTACCCCAGGGCTTGCTCGCTGTCAGCTTTTTCCTGATGATGATCGGTGCCATCGGCAAGGCCGGCGCCATGCCTTTTCACACCTGGATCCCCGACGCCGCCATCGACGCCCCGGTCTCGGTCATGGCCCTCATCCCGGGCGCGCTGGAAAAACTGCTGGGCATTTACCTGCTGGTACGCATCACCCTGGATTTCTATAAATTGGAAATCAACAGTCCATTCTGCATCACCCTAATGATCATTGGCGCCGCCACCATCGTGCTGGCCGTGTTTATGGCCCTGATCCAGAAGGATTTGAAAAAACTCCTTTCTTATCACGCCGTTTCCCAGGTCGGCTACATGATATTGGGCATCGGCACCGCAGTACCCATCGGCATCATCGGCGGCATTTTCCACATGATCAACAACGCCATATACAAAAGCGGGCTATTCCTGGCCGCCGGTTCGGTGGAACACCAGACCGGGACCACCGAGTTAAAAAAACTCGGCGGCTTGTACCGGGTCATGCCTTTCACAGCCTTGGGATTTTTGATCTGCGCCGCGGCCATTTCCGGTATCTGGCCCCTTAACGGCTTCGTTTCCAAGGAAATGATTTTTCACGGCTCCTATGAAACCGGATACACCATCTTCACTATCGCCGCCTGGCTCGGGGCCATCCTCACTTTCGCTTCTTTTCTGAAAGCCGGACACTCGGTGTTTTTCGGTCCGCGCAACCCGGAAACTCCGCAGGTCAAGGAAAACAAAAGCCCGATATATATCCCGATCCTGATTCTTGCCGCCATATGCGTTGTGTTCGGCATTTACAACTGGATACCATTAAAACTCTTTCTCGAGCCCATCCTGAGCGGCCATCTGCTGCCAGGCGAAACTCTGAATTTCAGTGGCCACGCCCTGGCCCTGTTCAACCCCATCGCCTTGATATCCATGGGCTGCCTGCTGATCGCCCTGGGGCTGCACATCTTCGGGTTTAAGCGCGGCGGCAACAAAGCCTATCTGGTTTCCGAACCGATCCACCATCTGCCCGTCCTGAACGCCCTGTACAATTGGGCCGAAGCCCGCGTCTTCGATCTCTATGAGCAGGGCATCAAGTTCCTGCAAGCCCTGTCAAGTTTCCTGTTCAAATTCGTGGATCGTCCCATCGATTTCTTCTATGAAAGAATTGTGGTCAGTGTCGGCCGTGCCTGCACCGGCATTCTCAAAGCCGCCCACAACGGATACTACGCCAACTACCTGGCCTGGACCATCGGCGGGCTGGTGCTCATCGTCTGGGCCATCGGCGCCCTGTTAAGGTAGGAGAAGAGCCATGATATTTCTATTCATCATCGTACCCCTGGTGCTGGCCGCCCTGATGCCCCTGCTGGGCAAGATATCCAAGCGCTTCCTGCCCGACCTGCTGGCCAACGCCACCATGCTCTTCCTGCTGGTGTTTTCGGTCATCAGCGCCAAGCCGCTGATCGCCAACGGCGGCGTCATCCAGCAGGCGTTCTGGTTCGGCGCCCCGCTCAACATCCGGCTGCTGCTCGACGGCTTCAGCCTGTTCATGCTTTTCACCATCTCGCTGGTCAGCTTCGCCGTCACGCTCTATTCGATCGACTACATGGAGCGTTACGGCGCCAAGGCCAATTACTACGCCCTGCTGTTGCTCATGATCGCCGGCATGAACGGCCTGGTCCTGACCAGCGATCTTTTCAATATTTATCTGTTCCTGGAAGTCGCGGCCGTGGCCTCCTACGCCCTGGTCGCCTTCGGCCAGGGCCATGACGAGCTCGAAGCATCATTCAAGTACCTGATGCTTTCGGCCGTGGCCTCGGCCTTCATCCTGCTGAGCATCGCCGTCATCTTCGGCCTGACCGGCGGACTGGGCTTCGGCGCGGTCGCTTCCGGCCTGAAGACGTTGAACATCAAATACGTGGTCGGCTTTTGCAGCGGCCTGTTCCTCATGGGTTTCGGCCTGAAAACGGCCATTGTTCCTTTCCATACCTGGCTGCCCGACGCCCACCCTTCGGCCCCGGCCCCGATCTCGGCCATGCTTTCGGGAGTTCTGATCAAGGTCTCCGGCGTCTACGCCATGATGCGCATATTTTTGAACGTCTTCGGCCTGAACCCGGCCCTGACCACGGTGTTGACCGTACTGGGCATGGCCTCGATCTTTGTCGGCGCCCTGGCCGCCCTGGGCCAGAAGGATATCAAGCGCATGCTGGCCTATTCATCGATCAGCCAGGTCGGCTACGTCATCCTGGGCCTGGGCATCGGCACGCCGCTGGGCATCATCGGCGGCCTCTTCCACCTGTTCAACCACGCCCTGTTCAAGTCCCTGCTCTTTTTGAACGCCGGCGCCGTCGAGCAGTCGACCGGCACCCGCTCCCTCGATCAGATGGGCGGCCTGGCCAAACGCATGCCCCTGACCGCGGCCACCTCGGCCATTGGATCGCTGTCCATCGCCGGCGTGCCGCCGCTGAACGGTTTCTGGAGCAAGCTGCTGATCATCATCGCCCTGGTGCAGGCCAAGATGCACGTCCTGGCTTTCCTGGCCGTCCTGGGCAGCGTGATCACCCTGTGGTACTACCTGGTCCTGCAGCACAATGCCTTTTTCGGAAAATTGAACGATACCTGGAAATCGGTCAAAGAAGCCCCGTTCTGGATGTCGGCTGCCACCGTGCTGCTGGCCTTGCTGTGCGTCGTCATCGGCCTGGTGTTTCCCATGATCATTAATTCCTGGCTGCAACCGGCCGCTGACGTCTTGAGCGGCGGCGTGGCCGTAGCCTTGAACTTTATCGGATTTTAGGAGAAGCGCATGCATTTTTTTCTCATGATCGGTTTGGTCGCCTTTTCCATACTGGCTGTCCTGAGCCGCGACCTGCTTCGCAGCGCCATCAGCCTGGCCGTGGCCAGCGTTTTTCTGGCCGTCATCTTCTTCAGGATGAACGCCGTTTACGCCGGGGTCTTTGAAATATCAGTGGTCGCCGGCCTGATCACGGTCCTTTTCATCACGACCATCGCCTTGACCCGCGGCGACCAGGAAGTGGTTGAAAACAAGCGCCATTTGCTGATATTCCCGCTATTTTTCCTGATCCTGATCGTCATCGACATCCTGGTCATGAAAAATCTTCTGGGAAAAATCCCGGCTATTGTCAGTTCTGAATCCGGGACTTTCGGAGAGGTGCTGTGGAACCAGCGCACCTTCGACCTGGTTGGGCAGATCGGCGTCATTTTAGCCGGGGTCCTGGCCGTGCTGGCTTTGTTCCGCCAGGGGAAAAAAACCCACGATGGGGGTAAAGAATGAACAACATGTGGATATTTAACATGGGTTTCGTGGCCCTGCTGATCGGCACCGGCCTCTACTGCCTGCTAACCATGAGGAACATGATCAAACTCCTGATCGGCATCGAGATCATTGCCAAGGGCATCACCCTGGCCCTGATCGCCAGCGGCTATGCCCGCGACAACATGCTGGTCGCCCAGAGCCTGGCCATCACCGTTATCGTTGTCGACGTGGCCGTCATCGCCACGGCTCTGGCCATCATCATCAATATCAACCGCCATACCAAGAGCCTTGACGTCAGGAAACTGACCAAGCTGAAGGGATAAACCATGAAAAACTGGATGGAAATTTTACTTTCGCCGCCGCTGGCTTTCCTGGTCTTCCTGGCCATTTTTTACTTCATCTATTTCCTGGCCGGACGCCTGGCCCCCAAGTTGAACGCCGTGGGCGGCAAGCTGAAAAGCTACCATTGCGGCGAAGACATCCCAGGTGGCAAGTTGCAGTTCGGTTACAGACTCTTCTTTTTCATCGCCCTGTTCTTCACCATGATGCACGTAGCGGCCCTGGTGGTGGCCACCCTGCCGGCCGGCCCCATCGCCTATTTCGGGCTGTTCTACCTGGGCATGATCTTCCTGTCCGTAGCGGCCCTGATCACAAGGAATTAACATGCTACAAAGACTGGTCCATTGGTCACGGGTCAAATCCCCGTGGGTTCTTCATTTGAACACCGGCGCCTGCAACGCCTGTGACATCGAGATCCTGGCCGCGCTCATGCCCCGTTTCGACGTGGAGCGCTTCGGCATCCTGCTGAAAGCCACGCCGCGCCACGCCGACGTCATCGTCTGCACCGGCCCCATCACCCGCCAGAACCGCGACCGGGTGCTGCGCATCTACGAGCAGGTGCCCGACCCCAAATTCGTGGTGGCCGTCGGCGCCTGCGCCATGTCCGGCTGCGTCTACCGCGGCGCCTACAACTCCATGGGCGGTATCGATCAGGTCCTGCCGGTAAACGCCTACATCCCGGGCTGCCCAATCCGGCCCGATGCCCTGATTGACGGAGTGGTCAAGCTCCTCAATTCATTGTAATGAGGTCGACATGAACGCCGAAACAATCGTCGAAAAAGTAAATAGCGATATCCGCGAAAAGATCCAGGAAATTTCCCTGACGGCGCCGCGCCGTGTCCAGCTCAAGGTGGCGCGCGAGCAACTGAACGCCATCCTCACCTACCTGAAGGAACAGTTCGGCTTCACCCATCTGGGCACGATCAGCGGCGTCGACCTGGGAGAGAACTTTGAAGTGGTCTACCACATGTCCAACGACATAGCCACGGTCAATGTCCGCATCCTGACGCCGCGCAGCGAAGCGAAGATCCCCAGCGTCTGTGCTGTCATTCCGGGGGCCATCCTTTACGAGCGCGAGCTCCAGGACATGTTCGGACTCGTGGTCGAGAACATCCCCGACCCGCGGCCGCTGCTGCTGGCCGATGATTGGCCGGCCGGGCAGTACCCCCTGCGCAAAGACTGGCAATACGAACGCCCCGCTGAAGTCATCCCCGGAGGTGAATGATGGAATTCAAAGTCGCCTTGGGCCCGCAGCACCCGGCCCTGCACGAACCGATCAGCCTGCGCATGACCCTGGAAGGCGAGATCATCCGCGACGCCGACCTGAAACTGGGCTACAACCACCGCGGCATTGAAAAATTAGCTGAAGAAAGAACATTCATTCAGAACATTTATCTGACCGAACGAATCTGTGGAATCTGTTCACACTCCCACACCACCTGCTTCACCCAGGGGGTGGAAAAACTGATGGAACTGGTGCCGGCCAAGCGCGGGCTATATATCCGCACCCTGGTCTGCGAACTGGAACGGGTGCACAGCCACCTGCTCTGGCTGGGCGTAGCCGGACAGGAAGCGGGCTTTGAATCATTTTTCATGTACACCTGGCGTGACCGCGAGGTGGTTATGGATATTTTGGAAACCATTTCCGGCAACCGCGTCCATTATGCGATGAACACTTTTGGCGGCGTGCGCCGCGACATCGACGAGTTGCAGAAAAAGAAAATCCTCGACACCCTGGGCCTGTTGAAAACCAGGACTGAATATTATTTGCATATCGGGGCCAGCGAACCCACTTTTGTCGGCAGGCTCGCCGGCGTCGGCAAGTTAAGCAAGGAAAAAGCCATCGCCCTCTGCGCTGTCGGCCCCACCCTGCGCGCTTCGGGCGTGCCCATGGACGTGCGCAAGGACGACCCCTACGCCGTATACGATGAGATACCCTTCGAAGTAGCGACCGCCGACAGTTGCGACGTGCTGGGCCGGGCCGTGGTTCGAGTCAAGGAATTGCTGGAATCGTACAAGATCATCGAGTTCCTGCTCAAGAACCTGCCCGAAGGGCCGTTCAAGGTCAAGGCCCCGCGCAAGGTCAAGGAAAACGAAGTATATTCCCGTTATGAAGCGCCGCGCGGCGAAAATGTCCATTACATCAAGAGCAACGGCTCGGACAAGCCGGAAAGATTGAAAGTGCGGGCTCCCACGCTGGCCAATTATGCGGCTACCATCGCGATGCTCAAGAATGGTTTCATCGCCGACATCCCGCTGATCTTCGCCGCCATCGACCCCTGCATCTGCTGCGCCGAACGCCTGGTCCAGCTGGACAACCCGCGCAGCGGCGAAAGCAAGGTTCTCACCTTCAGCCAGCTGCGCGCCATGGCCAACGACCGTTACAAAAAAATCAATTTTAAGAAAAAGGATTCAGCATGGCCATTTTAAAGCCCCTTCTCTACATCCTGGTCTATCCGGGTCTGATCTTCCTGCTGGTCTATTCCACCTTCTGCGAGTGGTTCGACCGCAAGCTCTACGCCCGCATGCAGAACCGCATCGGCCCCCTGCACACCGGCAGGTCCGGCATCCTGCAGCCGTTCGCCGACATCATCAAGCTCTTCGCCAAGGAAGACATCGTGCCGGAAAAGGCCGACAAACACATGTTCTCGGCCTTGCCTGTGTTCGCCCTGGCCATCGTCTGCACCGCGGCCCTGTATCTTCCGGTCTGGCACTACAGCGAAGCGCCATCTTTCAATTCATTCCCCGGCGACCTGATCGTGGTGTTCTACCTGCTCAGCCTGCCGACGCTGATCTTTTTCCTGGCCGGCTGGCATTCGACCAACTTCTTCTCGGTCATCGGCGGCGTACGCGTGCTGACCATGTTTTTCGGCTACGAGATCCCGATGCTGCTAGCCCTGCTCTCCCCGGCCGTGCTGGCCGATTCCTGGCGCATCCTGGAGATCGCCCGCTTTTACCAAAACAGGCCGCTGCTCATGCTGGTCAACCTCATCGGCTTTTTCATCGCCGTGATCGCCCTGCAGGCCAAGCTGGAGCGGGTGCCCTTCGACATCCCCCACGCCGAAACTGAAATTGTCGGCGGCCAGTTCACCGAATATTCCGGCAAGAAGCTGGCTTTTTTCCGGCTGCTGGGCGACATCGAAATGGTTGTGGGCGCCGGCCTGATCGCTGCCGTGTTCATGGGCGGCTTTCCGGGCGGACTGCTGCCGGGGCTGGCCTGGTTCATTCTCAAGACCCTCTTCATCATCTTCCTGCTGGCGGCCATGCGCGCCGCCCTGAGCCGCATCCGCATCGACCAGATGATCAACTTCTCCTGGCGCTGGCTGGCCCCGCTGGCCGTGCTGCAGCTGTTTATCGTCATCATCATCAAGGGGATGGAATTATGAGCATCAAACCCGCCATATTTTTGCCCGAACTGCTGCGTCATCTTTTCAAGAAACCGGCCACGGTCAAGTATCCTTTCGAGAAAGATCCCGTGCCCAAGGATTTCCGCGGCAACGTGGTCTTCGACCCGCCCAAGTGCATCGGTTGCATGATCTGCGTCAATGACTGCCCGGCCGAGGCCATCGACATCATCCGCGTCTCCGAAACCGAAAAGAAATTCAAGATGATCCTGCACAACGACCGCTGCATCCACTGCGCCCAGTGCGTCGACTCCTGCCCGACCAAGACCTATCACATGGACGGCGAATTCGAAACGGCCGTGCTGAACCGCCACCAGCTGAAGATCGAATACAAGTAACCCCGACCATCGCCGCTAGAAAATCTTCCTTTGCGCCGCCCGTAGACAGTTCACGTATGCCGTTCCCCTGCGCTGAAAATTTCCCCGAAAAACTGCAGGAGCAACTCCACGGGGCCAAGAAGATTTTTGTGCTCGGTATCGGCATGAACTGGAAAAGCGACGACCGTCTGGGTGTCGCCCTGGCGCGGGCCCTGGCCAAAAAACTTCCAGCCCACCCTGACATCCGCATCATAAGCGGCGGCGAAGCACCGGAAAATTTCACGGGGGTCATACGTACTTTCGCCCCCAGCCACGTGATCCTTTTGGACGCCGTGGATCATTGTCTGCCTCCCGGTACGGTCTTCCTGGCCGACGAAAGTTCCATTGCCGTCGGCGATATGACCAGCCACCATTTGCCCCTGCGCCTGCTGATGCGTTTCCTCGGCACCTCCCTTCCGGCCCGGGTCATCCTGGTCGGCGTACAGCCGCGCAACCTGCTGCCGGGAAACAAGCTTTCCGCACCAGTTAAAAAGACACTCCCCCTATTGGCTGAATTTTTAACGGAAACCTTTAGGAAGCGGATGAAAAAATAAATGGAGGCAATGCGACCGCTTTACTGTTTTTTTGTTTTTTGTTAAAATTAAATTATGGATAAAAAAAAACTAAAATCCATATTCTGGGACTATGATGTCAATTACACAGGGGAAGAGCTATATGATTTCATAGTAGGAAAGAAAGAGATCAAAGAATTTACCCGGGACCGTGCTATTGCCAGGATGTTGATTTCTATGCGCTGGTATGACCTGGTTGATATCTTTGGCATTCAACAGTTATATAAATTCTTAAACGATGATGTTTTCAAATTCATCTGGAAAAAAAGTTTAAAAAACCGCTTTAAAAATGTGCGTGAAACCTTACAAGCAATACTATAAAGATTTGTATGTCATCCAGGATGCCATATTTGAAATCGTTGAGGACTACGACTTTTACTTGACGGGAGGCACCGCATTAAGTCGATTCTATTTAAATCACCGTTATTCGGATGACCTTGATTTTTTCGTCCACCAAAAGGACGACTTCCTGGCTGTCGTAAGGGAAATCATCGCTAAATTCAAGTCGGAGTTTAACCCGGAGACACGTATTATGACAGAGGATTTTGTCCAGGTTTTTATTCATACCGGCGAATTTTATGAAAAATACCAGGAACAATTCCAGGCAAAATTGAAAATCGATTTTGTCAATGAACTTGAAGTTCCGCATTTCGGAAAATTAAAACGATTTGATCAATTTCCCAGGGTGGACAACTTAAGAAATATGCTTTCTAACAAAATCACTGCGCTTACCCGCCTCGAACCTAAAGATAT
>Ga0180009_10000264_pt1 | contig 75777 bp, 68 predicted proteins | sample OS_PC_MetaG_FD_123537 | JGI IMG/M metagenome (GOLD analysis project Ga0180009, IMG submission 123537) | Groundwater microbial communities from the Aspo Hard Rock Laboratory (HRL) deep subsurface site, Sweden - OS_PC_MetaG | ecosystem: Environmental > Aquatic > Deep subsurface > Groundwater... | reverse complement strand
GTGTTCCCCGCAGGGGCGGGGATGAACCGATCATGGCTAGCGTGGACATGTGCATTTCTCCAGACAACCTCGCACCACTATCAGCGGCAATGAACAGTGAAGACCTTGACGAGGCGAATGGAAACATGCTAGGCATGACATGTAAGATGTAACATATCAGATTGGGCGCAAATGAACTCCCCCGAAAGCCAAACTCTTTCTGCGATAAAGACACCCCCATCCCTACGGGAGATGGCTTTCGAAGCCATCAAGGAAGGGATCATGGGCAACACCCTCAAGGCTGGGCACACCTATAGCGAGCATGTGCTGGCCAGACAATTGGGCATGTCCAAGACCCCTGTTCACGAAGCCCTGCTGGACCTGGCCAACAGGGGCTTTGTCATCTTGATCCCGCGCAAGGGCGTTAGCATACGCGCCTTGACCATTGATGAAATAAAAGACCTCTATGAATTCCGCCTGGTTCTAGAGGTCGCGGTCATGCGTAGAATCGCCAACCACATCATCCCCGGGCAGATTGAACGCCTTTGGAAAATCCACAATGCCTGTGTGGCAGCCACCGAGTCTGACGACCACGTGGGCTATATCAAAAACGACCGCGAATATCATTCCTTCATGGCTTCATTGACCGGCAACGCCTATTTGGTAGGGGCGCTGGAAAACGTTCGCGATCTTATCGACTGGATGGGCGTTCGGGCCATGACCCGGCCCGGCCGCTTACCAGAGGTGGACCTGGAGCACGCCGAGGTCATTGAAAAATTGGCCCAAGGCGATCCGGAGAAGGCTGCCGTGGCCATGGAAAAACATGTGCGAGCCACTGAACACAATTCGCTTGCTTGGCATGATCGCCAATAAGATGGAGTGCTCACCTTGAACCAGCATGAGTTGGCAACCTTGGTAAAGAGCGCCAAGGTATACGACTTGGGCATGGATTATTTTGTGGGCATGCCTCACTTTCCAACTCATCCACCCTTCACATTCTCTTTGGGCCGGGTTCACGGCGACCTTCCATATGAGGGGGGATTGGCTTCTGCCAATTGCGTTTTCTCAACCGGTGGACACACAGGGACTCATATTGACGCTCTAGGACATATAAGCATCGATGGGAAAGTCTTCGGAGTAGGAGACATTACTCCCTGGCAGGATTATGAGGGGCTGAAAAAGGGTGGGATCGAGGAAGTGGCGCCGATCTTTTGTCCTGGCGTTCTGTTGGATATCGCCGGGGCGGAAGGAGTGGAATGCCTGGACAGCAGCTACGGTATAGGGGCGGAGGCCCTGCAATACGCCTGCGACCAAAACGGCCTGGAAGTGGGACGGGGCGACGCCGTCCTTATCCGGACCGGATGGATACAACACTACAGCGACCCTCATAAGTACATATCGCATGTCAAAGGCTCCCCCGGCCTTACGGAGGATGGCGCCCGCTGGCTTGTGGAGCGTGGCGCGGCCTATGTGGGTGGCGACACGGTTGCCTTGGAAAAGACGCCTTCGGCGGGATTGCCGGTGCATGGCATCCTGTTGGCCCAAAACGGCATACACATCATGGAAGTGCTTAATCTTGAAGAATTGGCCGCCCAAGGGGCAGACAGTTTTTTGTTCGTTGCGTTACCCCTGAAGATCAGGGGAGGGACCGGATCGCCTATCCGCCCGGTTGCGGTGGTTTTGTGACCATAGCGGCTTCTCGTCAAGGGAGGCCGGATACGCCTCATTTATGGTGACAAAAAAGTGCACGTGGCTGGTTGGTGGCAATAAATGGAAATTAAGCTAGTTGCATGGACGAATTGCCGAATTTTGAGCCAATAAATCCAAGGACAAGGAGGTCTTGCAATGCGGATTTCATTAAAATCCATTGGGATGACGGTAAAGCTGCTAGCCATAGTGGCTTTGTCCGCCGGATTGATAATGTCTCCAGCCATGACCGGAGGCGTACAGGCCGAGGTCAAGAAACTCAAGATTCTGTCAAACAATCCTTTCTCTGGTAAAGCCGCATCGTGGGGATTTTCCCAGGATCGCGGGGTGGGCTTGGCCGTGGACAAGGTCAACCAAGCCGGCGGCATCAAGATCAACGGCGAAACCTACATGTGGGAAAAGATCCAATGTGACAACCGCTACATCCCCGCAGACGCGGTCTCATGCCTCAAGCGCGGCGTGGCTCAGGGAGCCAAGTTCATGTGCACCCTGGGGGGGGCGGTCACAAAACCCCAAATTCCTCTCATCAACAAAGACAAGATAGTCACCATAGCGGCCATCGCTGGTGGAGCCGACTTTACCAACGCCAACAATAAATACCTGTTCCGCACCATGCCTTCGGCCGACCTGACCATTGCCATAGAGGGCATCAAAATCTACAAGAAACTTGGGGTCAAGAAACTCGTGCTGCTCACGGCCGACAACGTGTTGGGCCATAGCGACGCCAAAACCCTGAAAAATGCGCTCAAGGTCAACAAGATGAGCGACATTTTGGTGGCCGAGGAGTTCGTGCCCATCGATACCGGCGACTTCACCCCTGTTCTGACCCGCGTTCTCGCCAAGAACCCGGACCACATCGAGGGCGGCGCATGGCCCGCGGCCGGCCTGGCTTTGCTGATCAAACAGGCCCGCGAGCTGGGCTACAAAGGCACTTTCACAAACCTCTCTGGCGCCCCCAAAGTTGGTCCCCTGGTCAAGATCGGCGGCAAGAAAAATGTGGAAGGCGTGATCATGCTGCGCCTTTGGCCGCCGGACCAACTGCCCACCCAAGCCTTCAAGGACTACTGGGCAGAGTACCGCAAGCTTTATAAGCAGGATCCCGGCGCCAACAGCTGGGAGAGCTACATGGCCTTCATGCATCTTTCCGCCGCGGTCGAAAAAGCCCAGAGCCTTGATCCCGATAAGATTGTAGCGGTGATGCGGGACCTGAAGATCGTCAGCCTCTTGGGCGAGTTGCAACTCATCGGCAAGGACAACCCATTGCTGCCGGGCTACGGCATCAATAACCAGTACACCTCGCCCTTGCCGGTAACGGTGCTCAAGGACGGAAATCCGATTATCTATAAATAATAGCAGCTTAACGTGGACCGCCTCTGTTAAACCCCCGCCGGCCGGCACCAGTTAAAGACGTGGTGCCGGCCGGCCCCTTCCTTTGATTTTGAGTGGAAACGGTAATACGCCTGTGACGACACAGATGTTCATGCAGATGGCAGTGACCGGCTTGGTGCTTGGGTCCATCTATATGTTGGTGGCTTCAGGTCTGACCCTGATCTACGGAATCATGCACCAGGTGAACATGGCCCACGGCGTATTCTTTATGCTGGGAGCCATGGCCACCTATTATGCCACCGAGGTAATAGGTCTCCCATATTTCGTGGCTCTATTTGCCGTGGTGCTGGTTTTTCCAATAATCGGCGCCGCTTTTGAGCGCGGCATATTCCGCAACATTAGGCACATATGGCTGGCCGGCTACATGGCGACTGTCGGTGTATGGATGCTCATGGAGGGCCTTGGCTGGCAGGTGTTCGGCACGGAGCAGAAAGCCGTCTCCTTTCCCATTACCGGCCTGATCAGACTACCCGGCGGCGCGGTGCTACCCGCGAACAAGCTATGGGTGGGCCTGATCGCCATAGCCATAATGGCCGGGGTCTACTATCTGGTGGGCCGCACCGCCTTGGGTAGGCAACTAAGGGCCGTGGAGCAGAATCCACGGGCCGCCGAGCTAATGGGCATCAATGCCGACCGGGCCATGGCCAAGGGATTTGCTCTAGGGGTCACCCTGGCCGCCCTGGCTGGCGGCTTGGTGAGCACCTTGTATTCGGTGGACCCCTCCTGTGGCTCCACCCCCATGCTCAAGGCATTCATCATCATTATTTTGGGCGGACTGGGCAACGTAACCGGGTCGGTCATAGCCGCTTATATCTTGGGCTTCATCGATTCATTCGGGGGCAGCTTGCTGGGGTATCAGGCCGGGCATTTCATGGGCTTCGGGCTAGTAATCCTAATTTTGATCTTCAAACCTTCCGGGATTATGGGCGATGAATAGCAGACTGGCCCCATATTTGACGGCTCTGGCGGTTATGGCGGCCCTGGCCTTGGTCCCGCCGCTGATCAAGTTCATCGCTCCGGACAAATGGGAGCTTACCGCCCACATTGGCATCAAGATTCTTCTTAATGTGGGCTTCGGGCTATGCCTTTGGATGATGCTACAGGCCGGCGAATTGAGCCTTGGCCAGGGTGGCTTTATCACCATCGGGGCCTACACCACCGGCATCCTCGTGGCCAAGTACAATCTAATAAGCGTGGTTTGGCTGGGCTACTTGGCCGGAGCTTTGGCTGCCGCGGTGATCGCATTGATGTTGGGTTATCTTATCGTGCACCTCAAGCGTATCTTCTTTTTGCTGGTGACTTGGTCCTTCGCCGAGATGTTGCACCCGGTGCTCACATCCTTCGAACATCCTTTTGGCGGAGCGATGGGCATTATCGACATCCCCGCCCCAGAAGGCCTTACTCTGTTTAGCGAGAGTTGGACTGGGTACTACTACCTGGCCCTGATTTATGGTTTCGCGGTGCTGTGGATTGTCTGGCGCATAGCAGGCTCCAAGGTTGGGCTAATAACCAAGTCCATTGGCCAAAACGACACCCTGGTCACCTTTTGCGGACTTTACGTACGCAAATATAAGGTAATGATCTTTGTCCTGGGCTGCTTTATCACCGGCATCGGCGGCGGCATTCTGGCCAGTTACCTTACGGCCATTTCCCCCGAGACTTTCACCTTCTTCACCTCGCTGGATATCATCATGTTCAATCTCATCGGAGGCATGGGCACCATGGCAGGCCCCATCGTGGGAGCGGTCATTCTTTCGGGGTTAAATGAGTATCTGTTCGCCGCCGGCTATTGGCGCATGGTGGTCTATGGATTGATCATCATCTTCTTCATTACCTTGCTGCCCGGGGGCATGGTCTCCTTGCCGGCAGCCCTCCGCAAGCGATTCACTCGCAAAACTAAAAAGCAGGAGGTGGGTCTTGGCTGACCGGAGCATCCTGCGAGTAGAAAATGTCAGCAAGAACTTTGGCGGCCTGGTGGCCTTGTCCGAAGTCAGCTTCCATATTGAAAAGGGAGATTTCTTCGGACTCATCGGGCCTAACGGCGCCGGCAAGTCGGTTATGGTCAATGTGATAAGTGGTCTGTATAGCCCCAACAAAGGGCGTGTGGAGTTTGACGGCCGCCAAATAACCGGACTTCGCCCGGACCGAATCATCAGAGAGGGCCTGAGCCGCACTTTCCAGCACTCCACATTGTTTTTCGATTTGAGCGTTCGCGAAAACATAATGATGGGGGTGCGCGCCATGGCCGACATGGGGCTGGCCGAGGCCATCCTGGGGTCCTCCAGCGCCCGAAGCAAGGACAAGGCAATCGAAGATCGCTCCCAGGAGGTGATCGACCTGCTGGGGCTGGAACAACAGGCCGAAGAGGTGGCCGCCAACCTGCCATACGGCCTGCAGAAAATAGTGGCCATCGGCATCGCCATCGCCCCCAAACCTAAGCTTCTTATACTGGACGAGCCCCTCACTGGCCTGGTCGCGGCGGAGGTGGACCAAGTAATGGGCCACATCGCTTCTTTGAACCAGCAAGGAATGACCATCTTCATCATTGAGCACAACATGCGGGCGGTGATGAATTTTTGCAGCCGCATTGTGGTCCTTAGCTTCGGCAACAAGATCGCCGAGGGGGCGCCCGGCGAAATTCAACGGAACCGCGAAGTGATCAAGTCCTATCTGGGGGAGTGAGATTGTCCTTGCTGGAGATTAAACAAGTGGTGGCGGGCTACGGTCCGGCAGTGGCCTTGCATGGTGTCAGCCTTTCTCTGGAGCAGGGCGAACGTGTTTCTCTGCTAGGCGCCAACGGAGCCGGTAAAAGCTCTATAGTCAACGTCGTCAGCGGCTTGCTACCGGTGCGCTCCGGAGAGGTTTGGTTTCAGGGTGAGCGCATTGACGGATGGGCCGCCCACCGTATCGTGGGCCTGGGTATAAGCCAGGTGCCCGAGGGGCGGCTGGTCTTTCCCAAAATGACCGTTTGGGAGAACCTGGAGTTGGGGGCGACCTCCCTGAAGGACACGGTGCAAAAGAGTCAGCTGTTGGAACAGGTGTTCGAGCTGTTTCCACGGCTGGCGGAGCGGCACAAGCAAATGGCAGGCACCATGAGCGGCGGCGAACAGCAAATGCTGGCCGTGGGACGCTCCCTGATGTCGCGGCCCAAGCTGATTCTCTCCGATGAAATATCAATGGGGCTGGCCCCGTTGGTGGTGCGCGACATATACGACACTTTGCTGCGTATCAACCAAGAATGGGGTGTAACCCTTTTGATGGTGGAGCAGGAGGCCAAACTGGCCTTGGAGGTGGCCGATTCCTGTCATCTGCTGGAATCCGGGCGTATCGTGGCCTCGGGCCCGGCTGATGAAATGGCAAAGAGCGAGTTGGTGCGCAAGGTTTACCTGGCAGAGGACTAGAATGGTCCTGTCCTCGCCCTATTTGAATAGCCCATTTCTGCGAGAGGGTATGTGATGCCTGGCAGAAAAAGTTCGGTGTTTTCCCGCCGCCTAGACCCGCCGCTACCCATGGCGGTGGCAGGCGATGGAGTGTGGATTGTCGACGCCGGCGGCAAGCGTTACTTGGATGCTTCGGGAGGGGCCGTGGTCGTAAACCTCGGCCATGGGCGAAAGGAAATCGCCCAGGCCGTGGGTGAGCAACTCGGCAAACTTTATTATGCTCATCCCACGATGTTTACTTGCCAGGCAGCCGAGGACTTGGCTGCGGCATTGGCCGTCCACACACCCGGCGACCTAAATCGGTTTTATTTCATGACCTCGGGTTCGGAAGCCAACGAGACGGCCATAAAGCTGGCTCGCCAGATACACCAGGCCCAGGGCAGGCCCGAAAAGACGATCTTGATATCCCGTTGGCGCTCTTACCACGGCCTTACCCTGGGTGCCTTGGCCGCGGCTGGGCGTCCGGCATTTCGCGTTCCCTACATGTCCATGCTGCGCGATGCGGTGCATATACCACCGCCCTATTGCCTGCGTTGCTCCTACGGACTCAAGCAGCCTGAATGTGGTTTGCGCTGCGCCTTGGCCCTGGATGAAACCATCCAGAACTTGGGCGCGCAGGTGGTGTCAGCCTTCATAATAGAGCCGGTTAGCGGCGCCACCCTGGCCAGCTACCCCCCTCCAGAGGGTTACCTGGCCCTGGTGCGGGATATTTGCCGCCACCATGGAGTGCTCTTGATATTCGATGAGGTAATGACCGGCATGGGCCGCACCGGGGCTTGGTTCGCCGGAGGCCGTTACGGAGTTACCCCGGATATGATGACCATGGGCAAGGGCCTAACTGGCGGCAGCCTGGCCCTGTCGGCCGTGGCGGTAAGAGAACCTCTGTATCAAGCGGTAAAAAGCGGACTTGGCGCCTTCAGTCATGGCGGCACCTACAGTCACCATCCGGTGGGCTGTGCCGCCGGTTTGGCTGCGGTGCGAATCCTTGAGAATGAGGCCCTTGTCGAGCGAGCCGAGCGGATGGGGCAATTTCTGGGCAGCAAACTCCATGAGCACCTGGCCGATTCTCCCTTTGTGGGTGATGTGCGCGGCGTGGGCATGCTCTGGGGGGTGGAGTTTGTGGCGAACAAGAAAACTTTGGCTCCCTTCCCCAGATCTGAGAAGGTCACTGAACGCTTGTGGCAGCATTTGTTTGATGAAGGCATCATCGTTTACAAAGCAGTAGGTTTGGCCGGCACCGATGGAGACGCCCTTGTAGTCTCTCCGCCTTTTATAATTGAAGAGGAACAAGTTGTGCAGGTGGCCGAAGCGATCAAAAAAGCCATCGTCGAGGTGCTGGGATAATTTTTAAGCGATGATCTACCCGAAGCCGCTTGTAAAGCCATCCGGCGACAGAGCCCTGCGCATCACATTTGGCGATGAACGCAGCCTCAGGGTAAACCGGCCCGTGCGGGCCTTGAGCCGCCTTATTGCTTCCGAAGCCCTGCCGGGCCTCCTGGAGATGGTGCCCACCTACGCCTCACTGACAGTGCTTTATGACCCCGATGCCATTGACTATGACGCGCTGGCCGGACGCTTGGAGGATTTGGCACGGCAAGCCAGCGAACAGGAAACAATCGAAGCCAGCCCTAGGCTCTTGACCATTCCAGTTTGCTATGAGGGTGATTACGCCCCGGACATGGATTACATCTGCGACTACACCGGCCTTGACCGAAATCAAGTGGTGGGCCTGCACACCGCGGAAGCGTATTTTGTTTTTCAATTGGGATTTACTCCGGGCTGTCCTTTTATCGGTCCATTGCAGGAGCAACTGCACGTACCCCTGATGCAGTCGCCGCGGACGCGCACCCCCAAGGGCGCGGTCGCTATCAGTGTGGGGCAGACAGTGATTTATCCGCGGGCCACCCCTGGAGGCATGCGCATCGTGGGGCGCACCCCGGTCCAACTGTTTCAGCTTGAGCACCCCGACCTGACCTTATTCAAGCCTGGGGATCGCGTAAGGTTTAGAGCCGTGAGTGTTCAGGAATATAAGGCTATAGAGGCGCGGGCATCAGCCCTGTATGACGGTGTGGAGTCTCTGTCCCATGGTTGAAGGCCTCTCAATCCCTTACATCAAAGTATTGCGCCCCGGCGCACAGAGCTCTTTGCAGGATTTGGGACGCCTCGGATATCAGAGCCTCGGTATCGCCGAGGCTGGGGCCATGGATCGCTACTCGCTGGTGCAGGCAAATCGCCTATTGAACAACCATGACAATTCGGCGGCCTTGGAGATTACCCTGGTTGGCCCCAAGCTACGCTTTGAGCGAACGGGCACCTTTTCTCTGACCGGGGCCGACCTCTCCGCCCAACTGGACGGCCACCCTTTGGCGCCTGGTAGGGTATATAGAACCGAGCCCGGTCAAGTGCTGAGTTTTGGACCGAGGATCAACGGCATGCGAGCCTACTTGGCGGTGCCCGGCGGATTCGATGCTCCCTTGGTCCTGGGTAGCCGTTCCACTTACGTTTATGCAGGCTTCGGTGGTCTTGAGGGCCGCGCGCTCACGAAGGGCGATGTGCTCTCTTGTCTGGTCGAGCCAGAGGTTGGCCAAGAACTCACGTCTCTGCCAGAAAGCTTTTTGCTCCCCCCTGACGGTCCTCGAGTATTGCGGGTAATCATTGGCCCGCACGAGGACCGCTTTACCAAAGAAGGTATCGAGACTTTTTTTGGGTCGTCGTTCGAGGTAACGAGTGAATCCAATCGCATGGGCTATCGGCTGGAAGGACCTCGCATTGGACACACCGACGGCCCCATAGTGGTTAGCGAGGCTACTCCGCTGGGCGCGGTGCAGGTGCCAGGCCAAGGCCAGCCGGTGCTACTGCTCAGAGAGCGCGGAACTACCGGTGGCTATACCAAGATCGCCTGTATTATCACCGCCGATATCGACCAAGTGGGCCAAGCCACTCCTGGCAGTCGGATCAGCTTCCGGCTGGTGGGACTCAAACAAGCGCATCACGCGGAAAGGGAGCGCTGGCAGTCTTTGGATTCCTGGCGGCCACGAATCGAAAAGAAGGGTGTGAAATGAGCGTGATTGATCTGAACTGCGATCTGGGTGAAAGCTTCGGTCCTTACAGTATGGGTTATGACCGTGAGGTGATGGAACATATCACCTCCGCCAACATAGCCTGTGGTTGGCACGCCGGAGACCCCATGGTCATGGATTGTACCGTTGAAATGGCCAGTGAACGGGGGGTTAGTGTAGGCGCTCACCCCGGGTACCCGGACATGCTCGGCTTTGGCCGCCGCCACATGGATTGCTCACCTGATGAACTAAAAAATTACGTAATTTACCAAGTTGGTGCACTTGATGCCTTCTGTCGGATACACGGCGTAACGCTCAACCACGTCAAACCCCACGGTAAGCTTTATTTGGATTGCCTGGATCGCCAACATCAGGCCCGGGCTATCGCTGAGGCTGTATATTCCTACAACCCACGTCTCATATATGTAGCCTTTGCAGGCGCCCGAGGTGAGGTGATGCGTAAAGTGGCCAGTGAGGTGGGGCTCAAAGTGGCGTTTGAGGCTTTTCCTGATCGTGCCTACACTCCCGAGGGGCTGCTAGTGCCTCGTGGGGTGCCTGGCGCTGTGGTCACTGACCCATCAAAGGTGGCTGAGATTTCTTTAAGAGTGGCGACTGAACAAAAGATGATAGCCTCCGATGGCACTGTTATAGATTTGGAAGCTCAGACGCTATGCGTACATGGTGATACTCCTACCGCTCTGGAATTGGTGCAATCGATACGCAACGCATTGGTCGCCAATGGGGTGGATGTGGCGCCCATGTCCAGTTTTTTGGACTAATCTTGCCGGACAGATATCAGCCTGGCGGACCCCCAAGAGGCTGCCGCCGAGTTGCCGTGCGCCTTGCTTGGTTAGAACTAAACCACGAACCGCCGCCTTTTTCATGACTGGTCCTGTTAACTCACGTGAGAGACATCATGGAGGCTTTGGCCCAAAAAGCGGCGGAGTGCCTGGTCAGGATCCGCGAGAAGCAATCGCTGGTCCACAACATCACCAATTTTGTGGTCATTAACTCCACGGCTAACGCTCTGCTGGCCTGCGGCGCTTCTCCGGTGATGGCCCACGCCAGGTAAGAGGTGGAGCAGATGGTCTCATTCGCCGGGGCACTGGTGCTCAACATGGGCACCCTGACACCGCCATGGATCGAGTCCATGATGCTGGCCGCCAAAAAAGCACGTGCCCTGGGGGTGCCAGCGGTTCTGGAGCCGGTGAGCTCCAGCGCCACCGAGCTTTGCACCCGCTCCAGCCGCCGCATCATCGATGAGGCCGGGGCGAGAGTGGTGCGCGGCAACGCCTCCGAGGTGCTCTCGCTGACCGACAACGCCAGCCGGACCAAGGGTGTGGATTCGGCCCACAGCGTTGATGAGGCCTCCCAGGCCGGGCGCGACCTGGCCCTGGCCACCGCCGTCATCGGCGCGTTTTTGGCCGTGGAGCCCGATCCCCTGGAGGCCACTGCGGCGGCCCTGGCCTACGTGGGCCTAGCCGGTGAGAGAGCCGCGGCCGTCTCCAGCGGCCCCGGCAGCCTCCAGGTAAATCTGCTGGACGCCATGTACAATATTTCTCCCGCCGATCTGGCCCAGGGGGCCAATATCCGCGCCTAGCCTGGTGGCTGCTTACCGGCAAGACGGTGTGGACCAAGGGCGAGGAGCCCATGCGGTTCCTCTTTGAGAACGAAACCGGCCTGATGGAGACCACCTTTTTCCCGGCGGCCTATCGCCGCTTCGCCGTGATGCTGGACTGGGAGCGGCCCTATCTCCTGGAGGGCAGGGTGGAGGAGAACTTCGGGGCGGTGACGCTGAATGTGGAGCGGGCTAGAAGGGTGGGTGAGTTTAAATAGGCGGTAAGGTTGCCAGGCCAAGCCCCGACGTCCAGGGCAATAGCGGCCAGGGGTATGGGTCCCGGGGGCTCCCAACTTTGGACAAAGGCCCAGAGGGTGATCTGTGGGGGATATCCTGTTTTAACAACCTGGCCGGGTAGGCCTACAAACCTGGCCTCATATGAAGCTCTGGTCAAGGAGGGGGTGCTTCGGCTAGAATGGGTTAATTCTTGGAGAGTGAGATGATCACCTTCGCCGCCGGCCCGCGCGGCCTGTTGACGTTGAGCTTGGCCCTTCTGCTGCTGGGCCTGGCCTCAGGCTGCGCCACCGTGAGCACGGAGCTGGAAAAGGGCTACCATGCCCTGGCCCAGGAGGAGTACTACGTCAAGCGACCGGGCAAGCTCTGGGCTCGGCCCGACCGCGGCTCCTCCGAGCGCGGCTACGCCCTCCAGGGCGAAAAGGTGGTCAAGCTGGAAGGCGACGTACGCGGCTGGAGCAAGGTCAGGGTGGAAGGCCGCCAAGTGGAAGGCTGGCTGCCCGCCGCATCCCTGTCCAAGAGCCCGGTGAGCCCGGCCCGGTCCACGCCAGCGGCCAGCCAGCCGGCCGCCCCGGCCAAGGCCCCGGCGGCAGCCAGCCCGGAGCCGGCCAAGAGCGGCTCCATCCTGTCGCCGTCCTCGGCCGAGGCCTCCGAGGCGCCTCCGCCCAAGAGCGAGACTGCGCCCAAGCGCCATGCCGACCCCAAGAAGTTCGAGCCGCTCTAATATTCCAACCTAAATTCTATTTGGCGGGAGCCTGGCGCTCCCGTGCCGCTTGCTGTTCGCGGATGAAGCGTTCCCGGGGCAGGGACCGCCGGTCGGTTACCACCAGCTCGGCCCGCGACCAGGCCAGCAGCTTGACCGGCTGGCCCATCAACTCGGCCACCTTGTGCTCGGCCTGGTTGATCTGCATGGGGCTGATCACCGTGGGTCCATAGACCTCGGCCCGCACCTGCCAGTGGTTTTGGTCCCAGGCCGCGTCCAGGTTGGTTACGTAGTACACCCCCGAGGCCTCCAGAGCCTGCCGGGCCAATTTGGCCACCCGCCGTGCGCGGGGGTCCTGCTGACCGAAGTGGGCCCCGCTGAGCAGAATGCGCCCCCGCGAGGTCACATCCACCGGCACCTGGCACTGCACCAGCAGGCGCAGGCCGGGCTCCTTCAGCCGCTTTTGGATGGCCCCCTCGAACTCGGCCACCTCCTGGGCCAGCAGCGGGCGAGGGGTCTGCACCGTGGCCAGGATGACCGGATCGCCGGCCAAGTGGAGCAGATCCACGTCCAGGAGCAGGAGGTGGGGCCTGGAGCTGAACATCTCCCGGAGTATCTGCTCCGAGGCCTGGATGCGCTGCACACTGGGGTCCACCTTGTCGCTGAAGATGCGGCCGTCAAGGGTGGGGTTGACCACCGCGCTGGTGGTGCCGGTGGAGGAGATGTCCTTGGACAGGGCATTGCGCACCACCAGGATGACCGGGTTCTCGACCTTTTTGGCGATTTTTTCCTGCATGCGTCCCACCCTGTCTGGTGGGAAGACCTTGGGGGTGCGCACCACGGCCAGCACGTGCATCTTGCCTTCGATTTCCTTGTGCATGGCCCGCACCAGGGAGGTGTTGGGCTCGCTGCGCAGGGACTCGGCGAAGACCTGTTCGATGATCTTGCTGCGCTGGCGCTGTTCCAGCATGGTGGCCATGGTGTTGGTGAGCACCACCGCCACCAGGGCGAAGCCCAGGCCGGTGAAGGTCAGGCGGCGCAGGAGTTGCTTGCGGGTTATCTGGCCGTGGCTGGTGGCCAGTCCGGCGATGATGAAGGCCAGGGCCGAGACCAGCAGGATGGCCAGGAAGTTGGCCGCGAAGAGCAGAAAGGCCCCCCAGGCCCCGGCAAAAGCGCCCATGGCTATGCATAGGCCGCAGGTGGACAGCGGCGGCACGATGGCCGTGGAGATGGCCACCCCGGGCAGCACCGGGCTGATGCGCTCGTCCAGCACCGCCAGGGTGCCGGCCAGCCCGGCGAAGACCGCCACCAAAAGATCCAGCAGGGTGGGATAGGTGCGCGCCAGCATCTCGCTGGTCACGTCCTGCACCACCGGCAGGGCGCCGAAGACCGTGCCGAAGGCCACGGCCAAAAACACCCCGCCGAACTCGGCCCGGAAGGCCTGGGAGAGCAGGGGGGTGTCGCCGCGCACCATGCCCAGGGCGATGCCGAAGATGGGGGTCATCAGGGGCGAGACCAGCATGGCCCCGATGACCACTGCGGCGCTGTTGGCCACCAGGCCCAGGCTGGCGATGAGCGTGGCCGCCGAGATCAGGGCGTAGTAGCCCAGGGCCGGTGTGGAGCCCACGGATATCTCGTTGATGATTTGCTTGCCCCTGGCCTCGGATACCTTGAAGCCCTTCCAGGACAATAACTGGTTCAGCAAGCCGCAGGAGAGGCGCTCGTTGTCGGCCATGGTCGGCTCCTGGCCTGGCCGCGGGTCGGGCGGGCAGAGATGGGGCGAGCAAGGCGGTGCCGGCGGCCGGGCCGGCTGGCGGGGCCGCCCGGCGGTCCCGCGTTGGGTGGTCAGCAGGAAATTATTCTACAACGCCGAAGCCCCGCCGGGCTACGGCAAAGCCGCGCTCTTGATCTCCAGCACCTTGAGCAGGTTGGTGGTGGCCGAGAGGCGCCCATTGGTGAGCTGTTGGTGACGATGACGTGGTCGCCCTTGCCCGCCAGGCCCGGGGACGGCACACACCCCCCGAGTGTGCCGGGCCATCCGCTCGATTCAGCTCCGTCCCTAGGCGCGGAGCAAGATATGAGCCTTTTTCGGCCCTTGGGCCTCATTCCGGCCCCCAACTTGGAAGGCCGGGATGAGGCATTTCAAGTGCATTTCAGGTCATGCCCCTTGGTCCTCGGGCTCTTTTAGCACCGGATGGCGGGCAGCGGCCACCTCATCCAGACGCCCCACCGGCGTGGTGATGGGCGCGGCGTGCAGGGCCTCGGGGTCGCCGGCCGCCTTGTCGGCGATGCGCCCCATGGCCGCGATGAAGGCGTCCAGGTTCTCCAGGGCCTCGGTCTCGGTGGGCTCGATCATCAGGGATTCCTTGACCACCAGGGGGAAGTAGACCGTGGGCGGGTGGAAGCCCTCGTCGATAAGCGCCTTGGCCACGTCCAGCGCGGAGACGCCGTAATCGGCCGCCTTGTCCTCGGCGCTGAACACCACCTCGTGCATGCATGGGCGGTTGAAGGCGACCTCCCACTTGTCGCCCAGCTTCACCCGCAGGTAATTGGCCGCCAGCACCGCGTCCTCGCTGACCTCCTTGAGCCCCTCGCCGCCCAGGGCCAGGATGTAGGCGAAGGCCTTGAGGCACACCCCGAAGTTGCCGTAGAACGGGGCCACGTACCCGATGGAATTGGGATGGTCGTAGTTGAGGAACAAGGTGCCATCGGCGCGCATCTCCACCCGGGAGATGGGCAGATAGTCCATCAACTTCTCCACCACGCCCACCGGCCCCGCGCCCGGGCCGCCTCCGCCGTGGGGGGTGCCGAAGGTCTTGTGCAGGTTCAGGTGAACGATGTCGAACCCCAGATCCGCCGGCTTGGCGTAGCCCATGATGGCGTTGAGGTTGGCCCCGTCGTAGTACATGATGGCGTCGGCCCGGTGGGCCGCTTCGGTGATCTCGGCGATGTGCGGGTTGAACAGGCCCAGGGTGTTGGGGTTGGTCATCATCACCCCGGCCACCTCGTCGTTGAGCTTTTCCTTGAAGGCCACCGGGTCCATGACCCCGTCCTTGGAGGGCACGGTCACCACCTGGTAGCCCGCGATGGCCGCCGAGGCCGGGTTGGTGCCGTGGGCCGAGTCGGGCACCAGCACGATGGACTTCTGGTTGCCCTTGTCTTTGTGGTAGGCGGCCATGAGCATGATGCCGGTGAGTTCGCCGTGGGCCCCGGCCAGGGGCTGCATGGTGAAGGCGTCCATGCCGGTGATCTGCTTGAGAAGCTGCTCCAGCTCGTACACCACCCTGAGGGCGCCCTGGGCCAATAGCCCGCCCCGCCGAAGCTGGGGCAGCAGCGGATGCAGACCGGCGAAGCCGGGCAGCCGGGCAGCCCATTCGGTGAACTTGGGGTTGTACTTCATGGTGCAGGAGCCCAGGGGATAGGTGCCCACGTCCACCCCGAAGTTCATGCGCGAAAGCAGGGTGTAGTGGCGCACCAAGTCTATCTCCGCCACCTCGGGCAGCTCGGCGGGCTTCTCCCGGCGCAGTTCCGGGGGGAGTTGGCTCAGTTGGCAGAAGCGCTCATCCACCCGGGAGCAGGGCAGGGAGGCCGCCCGGCGGCCGGGCCTGCTTTTTTCAAATATGGTCTTCATAACACCGCCTCCAGACCCTCGGCCAAATAGCCGATCTCTTCCTTGGAGCGCTTCTCGGTAACCGCCACCAGAAGGTTGTTGGCCTGGTCCGGATAGTAGCGGCCCAGGGGGAAGCCCGCCGCGATGCCCTTGTCGATCATGCGGCTCACCGCCACGCGAGCGTCGATGGGCAGGCGAACCCTGAACTCGTTGAACCAGGGGCCCTGGTCCACCGCCTCCACCCCGGGTATGGCCCCGAGGCGCTCTCTGGCGTAGGCCGCCTGGGTCATGTTCAACTCAGCCAGTTCCACCAAGCCCTGCTTGCCCATGAGACCCAGGAAGATCACAGCAGCCAGGGCGCAAAGCGCTTCGTTGGAGCAGATGTTGCTGGTGGCCTTCTCGCGGCGGATGTGCTGCTCGCGGGTTTGCAGGGTCAGGCAATAGCCGGTGCGGCCCTCTTTATCATGGGCCCGGCCCACGATGCGGCCCGGCATGGTGCGCAACAGCCCCTCGGCCGCCGCCATGAAGCCAAGGTAGGGCCCGCCGAAGGAAAGCGGCAGGCCCAGGGGTTGGCCCTCGCCCACCGCGATGTCGGCTCCCATCTCGACCGGGGTCTTGGCCACGGCCAGGGCGATGGGGTTGCAGCCCAGGATGCCAAGGCCCTTCACCGCGTGCACCGCCTCGAAATGCGGCGCGTAGTCGTGCAGCACCCCGAAGAAGTCGGGATTTTGCAATATGAGCCCAGCGGTGTCCTGGTCCAGGAGCCCTTGCAGGGCGGAGGGGTCGGAGAGGTCGGCCTCCACCAACTCCAGGTGCAGGTTCACGGTGTAGCTTTTCAGCATGATGCGGTAGATGGGGCTGACCGAGGTGCAAACGATCAGCTTTTTGCGTTTGGTCTTGCGCACCGCCATCATGGCCGCCTCGTAGATGGCGGTTCCGCCGTCGTACATGGAGGCGTTGGCCGCGTCCAGTCCGGTGAGGCGGCAGATGGCGCTTTGATATTCGAAGATGCTTTGCAGGGTGCCTTGGGACATTTCGGCCTGGTAGGGGGTGTAGGCGGTGTAGAACTCGCCTCGGCTTATCAGGGCGTCCACGGCGGCCGGGATGTGGTGGTCGTAGAAACCGCCGCCCAGAAAGCAGACCAGGTCCTGGGCGTTGAGCCCGGCCAGCTTGGCCAGGTACTGGCCCACCTCGGGCTCGCTCATGCCCGGCGGCAGGTCCCAGGCCCGGGCGCGCAGCCGCTCGGGGATCACCTCGAACAGCTCGGCCACCGAGCCCTGGCCCAAGGCGGCCAGCATTGCCGCCCGGTCCTCGGGTGTGTGTGGCGTAAAACGCATTTTCTCACTCCCCTTCGGCCATGAGCAGGCGGTAGGCCGCGGCGTCCATGAGGTTTTCCAACTCGGCCCGGTCAAAATCCCCCAGCTTGACCAGCCAGCCCGCGCCGTAGCAGTCCTGGTTGATAAGCTCGGGCGCGTCCCCCAGGGCGGAGTTCACCTCCACCACCACCCCGCTGAGAGGCGCGTAGACGTCCGCCGCCGTCTTTACCGATTCCACCACGCACATCTCGCCCATCTGCTCCACCTCGGACTCCGGCTCGGGCAGCTCCACGTAGGTGATGTCGCCCAATTGATCCTGGGCGAAATCGGTAAGCCCCACCACGGCCAGGTCTCCCTCCACCCGCAGCCACTCGTGTTCCTTGGTATAGTAAAGACCCTCGGGCGCCTTCTTGACTTCGCTCACTTCTCACCTCCATCGAACTCAATCGGTTCAAGATACCGGCCCGCCGGCCGGGTAAAGGCCTTCACCACCCTGCCGGGCAGGGTGCGCTTGCGGTAGATGATCTCAACTTCCCGCCCCACCAGGGTTCCGCTGTCCAGCAGGGCCAGGCCCAGGGGGCGAACATAGTGCTCCCCGCCGGGCCGGCCTCCCTCGAAGCGCCAGGCCGGGATGGTGGTGGCGCTGGTCAACTCGCCCAATGGCTCGCCGCCGGCCAGCACCTCGGAGCCCTCGCGCATCATGCCCTTGGCCAGGGCGGCCACCGCGAAGACCCGCTGGGGCAGCTCATCAAACTCGCCCGAGGCCAGAGCCCGGGCCTGGGCCTCAAGGGCCCGGCGGCCCATGAACTCACCGCGCTCGGGGTTCAGGTCCACCCCCAAACGGGCGGTGGGCACGGCCATCACCGGGCGGTCGGCCTGATATTCGTGGCCGTACAGGGGCAGGCAGGCCTCCAGGCGCAGGGTGTCCCTAGCGCCCAGGCCCACCGGCATCACCCCCAGGGGCGCGCCGGCCTGGGCCAGCTTCTCCCACACCGCCTCGGCGCGGTCCCACGGCGGGAACAACTCGAAGCTCAGGGGCTCGCCGGTGTAGCCGGTGCGCGAGAGGTACATCTCCACCCCGCCCAGGCGGTTGAAGCCGCCGTGGTTGCGCCCCGGCGGGGGCAAGGGCTCGGCCAACAGCGAAGCCAAGAGTTGCTCGCTGTCCGGCCCCTGCACCGCCAGCATGGCCAGGCGCGCACTGTGGTCCTCGAACTCCACGCCGCCGCTCAGGTGCTCTTGCAGCCACTGAAGATCCCTGGCCCGGTTGGCCGCGTTGACCACCAGCAAATACTGCCCGGACTTTTGTTGGTAGAGGTAGGCGTCGTCCAGGGGCCGGCCCGCCGGATCGGAGATGAGGGTGTACTGGGCCTTGCCGGGGGTCAGCTTGCGGGGGTCGTTGGTGAGCAGGGCGGACAGCCAGGGCAGGGCCTGGGGGCCGCGCACCGCAAAGCGGCCCATGTGGGATATGTCGAACAGGCCGCCATGCTTGCGGGTGGCCAGGTGTTCGGCGATCTGCCCTGCCTGGTAGGATACCGGCAGCCACCATCCGGCGAAATCCACCAGTTTGCCACCGGCGCGGGCGTGCCAGTCATACAACGGGGTCTTGGCTGTCATGAAGGAGGCTCCTCTCTGGCCGAACCTGGGGTTGGGCCGCTTAGAGATTCCTCCTGTCGGTGGGCCTGAGAGATTCACCCGCTCGGGGCTTGCTCCTTCGGCGGCCGGAGCCTCCGGCACTTTCCAGGAGTGTCAGGTGTTCAGCGGTCCTTTTGCCTGAGAGTTTCGGCCCCATGGCTGGCCTTGCACCTTCGGCGGCCGCTGGCCAACAATGGCCCGGCGGCGCTCTCCCGCTGATCATCGATGTTCAGCTATAGAATAACACCATCCTTGGGGTTCAAGAAAGGCCGCGAAGCTTTTGCTCCCGTCCTTTTTCTCTACCCTAGTGCTTGAACTCCTCGGGCACCTCCAGGACGCCCTTGGCTCCTCGGGTTTTGCGCCACAGTGACCAGCCCAGAGCGGCCACCGCCAGGATGAGCAGGCCCAGGGCGATGGGGCTCTGCACGAAAATCATGGGGCTGTCGTTACTAAGCAGCAAGGCGGTTCGGGTGTTGCGCTCCAAGATGGGCCCCAGGATGAAGGCCAGGATGAAGGGCGGAATGGACATGCCCATCTTGCGCATGATGTAGCCCACGAAGCCAAGCATCAAAAAGATGCGCAGGTTGAATACGTTGAACTCCTCGGCGTAGACTCCCACCACGCAGCAGACCACCACCCCGGGGAAGAACAGCGAGTAGTTTAGATTCTTGAATATCTTCTGCACCACCGAGATGAAGGGCAGGGCCACCACGAAGGCCCCCAGGAAGTCGGTGATGATCAGAAGCACGAACAGCCCGTAGATGATCTCGGGATGCTCCATCATCAGCATGGGGCCGGGGATCATTCCCTGGATCATGAAGGCCCCGTACATGACCGCCGCGGCAACCGAGCCGGGTATGCCCAGGGTGATGAGGGGGATGAGCGAGGAGGCCGCCACTGCGTTGTTGCCCGCCTCCGGGGCGGCGATGCCCCGGGGGTCGCCGTTGCCGAAGCGGGCGTCCTTTTTGGCCGAGCGCCGCGCTTCGCCGTAGCAGACAAAGGCGGCGGTGGTGGCTCCGATGCCGGGCAGCGCCCCCAACAGCGACCCCACGAAGGAGGAGCGGATGAGGTCCTTGAGGCAAAATTTGAGGTCTTTCCAGCGCTGCTTCCAGGTGTAGGGAATGATGCGCGACACCGCGCCCGCCGCGTCGCCCAGGGTGAAGCTGCCCACCTTTTCGGCCTGGATGAACACCTCGGATAGGGCCAGCATGGCGATGATGGTCAGCACGAAGGGCACGCCGTTGTCCAGGTCCTCGATGCCGAAGACGTAGCGCCGCGAGGCGCTCATGTTGTCCAGGCCCACCGTGGCCAGCATCAGGCCCAGGGTGATGGAAATGAAGCCTTTCCAAATGTCCATGCGGCTGTCGCCCAGCAGGGTGATGACCGCCGTCAGGGAGAACAGGATCAGGGCGGCGATCTCCGGCGGGCCCAGACGCAGGGCCACCTCGGCCAGGGGAGGGGCGGTGAACACCAACAGCAGGTTGCTCACCGTGCCGCCGAACACCGAGGCCCATAGGGCGATCTCCAGGGAGCGCTTCTGCATGCCCTGCTTGAACATGGGGTAGCTGTCCAAGGCGGTGGCCGCCGCCTCGGGGGTGCCGGGTATGTTGAACAGGGTGGCGGTGATGGACCCGGCGTAGGCCCCCCCTTTGTAGATTCCCATCAAAAGGGAGATGGCGAACAGGGGCTCAAGGGTGAAGGTGTAGGGAAGAATGAGCACCATGGCGGTGACCGCCATGACCCCCGGAATGGCCCCGGCGATGATGCCGATGATGTAGCCGATGATGATGGCCAGGATGTTCCATGCCGACAGGGCATAAACTGCCCCATCCCAAAGATGATTGAATATCTCGCCCATGGTTTAACTCCGCCTGCCCGTCTCAGCCCAGAATCAGGTTGATCAATTCCTCGGCCGGGCCTTCCGGCAACAAGGCGTTTAATCCCCGGAACACAAAATAGATGATCAAGGGCATCGCCACGCTCATTATCAGGGCCTTGCTCCAGCTCTTGGAGCCGAAGATGCGCGAGGCGATGATCAGGAAAACAAAGGTGGAGATGATGAAACCCAGGTACTCCATGCTGAGCACCCATGCCCCGGTGACCACCAGCATGGCCAGGGGCCGCATCATCACCTTGCCCCCGCCGGTGGAGCAGGCTTGCCCTTCGCCCTCGGCCTTCTTTTGCTGGCGCCAGCAGCGGATGCCATCCCCCATATAGGCCAGGGAGAAGCACAAAAGCATGGTGTTGACCAACATGGGATAGACCGGCGAGGAGCCTTCGGCCACCACCTGGGTGGGTATCAAGTAGAAATAGTTGAGCAAGCTGAAGCCGATGAGCACGCCGGCGATGGACAGCTCTGACCGTGCGTTCATGGGACCCCTCGTCCGGCCGGCCGGCTCCTGGGGGAGCCGGCCGCCGTGGTTCGTTGGGTTATGCCAATCTCGGGGCGCCACGGCGCCCCGGATCATCCTAGAATTTCTTCAGGCCGACCTCTTTGAGGATGCCGCCCCAGATGCCCCAGTACTGGTCGCAAAGCTCCCGGTACTTCTTGCCGTCCAGGAAGTCGATGCTCACGTAGAGCTCATCCTTGGCTTTCTTCTGCACTTCGGGCTGGGACAAGGCGAACTTGATCGCCTCCTCGATTTTTTTGCGAATGGGCTCGGGGGTGCCCTTGGGGAACACAGCGCCCAGGCAGGAGAACTGGCTGAAGTCGTAGCCCAGTTCCTTGAGGGTCTTGGTGTCCGGGGTCAGGGGGATGCGGTTGGCGCTCATGATGACCAGGGGCTTGAGCTTGCCGCCCTTGAACGAGGACACCGAGGCGGTGGTGGAGGTGTTGCAGGCCACCACGTGGCCGCCCAGGACCGCGGCCACCGACTTGGGGTTGCCCTTGAAGGGGATGGGGACCATCTTGACCTTCTCGTGATTGGCCAGCCAAGCCACGCCCAGGTGGTTGGTGGTGCCCAGACCAGGAGTGCCGTAGGTCGCCTTGCCCGGATTCTTGCGGGCGAAGTCGATGAGTTCCTTGAGACTGTTGAAGGGCGAGTCCTTGGCTACATACAGGACGTAGTCATAGTGCATGGGCGAGGCGATGTAGACCAGCTCCTTGGGGTCGTAGGTCAGCTTGCGCATCTGGGGGATGGTCACCAGGGTGGGCAGGTTGGCCCAGGAGAAGGTGTAGCCGTCGGGCTTGGCCTTTGCCAGGGTGGAGATGGCCACCGCGCCGCCGGAGCCGGGCTTGTTCACCAGAATAAGCGGCTTGCCCAGATATTTTTCCATGTAGGGCGCTATGGTGCGCACGAACACGTCGGTGGTCCCGCCGGCCGACAGGGGAACGTAGGCCGTGATGGGCTTGGTGGGGTAGTCCTTGGCCAACGCAGGCACGGCCGCCAGGGCCAGGGCCAGACAGCAGGTCAGCACCACCAGCAACTTTTTCATGATTTTCCTCCCAGACAATAATTGCCTTTAGCTAAAAAAGAGACTTGATTAATCCCTTAGCGAAGCAAATAGGGGATATCCACCCAAAGGGCCTCCTGGGGGCATTCCACCTCGCAGGGCAGGCAGAACCAGCAGGTGCGGTATTTGCCAAAGGGAGCCCCGCAGCTATAGCATCGGCCCGCTTCCACCCGCGCCTGCTCCGCGCTCAGGCCCAGTTCCACCTCGGCGAAGTCGCCCGCGCCCGCCAGGCGGTGCAGGGGCGTTGCCACCCGCCCGGCGTCGGAGCCCCGGCTGGTGTCTATGTCGAATTCGGTCTCCACCGGCCCGGGGTAATCCCGGCCGTAGCTCAGGTGCTGGCCGGCGACCAGGCGGTGGGCGCTCTCGGCCGCCCGGCGGCCGGAGGCCATGGCCTCCACTATGGTGCTGGGCCCGCTCAAGGCGTCGCCCGCCAAAAACACGTTGGCCACCGGGGTTTGCAGGGTGCGCGGGTCGCAGGAGCCGGGGCCGCCGGGCAGGGCCGCGTCGCGCTCCTGGCCGATGGCCACGATCACCGCGTCGGCCTCCATGGTCTTAAGGGAGCACTCGTCAAAGCTGGGGGCGAAGTTGCCCTGCTCGTCCAGCACTCCCAAACAGCGCTTGAGCTCCAACCCGGTGACCACGCCCCCCTCGCTCACAATGCGGGTGGGGCCCCAGGAGCCGTCCAACACCACGTCTTCGGCCTCGGCCAGGGCCAGGGCATCGGGGCTGGCGGGCATGCCCTGGCGGTCCTCAAGACTGACCACGGTGACCGTTTCCGCACCCAGGCGCAGGGCGCTCTGGGCCGCGTCCAGGGCCACCTCGCCGCCGCCGACCACCACCACCGAACCGCTCATCTGGGGCGGGCGGCCCGAGCGCACCGCCTTGAGCAGCTCCAGGGCGTGGCTGACGCCCTGGGCGTCCTCGCCGTCGATGCCCAGGCGCTTGGGACGGGGGCAGCCCACGGCCACCACCACCGCATCGTAATCGCGGCTCAATTCCTCCAAGGAGATATCGCGGCCCAGGGCGGCGTTGCCCTTGAACTGGACACCCAGGGCCTGGAGCTTGGCCCACTCGGCGGAAAGCACCTCCGAGGGCAGGCGGAAGGAAGGAACCGCCCAGCGCAGCATGCCGCCGGGCTCGGGCTCGGAGTCAAAGACCGTTACCGCGTGGCCCTTGACCAGGAGGTCCCAGGCGGCCAACATGCCCGCCGGGCCCGAGCCCACCACCGCGCAACGCTTGCCGCTGGCCGGTTCCTTGTCCGGCACGCGGACCTCGCCCGCGTCCGCCGCATCGCTCAAATAGCGCTTCAGGGCCCGGATGGCCACAGCCTCGCCGGTTTCTTTTTTGCGCTGGCAGCCGGCCTCGCACTGGGCCGAGCACAGGCGGCCCAGGATGCCCGGGAAGGGAAGCTCGCGCTCCACCATTTCCAGGCCGGCCTGGTCCTCGCCGCGCAGGATTAGCTGGACATAGCCCTGACAGTTGACCCCCAGGGGACATGCTTGGCGGCACGGGGCCAACTTCAGGCGCAGGTTGTCCAGTATGCAGGTGTCCACGCACACGCCGCAGGCGGTGCACTTGTCCTTGTTGACCACGATGTTGTCGGACAGGGCCTCGAGCAGATTTATACGCATGACGCTCTCCCTAGGCCGGCATCTTGATGATGTCTTTGTGCTGAATCTTGACCTCGCCGGGCCCCTCGCCCTGACTGAGCACGATGTGCTTTAGCCAATCGGCGTCGTTTTTTTCCGGGAAGTCGGCGCGGTAGTGCCAGGGAAGCCAGCGGCTCTCGGTGCGCTCCAAAGAGGCCGCAGCGCTCAAGGTGGCGCACTGGATGATGTTGGCCACCTCGTAGGTTTTGAAAAGGTCGTGCATGTCCTTGACGAAGACCATCTCGTCCAACTCGCGCCGGAAACGATCCATCCACCACAGCACCCGCTTGAGCTTGTATTCGTTTTTGGGCGGGGTCAGGTAGTCGGTGATGATGCGGCGCACCTTGAACTCGAATTCCTCCACCGCGATGGGGTTCTTGCCCTGGGACAGGCGCTTTTCCCGCCGGACCAAAAAGGCATCAACCTGGGCCGGGTTGAAATCGGTCAAGCCGTTGGCCTTGGCGAATTCGCTGCCGCTCTCGGCGCAGATCTCGCCATAGACAAAGGCTCCGGAGAGGTGGCCCCGGGCGCACAGGGAGGTGTCGCCGGCGGCGTAGAGGCCGGGCAGGCTGCTCTCGCCCCGCTCGTTGATGCGCACCCCGGTCATGCCGTGCCCGCCGCAGAGGTACACCTCGGTGGGCCACAGCTCGATCTCGCCGGTGCGGAAGTCGTTGCCCCGCCCGGCGTGGAAGCGCTCGCAGGCCGGGCGCTCGGTGGTGAAGAGGATCTCTTCGATTTCCTTGATCTTTTCCTCTGGCAGGTGGTCCATGCGGATGCGCAGGGGGCCGGTGCGGTCGAAGAAGTCCTCCATGCACATGCTCTTGATGGAGGGGTGCTCCTTGTCCCGGCGCTGATCCATGGCGTTGAGCAGATGGGCCCCGCGGGTCAGGGTGATGTAGAGCAGCGGGGCGTTGATGTCCTTGGTTATGTAGTAGTACAGGGTGTATTCCAGGCCGCTGAGTTCGGCCCCGGCCCGGTAGGCCAGGCAGTAGCCGTCGCCGGTGTTGCCCGGGAAGTCGTAGACCCCGTAGAGGTTGCCGTTGGCCGGCAGGCCGAAGCGGGCGGTGCCTCCGGCGCTGAGGATCACGCTGGGAGCGCGGATGACCATCACCTCGCCGGTGCGCACGTTCATGGCGATGACCCCGGCCACCCGGCCGTCCTCCACCAATATCTCGGCGGCCATGGTGCGGTTGAACACCTTGGCTCCGCCCTCCACCAGGCGCTGGTGCAGGATAGACTTGAGCTCCGGCTCCTTCATGGTCACGCAGAAGCGGCCCTTGGGGTGCACCTGGAGAATCTCGTATTCGCCCTTGTCGTCGGTGGGGAAGCAGACTCCCCAGTCGATGAGCTTTTTCATCAGCGGCCAACTGCGCTCGGCCATGCGGTAGTTCACCGGCTCGTCCATGATGCCTTCACAGGCCATCCGGTTGGACTCCACATATAGCTCCGGGGAGCTGATCCCGGGAACCGCCACGATGTTTAGTGCGTCCATGCCCCGGGCGATGCAGCCGGAATACTTGGCGTCGCCTTTTTCCAGGACGATGACCTCCTGGTCCGGGGCCACCTCCTTGGCCCGGATGCCGGCCATGACCCCGGCGCTGCCGCCTCCCACCACCACCACATCGGCGTTGATTACTGGATAGTCGTAAGCCATCTCATCTCCCAGAAACGGACCGGGCCGCCCTTACATCTCGCGGAACATTTTGTTGTCGCCGGTGATGCAGTAGCTGATCCGGTATTCGTATGGTTTTTCCTTGTAGGTGAAGGAAAGCATCTCGATCTTGAGGGCCGGCGTCCCGGCCTCGGCGCCCAGCACCTCGGCCTCCTCCTGGCCGGCGGCCACGGCGCTGAACAACTCCTGGTTGAAGACGGTCGGCAGGCCGTACTTCTTCTCGATGATTTCGTACAGGGTCATCTTTTCCATGAGGGGGGCTACTATCTGACCCAGATCTTTGAACAGGCGCTGAGGCAGGTAGGAGACGTAGTACATGAGGGGGCCCTTGCGGTTTACGAATAGCCTCCGCACCCGCCACAGCTTGCTGGTGCTTCTGAGCTTCAGCAGGCGGTTGGCCGGCTGGAAGCCGGGCACCGCCTCCATCCCCAGCACCTGGATCTTGAAACGGGGGTCGGGGTCGCCGAAATCCCGGCGCAGCCTGGTGTAGCGCACGCTTTCCAGGGGGATGGTGGTGCCGGCCACAAAGGTGCCCTTGCCCTGGATGCGCTTGAGGTAGCCGTCGTTGACCAAGTTGGCCAGGGCGCGGTTCACCGTGCCCAGGCTGACCCCGAAGTCTTCGGCGATCTTGCGCTCGGGCGGTATGGCCTCTCCAGGAGCCCAACGGCCGTTTTCGATGCCCTTGAGCAGTTCCATCTGGAGTCTGTAATAGGCGGGTAACGGAGCTTCGCCGCGCCGGTTTTGGGATTTGGGCCTGCCCACTTGAATCGCCTCCCATGGGTTGAATCGAGGTCTCTGGTCCCCCGCAGGCTAACCGACGAATGGCCCAGGCTCCTCCAACATCTTAAGAATGCAACAACCCCGAGTACGTTGCAACACTTAATTGGTTGTATAGTACAATTTCAATTATTAATAATAATATCAATGAACTGTAAATAGCAAATAGCGCATTTAAAGTAGGAATCTCGGTTTGGATTGAATTTTACCAAACCAATGAGGCATCCCGTGCATCTGGCCAAAGGGCTATGTGTCACCGGATCGGTTGTACGATTTTCCGATATGGGACAACTTGAGGCTGAAGGCGGCGGGGCCTTAAACAAAAAGGCTACGCTAGTTCCAAATCTTTGCCCATTCTTTACACTTCCAGCCACATTCTGATGTAATCAAGTTCATCTTACTGCTTTTACATTACTATTCATCTTAAATGAGTATTCTGGATTTATGCATCGGCCTCAAACTAGGAGTCCCCAAAAAACGAATAGAGGGTCAACAATATTTTGTGACTGCTTCACTATCGAGGTAGTTTACGAAGAAGTAACTCATTAAAGCAATTTTATATTCAGTATCGGTCGGAGATTTCTTCGTTTGCAACAGTGTCCAGCGATGATTTTCTATGATTAATACATGAACGAACATAGTTAGCTAAAATATCGTAATTTATTGCCCGATTAGTTAAGCTAGAAAAGCTATACATGTCCAAGCAATTGCAGAAAGAGTTAGGGCATGGCGTTTGTTTTAAAAAACGCTCTGGTAAATTGTTTTTAACAAAATGGCCGCTTTTTTGGGGGAAGCATCCAACACTTATTATACCCATAGGATCCAAACTATACGCATAGACAGGATATGCGCATAAGTGGCCTTTACTGTTCTTAGTATGTGATTTCAGTTGGAAATCAATTTCTGGCAGTAGTTGACTGTAAATTTCTAACATTTCATCGGTTTGTTTGTCTGGTCCAGTGTATACATTTACATTTGTAAAGACATCAATCCTCTCGAGTGCATTTTTAATGACAAAAAAATCTTCTATTTGTTTGTGGTGTAGAACGAAATTAACCATGCCGACATTGATCCCCGCCCCTTTTTTTTCTTTAATATTTTCAATGAATTTATCAGCGGATATCATCGTTGGGTGAAATGAAATGTTTAACTCAATTTTATCCCAATTAATGCCAGCATACTTTTCGGGTGACCAAAACCCATTAGTATCAATCCTAATGCATTTTATGTGTTCCATTTCACAGAGATTTTTTAATAAAATATAAAAATTTTTTCTGTCGAGGAATGGCTCTCCCCCTGTGATAGTTATAGAAACACCACGCGGTGATAAAGCTGAGAAAGATTCTACCCATTGCTGTGGCCGGTAATTATCAAATGCATGCGAATGAGTGTGGCCGAAATTGGTAACAAAACGTTTTAACAAGCTTGGATAACGTAAAAGTTGATAGTGTTTTATATAAGATATTTTACGGTTCCTAGTTCGCTGAAAGCAATAGTGGCAGTTGTAGTTACACCACAAAGAAATGAGCCAACGAATATATATAGGGCGATGATCACCAGCGTTTGTGTTCCAAACTGATTTGTCCGCGTGGTTTGCATTTGGCATTAAAATGGCTCCATTTATGCGATAAGCGTCACAATGAACCGAGATTATGCGGGCAGCCGCCGCGCTTCGCCCCATTTTGAGCCTTTTGATACTCCCGATGCACATTATCGCGCGGTTGGGCCGCATCCAAAGGCTTCGTTGCCTACCAGGCAAAGCAATTTCTCACTGAAAATCTAGCGGTAAATACATTACCTTAGCTTGCGTATAGTAGCCCAATTTAATTCAGAGGATCAAGATACTTTTTTGGTGTGCCAAATTACTTTGCGTTGAGTCCAGTTACCAGCATAATTGCCAGAGCGGGGACGTTGGATTTGCCGTGCGCCCTGTCACATCCCTTCACAACAATACAGCCTTGGAAACTGACCGGGCCAACCAAGAAGCAGGCCGGTTGGTGCCAAGCCATGCCCTTTTAATCACCGGCCCCAATCAAATAGTTGAGGCCACGTGGCCCAACGTGCGCGAAGCCGAGCTTTCGCCCCTCATTGAAAACCCCGTAACGCTCCTTTGGGTTTGCAGACCCCTTGGCCAAACCGAGGCGGCTATACAGGAATCCATACGGCTTGCCGGGGACATTGCAAACGACAAGGCTCCTCTTATGATTGGCAAGCCCATTTGGAGTTCCTTGCCAGCGACTCAGACGGCGCGGACGGCAGTCCCTGCCCAGAGGCGGCCTGCAAGGGATTGGGTTGGGACGAACCAGCGTGGCCGGTTTGAGAGTTGCGGCCTGGGCTTAGAACGTGAACTTGGTGGTCAGTTGCAAGCGGGTGTCGTCGCCGCTGGCGCCGTCTTTGTCCACGCGTTCGCCCCAGAGCAGTTCACCGCCAAAAAGCCACCGGCTGGATGGTTGCCAGATCAGGTTTGCGCAGGAATATTGGGTGGAGTGGTAGGAGTCGTAGGGCTGGTTGTCGGCATTATCCACCTTGAGCGCGCCGTAGAGAACCACCGAGCTGAGGGTCTTGGCCCATTTGTGTTCGTAGGCCAGGTAATAGCCCCAAACCGGCAGGACCTCCAGGCTGTTGTTGGTGGAGTCGTAAAAGGCGTCGGGCGGAGAGTCGTTTATGGTGGAGCCCATACCCTGGCCATAAGAAATGGAGAAGGTCAGATTGTCCCCTTCATGCAGAAAGGGAAGCCCCAGGTTGCCGTTGCCCACCACGCCCCAGCCCAGGGCGGTCTCGGTGGGGCCGTCGTTTAAGCTGGCGCGCAGATCGCGCACCATGGCCGAGCCCTGAAACTTGAGCGGGCCGGCAATCCACTCCAGGGAAGCCACCCCATCGGGCCAGGCGGTGAGCAGATCCGCCCCCTGGATGGAATGCTCAGTGGGGGTTTCCAAAGCCAATTTCAAGATGAGGCCCTGGTCAAGCTGTCGACTCCAGCGAATTTGCGGCACCCGCTGGCCGACCTCGGCGTTGGGCCCCTCGTAATCCAGGATATTAGGCCAGGCCACGCCGTAATAAGCCGTGGACCAGGCTTGACCAGCCAGCAGGTCTCCGCCAAACACATACTTAGTCAGTTCGCCGTAGGCCTCGCGCATCCGGAAATCGGGGTTGGTGCTTTGGGCATTGGCAAAAAAGTCCATGGAGACATAGGTCTTCAGATGCCCCTGCTCCACCGGGGTTCTGGTCTCCAGCCATAGCTGGGTGGTCTTGACGCTGAAATTGGTCTTGCCGCTCGACCCCTGGGCCTTGGTGGCGCCCCGGGTGACGATGGCGGAGGTGACGAAGTCGGTCGGAGTGGTGATGGCGCCGGTGTCGTGGATCACATCCAACTGGGCAAAGCCGCCCAAGGCGAAACGGGTCTTCGATCCCTGCACCTCGAAAGACCCCGGCCAATCGGGCTGCGGGGCCTTGGATGAAGTCACGGCAGCCGTTGCCAGTCTGCCGGTGGTTTTAACTTCCGGCCGCTGGGCTTCGGCGGTTTTTTCCGCGCCGGCCTCCACCAAGCCGCGTACCTGTTTTTGTAGTGATTGGAGCATGTTGCGCTGCTGCTCCAATTGCTTTTGTTGCGCCTCGAGTTGGCGCTGCTGCAACTCGATGACCTTTTGCAGTTGCTGCACCTTGCCGGCATAATCCGGCGCCGAGGCGCCTCCGCCCTGTTGGGCCAGGGAATGCGGGACTGCGGCAAAGAGCGCCCCGGCGGTTATGACGGCAAAAATCAACAGCGTTTTTGGGAAAAGTTGCAACCTGTCCCCCAAAAGAGTGTTTTTGCGCTTCACGCGACCGCTTTCATTTTTGGCTGTCATTGATTTCACCCTGAATCACACGACAGGTTACGCGTTTTTCCCGCCCTTGCCGTGCTGATGCCACAGGATGCACAACATCGCACCAACGATCAGCGTCTAAAGGCCGTTTGCCGTATCCCGACAATGGTTTTTGTGCAAAACCCACGGTGAAGATCACGCTTCCCCATATTTCAAAAATAGTAGCCCATTTTCGTTCCGTTGGTCAAAGGTGCATTCTCATCTCAGCCGGTGGCCGGCACCTCTTGGGAATGTTGGGCAAGGAGGAGTTGAAAGAAAATATATAAAAAAATGATGGCTTGCCTGGCAGGGCGTGCCCCTAGTCCGCAATGTGGAAAGTGGTCAGCCTCGATTCCTCGCCACGGCGTACAACCTGTTTGCACTCCAGATAGCGCAGGTGGGCAAGGGCCTCTCCGGTGGCGAACCACTTCTGGGCCACGGGGAACTCTTCCCAGGAACGGCAGTTGATATCCCAACTCATCCGAGCGGCGGTTTGATAGGCGCTCAAGGGGCTCGAAGCCAGAATGCCTACTATCTCATCCAGCCGTTGGTGGTGGTGATCCTTTAATTCGATTATCCGCCGCCCACAGTCGTTAATGAGACGCCGATGACCGGGAAGGACCAGCTTCACTTTGAGATGAGACACTTTGTCCAGGCTGTCCAAATAATTTGCCAGCGGATCACAGTCGTCTTTCCAGCACTGGATATTGGGGGTTATGTCGTCCAGGATGTGATCTCCGGCCAGCAATATCCCTTTGTCCGCTTCCCATAAGCAGGTGTGGCCAAGGGTGTGGCCCGGGGTCAGCAGGCAGCTGAAGTTGTAATCGCCCACGGACAGGATGTCGCCATCGTTGATTAGACTCAACTGCGGCACCCACTCGGAGCCAAACTTGTAGCCAGGATGGTTGTTGAGGGCGGCTTCCAGTTCATCTCGGGGAAAACCGTTCAAGCCGCCATACTCGATCATCGGCTCCCAACCGCCGCCAGCCTCTATGATCTCGGCCTCCGGGCGGTTGAAGAATATGCGGCTGCCCTCCTTGGCGATCTTGGGGGTGAGCGCGAAGTGATCGGCGTGCAGATGGGTTATGAAAAAATCGGTGCGCTCCAGATTCACCCCCAACTCCTCTATCCCTTGCCGCATTGCCTCGAGACACTCTGGCCGGTTAAGCCCCGTGTCCACGATAAGATTGCGTGGCGATCCCAAGACAAAATAGGAGTTAAGGTACTTCAGGGGGCTGTTGGGGAGCGGGATGTTGACCCGGAACAAGCCGGGCGAAACCTCTTCGATCATTTAGACACACATTTTTCTTTTATCCGGAGTGATCATTAATGGGGCCAACCGCCAGAAGATTGTACTGCGTCGCGCTGGATTGTCCAAAGACAACCTAATGAATGTTCCGTTGCGACTTGTCCCAGTATTTCTTTCTCACCTCGCGGCGCAGCACCTTGCCCACCGCGCTAAGCGGCAGTTCGTTGACAAACTCGATGCTCTTGGGCACCTTGTAGCGGGTCAGGTTTTCCTTGCAAAACGCGAGGATATCCTCTTGGCTGGCCGAAGCGCCATCCTTTAGCACCACCACTCCGCACACGGCCTCACCCCAATAATCATCGGGCATCCCAACCACGGCTGAGTTTTGAATGGTGGGATGGGCATTGAGGACGTTTTCCACTTCTTGGGCGTAAACGTTGAAACCGCCGGTTATGATCATGTCCTTTTTGCGGTCTACCAGATAGATGCGCCCGAACTCGTCGCAATAACCGATATCGCCTGATTTCCAGAAACCGTTTTCGCTGAAATTAGCCCGCGTCTGCTCTGGGTCGTTGTAGTAGCCCGCTATGGTGTTGCCGCCTCTGATCCAGATTTCTCCTTCCTGGCCAGAGGACAGCTCTTGGCCCGAGTCGTCGCAGATCATCACCTCCACCCCTGGCACAGGCGACCCCACGGATTTCAGGATGCGCCTCTGCTCTTCGGTTTCAAAGGCGTGATCCTTGCGTCCCAGCACCGTGGCCGGCGGCCACGATTCGGTGGATGCGTATCCTTGCACGAAAATCTGGCCGAACTGCCCAATCAATTCTTCCAGTTTGGCCGGGGAGATGGGGGATGATCCGTATCGGATGGTTTTCAGGCTGCTCAAGTCGTATTTCTTGGGCAGGCCCATGTCGAGCATGCGGTAGAGGACGGTGGGAACAGTGTAAATCAAATCGGCCTTGGATCGCGCTACCGTTTGACACATTAGATCAATGTCCACCCGGTTGAGGGTTATGGTCTCGCCGCCCTTGAAGTAGGCGGGCAGGACTACGGCGCCGGAGGCGTGAGTGATGGGGGTAGACAGTATGGCTTTGGGTTGATCAAAAGGATAAAGTTCGATGTAGTGGATTGGGTTGAGGCCGGCGCTGAACATGTTGGAAATGCTATACATGGTGCATTTGGCTTGACCGGTGGTTCCTCCGGTGAACCTCATGATCGCAATATGTTTGCTTGCGTCTTCATATATAAATTCGTCGTCCGGGTCCGTGGTGGAGGCCTGTGCCACCAAGTCCCAAAAGTAATACACGCCCTCCATGGGCCGGGTGGGCTTGTCCATGGACACCATGCTTATGCCCCTGCCACGCAGATCGTCGTAATATTCCTCCACGAGCCTTTCTTCGATAAACGCCAGCCGCGCGTTCACCCAATCGACCTGATGCAGATGCTCCTGCCGGGAGTCGCGAATACCCATCCACAAAGCGGTAGCTTTGGATTTGGCCATCCAAAGATGCAAAAGACCCATGTTATCGTTTTCCAACAAGGTGGCGTAGCGGTCGCCATTTCCCAGGCCGAACTTGCCTTGAAGGACGTGACAGACTTGGTTGGTCAACTCGTGCAACTGGCCAAAGGTGAACCTCCGGTTCCTTTCCACGTTGTAAAGCGCCGGCGAGTTCCAATAGCGGCGGGCAGTCTGTTTCATAAGCCTGGCGACATTTATCATCATGGCATGCACCCCTCTTGCTCGGCTGGGTCAGTCCCCGGCCTTCCCATAACTTGAGACGGCCCCGTTTTTTAAAAAACATTAAATCTGAAAGCATCAGGCTTCGTAAGGCGAAACCATTTCCTCGATTATCTCGCGCACCGTTTTGACCTCATGTACGATTCCGGCCACCTGACCGGCGGCCAAGGTGTATGCGTCCAGGTCGCCCTGAATCCAAGCCTTGCCGATATTCTGCCTGGGAATGGCCGCGGAACGTCCTCCGCTTGGGTCTTCCCGCAGGCGCTGGGCCAAGGCGGTGGGCAACACGCGCACCATTATCCTGTCGGTGCGGTCGATCAAGATGGTGTCCGTCTCCGTTGCTTGGCAAATCATGGCCTTGTAGTTTTCATGGGCGATGCATTCGGCCGAGGCGATAAAGCGGGTTCCCACCTGAACCCCCTTGGCTCCCAGGGCCAAGGCGGCGCGGAAACCTCTCGAGTCGCCGATGCCTCCCGCCGCCACCACCGGCAGCGTCACCGCGTCGGTCACCGCCGGCACCAATACCATGGTTGAAACCGCGTCATGGCCCTGGATGCCACCCGATTCGGCCCCTTCGGCGATAACCGCATCCACCCCCGCGGCCTGTGCTTTCTTGGCCTTGTCCACAGTGGGGCAAACATGCAGGACCTTGACCCCCTGCGGCTTGAGCATTTGGACCAAAGGGCCGGGGTCTCCCGCGCTGGTGGTAATGGCCTTGATACCCATCTCCACCATGACTTGGGCCATCTCGGCGCAGCGGGGGTTCAAGACCGTAAGGTTGGCCCCAAATGGCTTGCCGGTCAGGGTCTGAACCTGCTGTATTTGGCGGCGCAACTCCTCGGCATCTTCCTGGAAGGCCGATCCCAAGACGCCGTAGCCCCCGGCCTCGGAAACCGCCGCAACCATCTCCGGGTTGCAGATAACTCCCATCGCGCCTTGGATGATGGGATATTGGCATCCCAGCAACTCGGCAATATTTTGCATGATGCTCTCCGTTATTTCGGGGCGGTTACTCAGTCAGATCGATTCGGAAAGGAGCCCTTTTGCGATGACGCCAGTTAAACTGGCAGCCAAAATCCGGGGTGGGCCAGCCGTGGCGGCTTCGTTGCTGCAGGTTGTAAACCGCCCCATGCTTTTTGGACTCGAAGCCGATGTTGCCGTAAAAGGCCGCCTCCTCCAACGGCCCCACGGCAATAGCCCCGGCTTGCCGGGCATGCTCCACCAACTCGCCTCCCTTTTGGCTGCGCACGATGAAGCCGTTCCAATGAGGAATTTTCTTCCAGGGCCCCTCCTGCCCTCCGGCGAAGATATCCCCCAAGGAGATGTCGGCCAGTTCCGCGGTCCAGTCAGGGCACATGCGGCAACGGTCCCTGATTAGCCAGAGGTAATTGCTGACCCGGTCGAGGTTGGAGATGGTCGTTACGGAACCGTCGGTACATAGCAATTTGATGTCCTGGGAGTCGCGTCCTCCCCGGTAAACCAGCTTGGTTATGTCTTCAAGCCTCACGTCGCTGAATTCGCCTATCACGTGTTCGGTCACGCGATAGGAGGTGTTGGCTCCGCAGAACAGGCCTAGGATGAAAACGATGTTATTGCTTAGACCCTCCGCCTCTCCGGAGGCCGCCAGTTTGCGCAGGCCATGCACTTGGCACGGCAACCCCACCACGGCGAGCTTTTCGCCGGGCTTCGCTTGCTTCAGTCCCGCCAAGGAAGGGCACAGCTGATACTTCGAGCCCGCGGCTTTTCTTATCTCATCAGGGGTTCTGGCCAGCAAAGGCAGGGTGCGCCAGGGGCGCTGTTGGTCCATCCCTGCGAGCACAGCCGCATCTATAAGCCCCTGCTCCATGGCGTAGATAAGGAGGGCGGAAGTCATCCCCCCGCTGGCCGAGGCGCGGCGCAGAGACTCATCTTTGGCATGCCCCCTGAGCAAGGCTGTGTAAACCCCGAGATATTCTTCCTCTTGGGCGCGGGCTCGACCAAAAAATTTCTTTTCCAGCAAGGGTAGGGGGATCAACGCCCCGGGACAGGCAAGGCCGCATATGCCGCAAGCGAGACATTCGCCGCTTAAATATGGCTCCTCTTGCTCCATGTCCCATTCAAGACATCCGCTCGGGCAAGCGCCCACACACAGGCCGCAAGCTGTGCAAAGCCCTTTTTGAACCACCTGTTCTTCCAGGCCTTGGAAATCTTCGGTGCGCATATGGAACTTCCCCAGGGCGTTGGTTTTTTCGCGGGCCGGTGATGAAAACTGGCCGCGGGCGCGCTGGCCCGCCGCCAGTGAGAAAGTCGGGGCAAGACTTACTACTTGCCCACCTTCCACTCGGTTCTCCAAAGGCCGACCTCCTTCAGATACTTGGCCACCCCTGGGTGTACCGGTACGCCCTGAACGGCGCTTATGCCCTTTTCTTGCATTTCCCGGGCAAATTTAGGGTCGGTGATGCCCCTGAAGAACTTGTGGCCCTTCTTGAAATCGGCTTGCGCCTCAGGAGAAAAGATGGTCTTTAAATATGTGTAGGCATCATCGGCCTTGACCTCCGAGCCAAAGTGCCAGCCCCACCACTCCACGCCCATCCAGGTAGTCTTACCCTTGATGCCCGTGTCCTGTTTGAAGGGCGTGGCCAGCTTTTCAAAACCGATGCCGTACTTGCCCAGTTCTGTCGCCAGCTTTTTCACCTCCGCCTCGTTGGGTTCGATAATTTTGATTTTCACCTGGGACTCGATATTCTGGGTCCAACTGGGCATGGCCTTGGCGCGGGCAACCAGATACACGCCAACGACATCCACCAAACCCGACTTCAGGGCATTGGCCGCATCCATGTAGCCCATCTGGACGTTTTTTCCCATCTTGATGTCCAGGGCCGTTAGCATGTATTTGAAGCCCTCGGATATGCCGCTACCCATCTTGCCGGGGAAGACCTTTTTACCGTTAATGTCAGTCAGGCTTTTAATGTCGTCGCGGTCGGCCCGGGTGATCCAAAAGAGGTTGGCGTCAAAGTAGTAAAACCCCTGATAAATTTTATTCTTGAGTGGCGTCTGGGCGTAAGGGCCCTTGGCGTTGAACGCCTGCCATAAGTCCACACCGCTGCCATAGGGAATGGCGCATTTGCCTTCAGCGGCGTCCCTGAAACCGGCCACGGGCGAGGAATAGGGTATGCCCGATATCCGCAGGCTCGAGTATTTGCTTACGGTTTTCGCGATAGTGGTTCCAACGGCATAGCCAGCGGTGCCTTCGCGGTTGATGTTCATGATCAAGGTGTCGCCCGCGGAAGCCTTGACCGGAATGACCAAGGCCCCCGCGGCCAAGGCCAAGCCAACCATCCAAATGGAAATGTTCATTTTGAGGCCTTTGAATAACATGAGCTTCCCTTCCTTATTAAAAGATACGCTGATTCCCTCAGGTGACCCTGAGAGGCGTTGCCCACCACCATGAGTAACTTTTAAAAGCATTCTCCTTATGCCGGTTTCGCGCCTAGCTTCTTTTTCCAAAGAACGGCCATGAAACTGATAACGATTACGTTCATCACCATGGAGCCCCAGGCTAGGCCAGCATGTGACGAGAAGAGGGTAAAGAAGCCCAAGACCAGCAAGAGGACCCTCAGTCCGGCGGCCATTATTCCGGGATATTTAATTTGCAAACCGATGGTGATGGCGATGATTCCCACCCCGACGCGTATGAAGGCCACAAGGCCATCTCCGTCAAGCTTGAGTAGGTTTGGTTGGAAAATGAAACAGAAGGGCAGCAGGTACTTGGCCACGCCAAGCTTCATGGCCTCCCAAGCGGTTTCCATATACCCAGATCCGCTGAGGCCGCAGGCGATGGGGATGATACCGGCCACCGGCGGAGTGATGGCGGAAAGCATGGCGAAATAGAAGATGGCGAAGTGAGTGGCCAATTCCGGGATTCCGAAGGACTGCAGGGCCGGCGCGGCTACGATAATGGTGAGAATGTAGGCGGCCACAGTGGTCACCGCCATCCCGAAAAGAATGCAAACCAGCATTACCAATAAAATAACCGGCACCATCTGGTTGCCGCCAAGTTCCACCAGGCCAGAGGACAGGCGGGTGGAGAGGCCCGAACCCACCAAAATCTTGACAACGATGCCTAAGCAAGCCAGCAACAATATGATGGGTGCCGTTCCGGCAGCGGCCCGCACGGCCCCATCGATCACGGTGTCGGCCAATTCTTTGGCCGGCTTGCGACGCGAAGGAACCGCCACGCGCAATAAAATTTGCGCGGCCAAATAGACTGCTACGCCGTAGAATCCGCAGGTCATTGCGTCCAACTTGGGCATAATCAGCAAATAGAAAATGGTCCCCATGCCCAAGGCCAGGCAGAGGCCATCCGCAAGTGATCCCTGCCCGGCAACATCTTGATCCTTCTCTGATGCGCGCTTGATGTTATCGGTCGGCTTCATGTAGAGGAGGGTTATGATGTAGACAGCGACCATTATGGAAAAGTAGAAAAGAATCGCCGGGAACACACCCGCGACCACGACGTCCAAATATTGAATGCCTAGATACTCGGCAATCACAAACGCGGTGGTGCCCATGATGGGCGGCATGATCTGGCTACCGGCCGAAGCAGTCGCCTCTATGCCTCCCGCGACCTTGGGTGGGATGCCGTGGTTTTTCATGAGGGGAATGGTAAAGGCGCCGGTGCCGGCCAGGTTGGCTGCCGCGCTGCCAGTAAAAGAGCCGAATATCATGCTGGCCAGCACGCTGATCTGCGGGATCATGCGCTCGTTTCTGCGAGACAGCCGGCGCACTGAATCAATGACGTAATCCATCCCGCCAAATACTCGTACAAAACCGGCGAAGATGATGAAGATGGCTACGTACTTGAGCCCCACTTGGGGCAGCATGCCGAATATGCCGCTGAAACTAAGTGATGTCTCCTGCAGAAGCCTCTCCAGGCGCATGCCGGGATGGTACAAAAAACCCGGGAAGAACTGGCCCAGGATGCCGTAGATAAGGAAGGCGGTTACAACCAGGGGGATGGTCAAGCCATAGCAAACGTAAGTGTAGAAAATCGTCAATATGATCAGCAGTCCGGCCAGGACGAAATCCAGGGTGTTGTTTGCCCCGTCTCTTTCATAGAGCAGAGTCGGGTATTCAAGGTAGAAGTAAAGGCCTATGAACACCCAGATCAGCACCAGCAAAGTGGCGATACCGCCGGAGAGCCAGGCGCCTAAGCGTGCGGTGAAAAGCCTGACCTGGTTGAGGGTGACGAAGATGGCGGATAGCGCGATAAGCCCCACCACCACCTGCTGGGGGGAGGCGAAATAGGTAATTATGAAATAACCGACGTAGGCGACGTAGAAAACGGACAAGACTTTTATTAGCCAGTCCCGAAATTCGCTGGCTTTTGATGGTTCTTTGGCCATCTACGACACCTCCGGTGGAATCAACCCGGCAAAATATTTTCTTTGTGGTCCAAGTGCCTAAGGGTGGCTCAACGGGTCAAAATGGTTATGGAGCTATTGGGCCCAGCCCCCATGGCGTGCGCCAAGCCGACCCTCGCCTTTTTCACCTGACGCGCCCCGGCCTCATTACGCAGTTGGGTGACCAACTCGCAAATCTGGCCCAGGCCCGTGGCTCCCAAAGGATGCCCACGGGACATGAGGCCACCGTCCGTGTTCACGGGTAGCTCCCCGTCAAGATCGAACTTGCCGTCCCGTAGCAGGCCAGCGGCCTCGCCTTTGTTGCAGAAGCCCAGTTTTTCCATGCCCCAAAGCTCCGAAGGCACGGTGGTGTCATAGCCCTGCACGATGTCGATATCCTCGGGCCCGTAGCCGGAAGCCTCGTATGCCTGCTGGGCCGACAGTTCTAAGATTCCAACCTCTGGCGGGTATTTCAGGCTATTGACAATTCCGGCGGCCGGCATGCCATCGCCGTACACGCCGGAGGTAAGGGCCGAAGCCGCAACCTTGATCCCACGGGATAGAGACTTCAGCTTGTCCTTGCCACACAACACCGCCGCGGCGGCGCCGTCGGCCAGCGGACAGCAATGCAACAGGCGTAGCGGCTCGGCCACCATGCGCGAACCCATGACCTCTTCCAGACTCACCGGCTTCTGGAAGCGGGCGTTGGGATTCATGGCTCCATTTTTGCGGTTTTTAACCGTGACCCTGGCCAGGTCCTCCTCGGTGACGCCGGTCTCCTTCATGTACTCCACGGTTTCCAGGGCGTAGTTGCCCACCTGGATATTGAAACCGGAAGCAAGCTCCCATGGCCGGAAGGCCGTGCTGGGTATGGGGCCCCGGGGCATTTTCTCCATGCCCAGCGCGATCACGACATCGTAAATTTCCGCAGCGACCATGAGATATGCCAGGCGCAGGGACGATCCCCCGCTGGAGCAGGCGTTTTCCACGTTGACCACGGGGATTCCCGTCAAGCCGACTTCCTTGATGGCTTGGTGGCCAGAGGCCGTCCCCTGGTAAACGCTGCCACAGAAGGCCGCCTGCACTTCAGTCCAGCCCATCCCGGCATCGGCTAAGGCTTTGAAAATGGCCTCGCTCCCAAAGTCGTAGCACTCCTGGTCTTCATAGACGCCCCACTTGGTAAGCCCTATGCCGGCTACAAAGACTTCTCGCATTTCCTTGAGGTTTTTCATGGCGGCCTCCGAATCAGGCGACTGGCGTAAACATGAAGGTAAGAACTTCCCGGCCCTCTGAATTTTGATACAAGGGCCTGATCACTAGCTCCGCCTCGGCGCCGACCGGGACGGCTTCCAAATTGTCCGCGGTGATTTGGCTGACCAGCCGCAGTCCGTCTGGCAGATCCACCAGCCCATAGGCATAGGGCACCGGCCCGTGGTAGAAGCCGCCGGCCGGCGGCTGCCGCACGACAGTCACGGCGGATATTCTGCCCCTGGGACTAAGCAGTATTTCCTCCAGGGTCTGTTGCTGGCAATGCACGCACCAGCCCTTGGGTTTTTTGGGAAAATAGACCTCGCCGCATTGGGTGCAGCGACTGCCGATAAGCCTGGGACCACTATCCGGGGCCCCGGAGGTCCAGAAGCCTTCCCTCAGGGGAATCTGTTGATGGCTGTTGTCGCCCATTGCTCGCTTTTCTCCCATGAATCTTGTTGCTAAAGGGGGTGCCGGCGGCGGCTATTTCCCCTGGAACACAGGTTTGCGCTTTTGTTTAAAGGCATTGATCGCTTCCTGGTAATCATCGGTAAGGCTGACCAGGGCCGCGCACTTGGCCTCGAAGTCGATGCCCTGGGCAAAGGGCATCTGCATGCCTTCATCTATGGCCGCCTTGTAGAGCTTGAGCACCACGGGCGGCCTCTGCTTGTAAAGCTCCGCCAACTCCCTGGCCGTATCCATCAGCTCGGCGGTGGGCACCACCCGGTTAACCAGGTTGATGCGCTCGGCCTGGTGTGGGTCCATGGGCAGGCCGCTGAAGATGAGCTCCTTGGCGCGGGCAATGCCGATGAGGCGCGGCAGTCTTTGGGCGCTGCCGCCCCCGCCCATGATTCCCAACTTGGTGTGCGCGTCGCCCAGCTTGGCGTTGTCGGCCGCGATACGGATGTCGCAGGTGCAGGCCAGCTCCAGGCCGCCGCCCAGGCAATAGCCGGCAATGGCCGCGATCACCGGCTTGCCCAGGTCTTCGATGAGGTGGTAGTAGCTGTAGGTCCGCTTGGGACTCAGCTTGTCCCATAGGGTGGATGGGCCCGGCTGGTCGCTCACGTCGGCGCCGGCGCAAAAGACCTCCAGGCCGCCAGTTATTATCAGAACCCTTATTTGCGGGTCCTGGCCGGTATCCACGACGGCCTCGATCAGCTCATCACGCATGACCGAGTTGATGGTGTTGAGCTTGCCGGGCCGGTTCAGGGTGATGGTGGCCACGCCATCGGTCTTGTCATAAATAATCGTTTGATAAGACATCGATACCTCCCGCCTTAATGCGGCCGGGCCTAGAACAGGGAGTAGCCGCCGTTGACGCTCAACGTCTGGCCGGTGATCCAATCTGCCCGGGTTGAGCACAGGAAGCAGATAGCGTCGGCCGCATCCTGGGGACGGCCGAAACGGCGGATCAGGTAGCTGGACATGAAGCCCTTCTGTAGCGCCTCCAGGGTGATGCCTTTGCGCTCGGCGATCTGCGCCTGGTACTTGCGGCCGCCGGGAGTGTCCATGGCCGACAGGGCCACGCAATTGACCCGAATCAAGTGACGGCCCAACTCACGGGCCAGGGACTTGCTGAAGGCGATCACTCCGCCCTTGGCCGCCGAGTACACCGGGTTGTTCACTTCGCCCACCCGGCCCGCGTCCGACACCACATAGACGATGCTGCCGCCCTTGTTGGCGATCATGTTGTCGATCACCGCTTTGGTGGAGTACAGCGGCCCCATCAGGTTGAGGTTCAGGGCGAAGTCCCAATCCTCCCTGTTGGAGCGCTGGAACGGCTTGCGCTCGCCCCGGCCGGGGATATGGACGAGGATGTCGATTTTGCCGTAATGATCGATGGCTTTGTGGACTGCCTGTTCCACCTGCGCCTGGTTGGTGACATCCACTTCAAACCAAATGGCCTCGCCGCCCAGGGCCTTTACCTTGGCTGCCGTTTCCTGGACCTTTTCCACGTTCAAGTCGGCAAGCGCGATGTTGGCTCCTTCCTGGGCCAACATCTGAGCCACCAAAACGCCTATTCCCTCTCCGCCCCCATTGATGAAGACGCTTTTGCCTTTCACTCCCAAATCCATTTTTCTTCCCTTTTTTTAATATGCGGGCGCGATGCCGCCGTCCGGATCGCCTGAGTTTTAGGCGAAGGCCGACACGCCGAGGATTTCCCGCCCCAATAGCAGTTTCTGTATTTCAGTGGTCCCCTCGGCCATGGTTAGATGGCGCACGTCCCGGAAGTATCGCTCCACCGGGAACTCTGCGGTGTATCCGTAGCCCCCATGCACTTGAATCGCCTGGTTGCACACTTCCACCATGGCCTCGGTTGCGTAGAGCTTGGCAAAGGAGGCCTCGCGCCGGCAGTCCACCCCGCGATCCACCAGCCCTGCGGCCCGAAGACCCAGCAGACGGGCCGTGTCCACTTTCAGGGCCATTTTCACGATCATGTCTTGGATCAATTGGAAGTGAGCGATGGTCTTGCCGAACTGGACCCGCTCCTGGGCGTAGCGTATGGAGGCCTCCAGAGCGGCCTGTCCCAATCCCACCACGGCGAAGGTGACGTTGACCCTGCCCTCGTTGAGTCCGCTCAAGGCGATGCGCTGTCCCTCGCCTTCTTCACCCAGCCGGTTTTCCGCCGGCACCCGGCAATCCACGAACGCCAGTTCGGAAAGCGGCGAGGAGTGCATGCCCATCTTGCGGATGTTGCGCGCCTCGAAGGAGGACTCGCTTTTATGCACCAGGAAGGCGGTTATGCCCTTGCCACCGGCGTCATTTTTCACCTTGGCGTAGACCAGCACCAGATCAGCCAGGCTGCCGCCGGTGATCAGGGTCTTGGTTCCGTTGAGGATGTAATGGTCGCCGTCGCGCTCGGCCTTGGCTTCCAGAGCGCTGGTGTCCGAGCCCACGTTAGGCTCGGTAAGGGCGAAGCAGGCCAACTCGTCCATGGCCATGAGCTGGTCCAGAAACTTCTCCCGCTGTCGCTCCGTGCCTTTTCGCGACAGGAGCTTGGTGACCAAAGCCGATGAGGTGACCACGGTACGCAGAGAGGCCCAGGTCCGGCTTAACTCCTCCACCATGATGCAGTAGCTGACAAAGTCCAGGCCCAAGCCGCCGTGCTCTTCCGCGACAAGGCCGCTGGCATAGCCGTAGGGCTCCAGCCTTTTGATGATGTCTTTGGATATCAACTTGCGCCCTGTCTCGTGATCCTCCACCAGAGGAGTTATCTCCTTGGCCAGAAACTTGCGCACGCTGTCCTTGATGATCCGCTGCTGTTGGTTCAGTTCAATTTCCATTACGCAATCACCTTGGTCTAGTTGAAAGTCCTTGCCGCGAGCGCTAGATGACCCTTTGCTCACGCAGGGATTCGATTTCTTTCGGGTCCAATCCTTTGGCCAGAAGCCATTTCTCCGTGTCCCGGCCCAGGGGCATTTCCCGGGGCGAATCTTGGGCGCTTCGGCCCAAGCCGGGGACTGGAAAATGGGGCATCCGCGTGACCTGCTCTGCCGCGTCTGAGGCTGACTTGAAAAATCCTCGGGCCAAAAACTGGGGATCTTGTGTCCATTCATCCAGGCCATGCACCGGAGCCACAGGCACGTCGGCGGCGGTCAGGACCTCGAGCCATTCCCTGAGGTCCCGGCTTTTAAAAATCTCCTCCAGAAGAGGCTTGAGGCGCTCGGCCTGACGGTTCCGGGCGTCCCATCCCCGCAGCTCCGGGTCCGCGGCCAAATCAGACCAGCCCACCACCTGGCAGAAGTTGGCCCAGAAATGATCTTCCACGATGCCCAGGGTCAAGAATCTGCCGTCGCGGGTTTCAAAAACCCCGTAGGGCCCGCGGGCCATGAATTCCCGTTTGGGCGGGCGGCCCTTTTCCAGGTAATCCAAATAGCGCGGCATCATCAGCATGGCCGTGCTCTCGGCCAGGGAGACGTCCAAGAATTGGGCCTCGCGGCTTTCGCCGCGCCCCACCAGGGCCGCCAGTATGGCGTTTGCCCCGAATAACGAACCAGCCAAGTCGGAATATTGCGGCCCGGAGGGAGACTCCGGCTTGCCAGAGGATGGATCGCCGGAGATGCTCAACAAACCGGCCACGCCCATGTAGTTGATGTCGTGCCCCGGCAAATTGCTGTAAGGACCGCTGTGACCGTATCCCGAAAGGGTGCAATAAATGATAGAGCCGTTGACCTTGGCCACGGATTCGAAGTCCACTCCCAGCCGGGCGGCCACACCGGGGCGGAAGCCTTCCACCAACACGTCGCAACCAGCCGCAAGGTCAAGGAATATCTTTCGCCCCCGTGGGTTTTTTAAATCAAGGCACAGAAGGTCCTTTTGCCCGTTCAGATATCGAAAAGCCCCGGGCGACATGACCCGCATCAGGTCGCCGCTCTTTGGGTTTTCCACCTTAATCACCTGGGCCCCCAGGGTGGCCAAAAGCATGGTGCAGTAGGGGCCCGGCAGCAGCGCGGTAAGATCCAAAACCTTGATTTGCTTCAGGGGCGTAAGGGTATTCAAACCGGACTTCCTCTAAAGTTCAAAATGAGGCCGTTTTGTTGACGACGGGGCTTTATTAAATGTCTGGGGCCGCATTAACGCTGTGCCCGGGGGGCATTTTGAATTGGTACCGTCCTTCGGTGTCGAACTTGGATTGTTTGAGGAACCGGTCCAGCACGTTTTCGATGTGCTCCTTGACCTGATTTTCCACCAGATGGGTGTCCTTGCGCTTAAAGGCGTCCAAGATTAGGCCGTGTTCGGCAATGGACGAGGGAATAATGGTGTTGTTTTTGTAATACTGGGTGGTCAGCCAAAGCCACATGGTGGATTTGACGATTGAGCGGATGGCTCGGCGCAGGGCCTTGTTGTCCGCCACTTTGAGGAATGTCCGGTGAAAGGCGAAGTTCAACGCCGCGCATTGGGCGAAATTGCCGGCGGTGAACTCATGCTGGATTTCCCGATTTATTGCTTCCAGCTCCTCGATCTGCTCCGGAGTGATCTTTTCGGCGGCCAGTTTGGCGGCCAGGCTTTCCAGGCAGGCCAGCACGGGGATGTTGTCGGTCAAATCCTCCCGGGTTAAATTCCGGACGTACTTTTTCGTGTAGGCGTCAACCACCACGAGACCGTCCGCCTCCAGGAGGCGTATCGCTTCTCGGATGGGGGCGCGGCTGACCCCAAAATCCTTTTGCAGATCCTGTTCCACCAGGCGGCAGCCCGGCTCCAAGATGCCGGTGGTAATTGCCTTGGAGATACTCAAGTAGATTTGGTCGACCATGGACTTAGGCTTACTGAAATCGGCCATTGGTCATCCCTCCTTTCAGTGTTGGTGCAATTCACGATGTGGTGTGCCATCAAATATATTAATGTTGTCGACAATATGTCAAGAATAAATTAGATTTACATCCAATTTATATGGCAGCCTTGGTTCCGGCGGGGTTTTTTACTGGACCAAACGATTAATGCCAGCAATAGATATATAAAATGGTAGACAACGAGGGGGACAGTCTTTGACTCAGTGGAAAAGGGGGGCAGATTGCCAAGTAAACTAGATCCCTTCAGGAACAACGCCAAACAAGGTTTTTATCTTGGCTGGGTGATGGTAGGCCTGGCCTTCATTAATTTAGGTGTAATTTTCGGCATTTGGTATTCTTTTTCGGTGTTTTTCTTGGCTTTGGTTCAAGAGTTCCATTGGAGTCGGGCCGTCGCCGCAAGCATCTTTTCAATTTTCATCTTTTGTCAGTCCCTGACCGGGCCTTTGGCCGGCCGGCTTATGGACAGCGCAGGCCCTCGTGTGACAATCCCTCTGGGGGCGGTTATCCTAGCCGGTGGGTTGGTTTTGGTCAGTCAGGCCGGAAGCCTCAACGAATTCCGCCTGGCCTATGGTGTTGCCGCCAGCTTCGGGGTGGGCCTGATGGGATTCAGCGCCCACGCGGCTTGGCTGCCGCGCTGGTTCGAGCGGCAAAGGGGCCTGTCCCTGGGCATAGCCATGTCGGGAATAGGGGTGGGCGTTCTGCTTCTGGTCCCGGCTGCGGAGTTTTTAATCTCCCATTATGGCTGGAGGAACGCTTATCTCGTGCTGGCTGCGATAGTCCTTGTAATTCTGTTGCCCTTAAATTTACTTTTCGCGCGAAGGTCGCCAGCCGATTTGGGATTGCAGCCTGATGGTGGCCGGCCATCCCACAAATCCGGCCAGAGTGGGCCGGCGACCATAGTCGTAATGGACAAAACCTGGGCCCATAAAGACTGGGGACTCAAGGAAGCCGCAAAGACCCGAAGGTTTTGGCTTCTTATGGCAGCGGTGGGCTTTGGCAGCTTTTGCTATCAGGGTGCATTTATGCACGCCGTGGCCGGCATGGTCGATGGAGGCGTTGACAAGAGCCGGGCAGCGCTATTTCTGGGAATCATGGGGATAGTTGGTTCCATGGGCAAAATTGGGTTTGGTTTTATCTCCGACCGGCTGGGCAGGGAGTTGGCCAATACACTGGCTGCGGGGGTGGCCTCTCTAGGTATATTTTTTATGGTGATACTCACCCCGAACTCCGTAGTGCTCCCTTTGCTATTCGCGATTCTGTTCGGATTTGGCTATGGAGCCGCCGCCCCGCTTTTCCCATCGGTGGCGGCGGATTTGTTTTTTGGGAGATCCTTTGGGGTGATAGTGGCCGTAATCTTCTTGGGCGCCAGCATCGGCGGGTCGCTGGGACCGCTGATTATGGGTCTGCTCCGCGATATCTCTGGCGACTATGACCTCTCTTTTGAATTTGCCATGGTCATGCTTTGGTTGTCCTGCCTTTTGATATGGTTGACCGCGCCCCGTAAAGTTAGAAGGGTTGGGCGGACTAAACCCAGCAAAGGCAGTGGTGAGGTTCCCCCGATTTGATGGACACCTCGAAAAGCATGTATAACATGTATAAAGTGTGAGTGACGTTTTGGATGCCAATAAAGCGAGGTGGCCCGCACGCATCCGGTCACGAAGTTATCTGTATTCCTCCCTTTCTTAGCGCCAGGCAACAGTCGGAATTTCAGACGATTTAATAGTAAGGAATTCGACTGGGGGAAGTTTGCCGAGGGCCTCGTGGGGCGATCCTCGTTGTATTCCTTGTGTAAGTGGTTCGTGATACCCCGCACCTCATCTGGAGAGGGGAAATATGTATAGAAGGGGGCTGGGCCCTCGCGAGGTTTTTGTAGATATATTTGAAATCGAATTGGTATTGGAAAATATTTCCTAGTCGCCTTCACGCCACAGGCCAATCGGGATGTTTTTTCTTAGAAAATCAACTACATACGTTCCTGCATCAATAATGTGTGATTCCATGAGCATCCTGGCGGTGTCTGGGCGCTTGTCTTTTAAAGCCTGCAGCAACTCCTGATGCTCCCTGATGTTGATGGAAATTCGGCCAGGCACGGACAGTACGATGAACCAATAACTCCTGAAGTTCGAGTTTTGCCGGATCAACTCTATTAATCTCTGGTTGCCACAGCTTAGGTTAATTATTCTGTGAAACTGAATATTTATATGTTGCCATTGGCTTACATCTTCCAGCAGGATGGCCTCCTGGCTTTTAAGGTTTTCTTCCAAGGTTTGCAGGTCGGCCGGGGTCAGCTTGAAGGCGGCCAGTCCAGCGGCGTATCCTTCCAACATTCCAATAACTTGGTACTTCTCCTGGACGTCGACGAGGGAAATCTCGGCTACGGAAGCTCCTTTGTAGGGCTCTATCGCCACCAGCCCCTCGGAGGACAAAATGCCAAGGGCTTGCCGAACCACCATTCGGTTAACCCCATAAGAGCTTGTCAGATCCTTTTCCACCAACCGCTCTCGCGGCAGCCGCTGTCCGGCATAAATTTCTTTTCGCAAGTTCTTGGTGACTTGCTCTAAATCAGCCTGGGCAGTGGATGGTTTTAAATGGTGATCGCTCATGCCGCCCCTTGGGGGTTTAGGTGTTGGCCTACCTCATGAAAGCCGAAGGCCGGACCGTAGCAACAGCCGCGCCATAAGGCCGGCTTGCCCGTCAGGCTCTTTTGGGACGCTCTGGCCTGACTACTCAACTGAGTTGCTGACACTTTTATTACCGTATCCATAGGGGGTTAGCAAGCGAACAAAATAAAATAGTTAACAATAATGTGCCAAGCTGCTTGCTGGCCATCTGCCAGATTCAACTAATTGTTTACGAAAAGAATAAAATTTGAAAGCGAAAAAATTTGCCGGCACTTAGTGCCGGGAGGCTGCCGTCATCCAGCCATGGGTTGGGTGAGATAACTAAGTAAATAAAATCGGAAAGATAAGTTCAGAAGCCCCCCAGATGCGAGAAAAAGGCGGAGGGCTCCTGAAGATGTGCGCAATTAAATAGTTGACATTTTTGTTAACATAATTAATATCAATAATGCTATACAGGAATAGCCGGCCTGGATTTGGTGTGGGCCTTGCCTTAGGGCTGAAAAGGGGTGAACTCAATGGCCCAACATTCGGCTTGGCGTTTCCTGGACTCGCCACTTGGAGTTTTGGCTCCGGCCTCGGGCGGCTATGCCCTATACGGCAATGAGCAAGTGTCTTGATTTTTATTCACGAAAACGATGAGCGGACAATTTTAAATCCCGCAGCAAAATTATTAGTTCGTTATGCATCCCTGAAGCATAGCCAGGCTTTGCCGCTTTGCATGGTTTCAACAAGAGATGGAGGGAGGCACGGGGATGCCGGCGCCTGCAAGTTTGCATTGTTATAGTGGAAAGGAGCCCATAATGGAAAAGTTGACAGTGGCCAAGCGTCTTGTGGGGTGTTTGATAATCACATTATGTCTAATCAGCATGTTAAGCACGCAGGTCTTTGCGCAGACGCGAACGTTGAAACTCGCTACGTTATATTCACCAGGCAGGGAGCTTTACGAGACCGTTAAATATTTTGCCGACGAGGTAGAAAAACGAACAAAGGGCGAGGTCAAATTCAAAATTTTCCCAGGTAACTCACTGGTCCCCGCCAAACAAGCCTTGTCCAGTGTACATAACGGAGTGGTTGATTCCGCCTTCGTGCCTGGGGCCTATGAGCAGTCCCTGTGGCCTTTGACTGGCATGCTAATGACTTTTGGGGCGCCCAACATCACCTATCAAAAATGGCGCACCATCCATGACCCCATTCGGGATATATTGAACAAAAACCTAAAAATAAATGTGGTTATTGTAAGCATGCCCCATGTTTTGCAATACCTTTTCTATTCAAAAGATCCTCTGACCGGGACTCTAAAAGACTTTAAAAACACCATGGTCAGAAGCGCGGGAGGCGCATACGATATTTCCTTCAAGGCACTGGGATGCGCTCCCGTAAAGATCCCCGCCAGCGAGACCTATATGGCTCTGCAAAAGGGAACTATTGACAGCGGTTGGAATATTTATGGCCGATACGTGGGGGCCAAACTGTATGAGGTGGCACCCCATGTGGTAGTCATACCCAAAGGGATGATCATCTGTGGGCAATACTTTGTAATCAACAAGGCGGTTTGGGAAAGCCTTTCTCCCAAGAACAGAAATGTGATCATGGAGGTGGGCAAGGATGTGGTGGCCTACACCAACGATAGGTCGGCAGCCTCGGATCAAAACGTATTAAACAAAAAATTGCCACAGCTTGGCATCAAGCCCACGATCATGTCTACCGAGGTGAATCAGAAACTACTGGAAAAGCTTGCGCCCACATGGGGGCCGGTGATTAGTAAAAACGGCAAGCAAGGCCAGGAAATCGCTAAGATCCTGGGAGTCCGTTGACCGTTCGCAAAAAGTAGTGGCGCCCCGCAAGGGGCGCCACTTCCATATAGACACTAAAAGTCAATGTCTGAGACGTATTTTGTAGAGGGTAAATAACTGCGAAAACACGATTTTGGCGCCGCTGGCGGGCCGCTTTATACCGCCCCGCCAGCGGCATTTAAATGCCCCAAGCTAGAGCGGAAAATTGACATGTTTAAAATAATTAATCGCATCAACAGTGTTGCCGATTACGTCAACGCCGTTCTTTTTGCGGTTATAGCTTTTGGCGTTTTGGTGGCGGTTTTCGGGCGCTACCTTTTTCGAATTCCAATACCAGCCGCCATGGAGTTGGCATATTTTGCCATGCTTTGGTGCGCCTTTCTCAAAACCGGTCAGGCCTTGTTTGAAGACCGGCACATTGGTATGGCCTTGCTCAAAGGTAGACTTCACGGCAAGGCCGAAGCGTCAGTAGGCATAATAATTAATGCTGTTGTGTTGGTCCCTTCTCTTTACATGGGAGCTTACGCCAGCAAGATGGCTTGGGAGGCGTGGATTTTCGGTTGGCGGACATCGGGCGGGCTTCCAATGCCACAGTGGGCACTTTATGGCGCTATGGCTTTAGGCTCTTTTTATTTGGTTTTAATTGCAGGTTATAAAATTTGGGGACATATCACTCTTATAATCGGGAAAAACAATGGACGCTAGCATATATCCATCGTTAATTCTTAGCTGCTTGCTTTTGGCGTTGCTTTTATTAGGGGTGCCCATTGCTTTTGCCTTATCTTTTTTAGGCATTACCGCCTGCTTTTTATGGATTGGCAGCGGATCGATAATACAGATAGTTCAAAGTTTTTACGGCACCTGTTCATCGGACATCTTGCTATGTTTGCCCTTATTCTTGTTGATGGCTGAAGTTGTGGTGGTAGCCGGCATCGGCGAGGATTTGTTCAACTCCATCAAGATTTGGACTGGTAGGCTGCATGGTGGGATCGCCGCGGCCACGGTGATCGGATGCGGCATGTTCGCGGCGGTCAGCGGCTCAAGCACCGCTACCATCGCCGCAGTGGGTGTCATCGCCTTGGTGGAAATGCTACGCTTGGGGTATCAAAAATCCTTCGCCAGCGGGACGGTTGGCGTTGGAGGCACCTTGGGGGTTATGATACCGCCCAGCATAATCATGATTCTCTATGGGGCTCTGGCGGATCAGTCCATAGGAAAACTTTTTATCGCCGGAGTGGTGCCTGGGGTTTTGATGGCATTGGGTTTTGTGATAGTAACTCTCATCAAGGGCTATACAAACCCTCAGAGCGCTCCGGTTTATAGTGAGCGCCTTTCCTTTGCCGCCAAAATGCGTGTGTCCAGGTCGGTCATTCCCTTCGTCCTAATATTTTTAACTATGTTCTACGCCTTTTATACCGGGATCGCCACACCCACAGAGGTGGCGGCGTTAGGGGTTTTGGCTTCGGTGGGCATCGGTTTTGCCATGCGGAGATTGTCTCTGGCCAAGCTATTCCATGCGACCAAAAAAGCCGGCCTCACCACTGCCTTTGTATTGTTCATTATCGCTGGAGCGAAGTTCTTCACGTTTTCTGTTTCGGCCACGGGAGTCTCTGATCTAATCACCCAGACCATAAGTGGAATGGGGTTGGGCCCCATACAATTGGTGCTGGCAATGATGTTGGTCTATCTGGTCATGGGTTGTTTCATAGATCCGGCGGGGATGCTGACCTTGACCATCCCTTTCTTTTTGCCCGCCCTTGTCGCCGCAAACGTTGACCTAATCTGGTTCGGTGTGCTGGCCACGCTGTTGTCGGAAATTGGGTATTGTACTCCACCTTTCGGATTTAATTTGTTTGTCTTGAAAGGGGTGGCGCCACCCGAAATAAACATGAGTCACATCGTAAGAGGAGTGTTGCCCTTTCTGGTGGTTGATTTGATATTGCTCGTATTAATTATAGTGTTTCCCGAATTGGCGCTGTGGTTGCCTTCTAAAATGTAACTCGTTCAATGAAGGCGTTCAGGCAATGTCCCCCGTGCGATAACCGGGCCTAAACCTAAGTTCATGCACTATAAGTGAGAGATTAACTATGCTGATCGGCGATATTATTACGTACAACGCCATGCACCACCCACACAAACTGGCCTTGGTTGATGGTGACAAAAAAGTTACTTACCGCGAGTTGGAACAGCAATCCAATAGAGTGGCCAGAGTACTGTCTGGCTTGGGCGTGGGGCCTGGCCAGAGAGTGGCGGTAATAGAAGATACCAATATAAGCTGTATCGAATGCGCGCTAGGGGTCATAAAAACCGGTGCCGTTTTAGTCAATATCAACAATCTTTACAACTCCAGTGAACTGCTGAAGGTTCTGAAGGATTGCGACCCATCCGCAGTGATATTTGGGCCGAATTACGGGCAGCTGGTAGAACAAATACACGATGATCTTTCAAACTTGGGGCGCCTCCTCTGCATAGGGGCGTGCAATTTCGCGATCAATTTGGCTGCGGAGCTATCCAAGGCGTCGGACGATAAACTGACTTTGGATATCCCTGAAGACCAAGCGTTCATGATTTTGTACACTGCTGGGACCACCGGCGAAGCCAAAGGGGCCGTTTATACCCACAAGGCCTTTTGGCAAAATCTATTACTTACCATTATCGACACCTATAAACAGACCCACGACGAAAAATGGATTGGTCCAATCCCCATGTATCATATCGGGGGCTTTGGAACGATTATGCGTATATTCCTAATGTCCAATACCTTTTATATGAAAAGCAGGTTTGATCCTTTTGACTATTTGAAAACCATTGAACGTGAAAAAATAACCATACTTTACGCCTATCCCACCATGATAAACGCGATGGTTAATGTCCCCCAGCGCGCCCAATTTGATTTGTCCTCGCTAAGATTGGTCATCTACGGCGGCTCCCCCATCCCTGAACAAATTTTGCGCGATGCCTATGACCTGTTCAAGTGCGACTTTTTGCAGCGCTATGGAGCCACCGAGTGCTGTGGCTCCGCAATCCTGATTTTGACCCCCGATGATCATCGGGAACTGCTGGCCGGCAAGAAGGAAGACTTGAGGAGGCTGCAATCAGCCGGAAAACCCAGCCTGGCAACCCAAGTGAAGCTGGTGGACCCCCAAGGCCAAACTATAAACCAACCTTGGCAGCCCGGAGTATTGCTGGCCAAACTGCCCGCGGCCATGGAAGGCTACTGGTGCGCCCCCGAGGAAACCGCCAAGGTTTTATGCGATGGATGGCTGCGCTTGGGCGACATCGCGCAGTTCGACGAGCAGGGGTTCTACTACCTGGTTGATCGCGAAAAGGACATGATCGTCAGCGGGGCGCGCAATATCTACCCCCGGGAGGTGGAAGAGGTCCTCTATGTTCACCCTGCGGTGAAGGAGGCCTGCGTGATAGGTGTGCCCGACGATTATTGGGGAGAGGCGGTCAAAGCGGTGGTTGTCCTTAAAGAGCCCGGCGGGGCAACCGAGTCCCAGTTGATTGATTTCTGCAAATCGCAATTGGCCAGCTACAAAAAACCAAAGTCGGTTGATTTTGTCGAGATATTGCCCAAAAACGCCGGCGGCAAGATTTTGAAAAAAATGATTCGGCAACAATATTGGGTGGGTAGGGATCGGCTAGTTAACTGATTGTTTCCAATTACTCCCCCCGGCTTGCAGCGAAATTTGAGGAAGGCGGAGCATGGCGGTCTATAAATTCGAAGACTTCGAGCCTGTTATAGGACAGGGTTGTTACATCAGCGATTCGGCCCGGGTAATCGGCGACGTGATCTTGGGAGACAACTGTTATGTGGGCCACGGCGCGGTGATCCGGGCCGATCACGGGCAGATCAAACTGGGGCGTGGTTGCGCCGTGGAAGAAAACGTGGTGATCCATGTGCGCTATAACCAGCAAAGCGTTCTGGAAGAGCGGGTGACCTTAGGCCACGGGGCCATCATCCACGGCGATTGGATAGGGGCCAACGCGGTGGTGGGCATGGGGGCGGTGGTGGGGCGAGAGACTTGGGTGGGCCCCTGGGCCATTTTGGCCGAGGGCTGCGTGTTGACCAGGGGGAGCAGGGTGGAGGCCGGGATTATCGTGGGTGGCATCCCCGCCAAGCCAGTGGGCGAGGTGGCCCCTCAGCACAAGAAGTATTGGGTATGGGCCAAGGACGTGTATGAAGAGTTTGCCCAGAACTATGAACAAAAGTTGGTCAGGCTTTATTAATTCCGTGTAGATGCTTTCGCCTGGAATACGTGTGACCCCGGTGGTTAGCCCGCTTGCCTTGTGTTTGGGCGGACTGCTTTTTAGCTTCGCGCATGGCGGAGCTTGTTTTTGAGCGCCTTGCCGGCAGGGGAGCGCGGTATGCTGTCCACGAACTCCACCGAGCGCGGCTTTTTATAAGTGGCAAGCCTGCTTTTGCAGAACTCGATGATTTCGGGTTCGCTTAGGGCCTCTCCCGGCTTGATGACGATCACGCCGTGGACCCGCTCTCCCCACACGGGGTCCGGCATACCGATCACCACCGCGTCGGCCACCGCGGGGTGGCTGAACAATACCTCCTCCACCTCGCGCGGATAGATGTTTTCGCCGCCGGAGATAATCATGTCCTTCTTACGGTCCACCAGGTAAAGAAGGCCCTCCCCGTCAAGATAGCCCAGGTCGCCGGTGTGCAGCCAGCCATCCTTGAGGGTGCGCGAGGTTTCCTCGGGATCCCGATAGTAGCCCCGCATCACGTTGGGGCCTCGGACCACCACCTCGCCCACATGGCCTGGCCCCAAGGCCTGCCCCCGGTCGTCGGCAACCAGCACTTCCAGGTTGGTGAACGCCCGGCCCACGCAGCTGGTCTTGCCCAGCCCCTCGCCGGGTCCCAGGGTGGTTATGGCGGCGGCGGTTTCGGTCATGCCGTAGGTTTCGCCCAGCTTCGCCCGAGGGAACAGCTCCTTTAGCTTTCGCTTGGTTTCCTGGGGCATGGCCGAGCCGCCCGATGAGATTGATTCAACCGAGGAGGTGTCATAGCGCTCCAGGTCCGGTAGTTGCAGGATGAAATTCCACACCGTGGGCGGGAAGGCCAACTTGCTCAATCGTTCCCGCCCGACAGTTTCCATCACCGATTGGGGCGAAAACTGGGCCATGCTTACCAAGGTGCAGCCAAGGTAGAGGCTGGTGGTGACCATGCTGAAGGCGGCGGCGTGAAACAAGGGGAACACCAAAAGTATCCGATGGTGACGGGCGAATTGGCTGTCTTGGGCCAGGTTGACCGCCGCCCAAAGACAATTGCGATGGGTGAGGATCACCCCTTTGGGAAGACCGGTGGTGCCGGCGGTGTAGAGGATGCAGGCTACATCTTCCTCCCTGGCCCGTATTGGCATTTCCCGGGGGGCTTGTCTTTGCATGAGATCAATTAGGTCCGGATCGGGCCCGGGTTGGCAGGCCAGCCAACGCTCGACGCCAGGCGTTTGCCCTCGCATTTCCTCCACGGCCTGGGCGAAGCCCGGCCCGTAGATTAGCGTCGTGGCCTGGCAGTGATCGATGACCTGGGCCATCTCCCGTGGGGTCATGCGCGTGTTCAGGGGTATCACCACCGCCCCCAGCTTCCACAGGGCGGGGTAGGTCTGCAGCACCTCTTGGCCATTGAGGAAAAGGGTGGCCACGTGCTGGCCGGGCCCGACGCCCAGATCGGCCAAGGCTCCGGCCAGGCGGGTGGCGTTATCCTCCCACTGGGCAAAGCTCCAGCGGCCCTTTTCGCAAACCAGGCCTTGTTTGCCGGGAAATTTGTCGGCGCAACGCTTCAGCAGATGAGCCAGGGTTATTTGTATCATGCAGCGCCTTCCCCCCGCCGGATCGGGATCAGTCCACCCGCTCCGGCCCAAATTTTTCCCGTAAAAAATCTATGCCAGCTTCCAGGGGCGTGCCGGGCACGAAGACCCGGGCCACGCCCATCTGTTGCAAGGCAGGCACGTCTTGATCCAAAATCGTGCCGCCGACGATCACAACTACATCTCCGGCATCGCTTTGGGCAAGGCCGTTAATGACCTTGCGGCAGATGCTCATGTGGGCTCCGGACAGAATGCTCAGGGCCACCACGTCCACGTCTTCTTGCAAGGCGGCCGTAACTATTTGTTCCGGGCTCTGGTGCAAGCCGGTGTATATCACTTCCATCCCCGCGTCGCGGAAGGTGCGGGCGATGACCTTGGCTCCCCGGTCGTGGCCGTCCAAGCCCGGTTTGGCCATCAGGATGCGCAGTTTACGATGCATGGCTTTCTCCCTGGAAGTGGTTTTTTAGATAACCACCGGTTCTTGGTAGGCCCCGTATATGTCGCGCAGGGCGTTCATGATCTCTCCCAAGGTGGCGTAGGCGCTCACCGCCTCCACCAGTATGGGGATGAGGTTTTCCCCCGCCTCGGCTCCGCGCCTCAGCCGATCCAGGGACTTTTGCACCCCGTCCACGTCGCGCTGGGCGCGAACCGCTTCCAGGCGTTCAACTTGGCGTTGGGCGGCGGCGGGGTCATGGCGGTGCACCTGGAGCTTGGGCCGCTCGATGTTGGGGTCCACGAACTTGTTCACACCCACCACCACCCTGCCGCCGTCCTTTTCTTCTTGGGCCGTCCGATAGGCCTCGGCGGCGATGGCCCGTTGCATATAGCCGGACTCGATGGCCCGGGCCGCCCCGCCCTGGGAGTCCACCTCGTGCAGCACCCCTTCTATCTCGTTTTCCAACTTGTCGGTGAGGGCTTCCACGAAATAGGAGCCGCCCAGGGGGTCCACCGTTTTGCACACGCCGGTCTCATAGGCGCAAATCTGCTGGGTGCGCAGGGCCAGGCGGGCGGTCTCCTCGGTGGGTATGGCAAAGGGTTCGTCCATGGCCGGGTGCAACATGCCCTGGGCCCCTCCCAGGATATTGGCCAGCAGCCCATAGGCGCCCCGGATCAGGTTGTTCATGGGCTCCTGGGCCCGGTAGAAGCTGCCGCCTACGGTTCCGGTGAACCTAAAGAGCATCGACGCGGGCTTGACGGCGCCCAGGCGCTCCTTCATAAGCCGGGCCCACAGGCGCCGGGCCGCGCGGTAGCGGGCCACCTCCTCGAAGATTTGGGTGCCCGTGGAAAAAAAGAAGCTGATGCGGGGCGCGAATTGGTCCACCGACAGGCCGCGCTCCAGGGCCTTTTCTATGTAGCCCAGGGCGTTGGCAAAGGCGAAGCCGGCCTCCTGCACCATGGATGCGCCCGCCTCGCGCATGATTATGCCCCTTATGTTGAAAGGGTAGAACTTGGGCATATGCCGGGTGCAGTATTCCACGATGTCTATGGTCAGCTTCAGGGCGCCCTCCACCCCCAACACCCACATGCCCCGGGAGACGAATTCGCAGAGCATGTCGTTGGATAGGGTCCCCCCCAACTGGGCCGGTTCCAACCCCCGCTTGCGGCCCACGGCTACGTACATGGCCAGGATCACCGCCGCCGGGGCATTGATATTAAAGGAGGTTATCAGGCTCTCCAGCGGCAACTGGTCATAGAGCAATTCCATATCGGCCAGAGTGTCTATGGACACTCCCAGACGCCCCACCTCGTCCTCGGCCAGTGGGTCGTCGGAGTCAAGGCCCATCTGGGTGGGCAGGTCAAAGGCGCAGGCCACCCCGTGGTTGCCCTGCTCCAAGAGGAACTTCCAGCGGCGGTTGGTGTCCTCGGCCGTGCCAAAGCCCGAGTATAGGCGCATGGCCCAGGGCCGAACCCGGTACATGGCCGGGTAGACTCCCCGGGTGAAGGGGTATTGGCCCGGCAGGCCGATCCTCTCCAGATAGTCGCCGCCGGCCGTGTCCAACGGCGTGTAGACCACCTTGAGGGGCTCGCCCAGATCGTCTTTGGCCGGGGGCATATCCTGGATATGGCAGTCTTGCTCCCAATGCTCCAGGGCCTGGCGCAGTCGCTGTTGTTTTTCGCTGTTCATTGTGGTCTCCCTAGGCCATTTGGGCGGCCTGCCGCTGGAGGTCTTCGCGGAAGGTGGGGTGGGCGATGGCTGCCAGGGCCCGGGCTCTCTCGCCGAGAGAGCGGCCCCAGAGGTCGGCCACGCCGAATTCGGTGATGACGTAGCGCACCGAGTGCCGCGGGGTGGTGACCGCCGAGCCCGGCGGCAACTGCGCCACGATACGGGAAACCTTGTCGCCGGGGGTGGTGGCGGGCAGGGCGATGACGGACACACCTCCGGGTGAGAACAAGGCTCCTTGTAAGAAGTCGAAGCTTCCTCCCACCGCGCTGAATTGCTGGCCCTTTATGGTCTCGGCGTTTACCTGGCCGGTCAGATCGATTTCCAGGGCCGAAAGAATGGAGCAGAAGCGGGGAATTTGGGCTATGACCCGGGCGTTGATAACCGAGGGAAGATCCCGCCCCTGGCAGAGGGGATTTTGGTGCATGAACTGGAAAACCTTGGTGCTGCCCAGGGTTTCGGTAACGGTTATGGCCGGGTCGGGTCCTTGGGCCAGGGCCCCGCTTTGGGCCAGGTCCACCATCTTGTCGCCCCCCATGGCCCAGAACTTCAGGTTTCGCTTGTGGGTCAACGAATCCAATATGGCCTCGGGGATGGCCCCCAGGCCCACCTGGATGGTGGCCCCGTCGGGTATCAACTCGGCGGCCAGGCGGCCGATCTCGAGCTCTTTGGGTCCGGGCGGGTCCCCCGAGGGAAACTCCAAGAGCTTTCGGTCGGACTCCACCATGTAATCGATTTGTGAGATGTGTATGGAGCCGGGGCCCGGCAAACGGGGCATGCGCTGATTGACCTCGGCGATGACCAGCTTGGCCTCCAAGGCCAGGGGCAGGGAGTGGCCTATGGAAACCCCCAGGGAGCAGTAGCCGTTTTCGTCGGGGGGTGCCACTTGCAGCAAAACGGCGTCCACCGGCCAGGGGCCCCCGGCCCCGAAGACCCGCACCGCGTCTCCCTGGCGCATGGGGATGTACTTCACGCGGCCGGTGGACAGTTGCTTTCTGATGGCCGGGGCGCATTGCCAGGTGCGGAAGGTGAAGGATTCCTCCAGGCCATCGGCCAAAAAGGGGTAAGCCACCTGCAGGCCGCTGACCACCTCCATGCCCTTCAAGCGTTCACTGTCGGCCACCAGGGCTTCCATCAGGGTTTGCGGCATGCCGCAGCACAAGGGCAGGCTGAATCTCTGGCCGGGGGCCAGGGCGGCTATGGCCTTGTCCGCGCTCACCCAGAGGGTTCCTTTTTGGCTTTTCATGATTCCTTCCCGCCCAGGGTGACCACGCCCAGCCCGGTCACCGCCGTGGTTTCACCGCCGTCCTTGCGGATTTCCAGGCGGCAATGCAGGGTTTGGGCCTTGCCGTCTTCCTCCACCCGCTCCACCTGGCCGCTGATCACGATGTGGTCGCCGGGGCGGATGGGCGCCAAAAAGCGAACCTCCCGCAGACGCCCCCCCTGGGCCCAGGGCAGGCCGAAACAGGACATCATCAGTTCATTCAGAAAACCCAATGACATGGGTCCGTGGGCGATGGTCCCCCCAAACTTGGTCTTTTCGGCGTAGTCCGGGTCCACGTGCAGCCGGTTGAAGTCGCCGGACAACTCGGCCCATCCCGCGATGCGGGCTTGGTCTATATCCTTGTCTATGGCCGGCAAATGTTCTCCGGCCTTGAAGGTGTTGGTCACCATATCCTCCATGGATTCACTTTGGCCATATTGCGTACAGGCGAACTACGCAGACCCGGTCCCCTTGCCCGTCGCGGGCCACGATCAAAAAATTGACCCGTTTGCGGTCTTTGGGGTCCAGGTAACTTTCAAAGACTTCGGCCTGCACCGTTAAAACCGCGCCAGGCTTCACCGGCTTTAGGAACTCGAACTCTTGGCCGGCCAGCACTCCGCCTGAAGGCATGGTGTTTTCTTGCAGATATGACAGGCGGGCGTAGATGGCGGCCAAGCCGGGCGGAGCCACCAGACCGCCGGCCGCGCCGGCCTTGGCCTGGTCCCAGTAAAGAGGGTTGCGATCGCCCACGGTGTCCATGTAGGCGTTCACCAACCGCGGGGTGATTTCGTAGCGCAATGGCGTGAATTTGCGTCCTTTGGGCAGATCGTCGAAAACAAGTTCTGGCTTGGGACTGGTCATTGATCGCACCTTTTGCATCCGCTGAGGCCGGATTAACCGGCGGTGAAGGTCACCGAGAGGGGACCTTGGAACACGATTTCGCCGTCGGATTTATGGCACAAGGCCTGCAGCCGGGGGCGTTCCCCCACTTCAAGTACGGTGAACCGGGTGAGTAACACCGACCGCTGACCGGGCCAGGGCTTGATATCCAGGTCGTCCAGTTTCAGCTTCAACCCCCCGGGCACGGGCCAGCTCTTGCCCAAGGCATGGCGGATGATGTCTTCGGCCACCTGGGCGTCGGAGGCGCCGGCCATCTCCGGCTGCCACAGCAACAGGGCGGGCGCCACCTCGCGGCCGGGCTTGAGCGCCGAGGCGCCGAGGGGCTGGCTGGAGCAGCGGCGCACCGGGCCGCTACGGGTGGTGTGCCCCAGCATCTCCCGGCCGCAGATCTCCTCGGCGCGCCGGGACAACTCGATGGCTCCAATGGTGTCTATGCCGGTGTCCACCCCCAACTCGTCGAGCATCACCAGCATGTCCTCGGTGCAGGTGTTGCCGGAGAGCCCATAGTGATATTTGGGGCGTTTGGTGGAAGGCTGGCCGCCGATGCCGCCCAGGGAGCTGTCGTGATACACCACCCCCTGCTCCAGGGCGGCCAGGGTGTTGGCCAGGCCCATGCCCCGGGTGTCATGGAAATGGGCGATGAAATCCACTCCCGGGTAGCGCCCCAGCATCTCCTGATAGACCCGGCGCACCTGCAAGGGGTTGGCCTCGCCGGTGGTGTCGCCCAGCATGATGTAGTCCGCGCCTTGTTCCAGATACCAATCAGTGAGTTCCACAACCCGCTGGAGCGGCACCTCGCCGGACAGGGGGCAGCCAAAGGAGGTGCCAATGCAGCCGATGACCTTCAGCCCCTCGCTGCGGGCCTGGCGCACGATCTTGGCCAGGGGCGGCTTGGCCTCCTCCATGGTGCGTTCCAGATTGGCCAACAAGTGGTCCTCGCTGGCGGAGATGATGGCGGTTATTTCTTGGACCCCATAGCCGGCCTGGCAACAATCCAGTAGGCGCTCCAGGGCCTTTTGATTCGGGACGATGGCTATATAGGAGATATCGTCCGCCCGGGGAAGCCCCTTGAGCACCTCCACCGAATCAGCGAACTGCTTCACCAGCTTGGGGTGGGAAAAAGAGGTGGCTTCCATGCGCCGAAAGCCTAGACGCACCATCTGGTTGATCATCTGGAGCTTGATTTCAGTGGGGATGAAGCGCTCCTCGCCTTGAATCCCGTCCCTGGCCCAACATTCACAAATGTTTACTTGCCTAGGTATGGCCACTTTCTTTCTCCCAGAGATTAAGGTGAAAACCGTTTTAGAGATCATGTTTGATTTGCTTTTAATTTTCAAGAACAATATTGTCAACAAAAAAATTACATATTTGACCAAAATTTTGTTGACAAAATATGGCCGGGTGTATTTTACTGGTCCCCAGTTGAAGCCAACGGGATATTTCCTAGTGGAGCAACTATTGACAACATAATGAAACAATTGGTTAAACCAGCAGGCACCTGGGAGGCGGCAAAAGGGGAGTGCCTACGAGTTTGGTCCCCGGGGCAGGTGGAGCCAATTGGGTCGTCAACAGGACTCGCGCCCTTGGGAGGGTGCATCTAAAAAACGGCGGGAGGAGGGTTACATGGGCATGAAGGGGAGCAGGCGCCTGCTATCGGTAGTGCTGGCCATGTTGTTGGCCATAGGTTTGACCGGCAGTGTCGCCTGGAGTGGGGAAACGGTCCTGCGCTTCCAGGTGAACTACGCCGGCACGAGCAAGGGCGGGGCCAGCATGCGCTATTTTGCCGATCAGGTTGCCAAGGAGAGCGGCGGGGCGTTGAAATGCCAACTGTTCTTCGCCGGCCAAATCCTTAAAACCAAAGAGGCCTTTTCGGCTCTGCAAAAGGGAATGGTTGATGGCTTGTACTCAGCCCTTTTGTATTACGGAGGCATAGTCAAGGAGGCCAGCTGGGAATGGCTGCCTTTTACTTGGCAAGACCCGACCCAGGTCCTGGATTTGTACTACAAACACGGCTTGCTTGAATTGATGCAGCAGGCGTTGGCTCCTCATGGGGTGCAGTATCTGGGCGCCATCCCAATGGGCACGTTGGGTTTTTTGACGAGATTCCCCGTGGAAAATCTGGGCGATTTTAAGGGTAAGAAAATTAGGGGCGCCGGGCCCCAGGCCTCGGTGATCAAGTTGCTGGGAGGCACTCCGGTATCCCTGGCGGCGGCCGAGCAATACACCGCCTTGCAAAGAGGCACCATCGAGGGCACCATTTACCCTTGGTATACGGTGGGGGCGTACAAATTTTATGAAGTAATAGACTATATTATCACTCCAGGAGTGTATTCTCCTTGCGTGATCGACCTGATGATGAACCGCAAATCCTGGGAACGGCTATCTACCGCGGAAAGGCAGGCGATAAGCCGGGCCGCAGTTAACACCGTAAAGTGGACTGCGGGAGAAAATGCGGCTTGGGACCAGGATGGGCTTGCCGTAACCGCGAAGCACAAAGTCAAAATCATTAAGCTTTCCGACCAGGACATGAAGCAGCTGCGCAAGGCAACCAAGCCCATGTGGGACCAGGTGGCGGCCCGTAGCGAGCTTTCCGGCAAGGCGGTCAAGATTCTAAGAGAATATTTAAAGGCCGAATAACCTAAATTATCGCGTGCCGGCCGGCGTAATTGCCGGCCGGCACGCCGCCAACTTAGAGGCCATGGTTTCAAACAAAAATAAAATCACACCCATGCAATCCGAACTCGCCAATGTCCTGGAAGGACTGCGGCACGAGATTTACTCGGGTTTGCGCGTTCCCAGGGAGCGGCTGGTGGAAACCGATTTGGCCGAAGCATATGGGGTCAGCAGAATGGTGGTGCGCCAAGCGCTTAACCAGTTGGCCTCTGAGGGATTGGTAAGTCTGGAGCCCTACCGCGGGGCCTCGGTGGCCGAGGTGTCCCTTTCCCATATATCCGAAAGCTACCAGATGGTGGCCATGTTGGAGGGGTATGCGGCAATGTTGGCCACCCGGAGGATGGGACCGGAGGATTTTGCCGCCCTGGAGGAAAACCTGGAGCAGCAGAAGAGGCTGCGCATTGAAGATATCCGCCAGTGGCAGGAGCTAAACCATCAATTTCACCGTCGCATCAACCATAACTGCGGGAACAGGCGTTTGATCGCGCTGATAAGGGAAAATTGCCGCTTCACCAGTTATTGGTTCATCGTGCTTTCGGCCCCGGGACGTATCTCCACCAACATACAAGAGCACAAAGACATACTTAAAACCCTTCGCTTGGGTGATGTTAAGCAGGCCAGGAGCATGGTGGAGGCCCATATTCTACAGGCATCCAAGTATCTTGTTGAATTCTTAAGTAAAAACGTCCCCATGGGCGTATGGCGCCGTGAGCTATGAGCGCGGGGAGGTTTTTTTGTTCGTGTCTGTTAGCAATATAGTAAACAATTAGGTTTTTTAATTTAGGCTGCTCTGCGGCGCACACCTTCTCAGGTAGTTAACTAGGAGTTTTTTCATGGAACCTTACACCGACGAGATGCACGAGATATTCAGGGAGCAGTTTAGAAGGTTCTGTATCAAGGAGATTGCCCCCTTGGTGGATGAGGCTGAGCGGACGCAAACGTTTCCTCGGCATTTGTTTCCCCTGATGGGGCGAATGGGCTATCTGTGTGTGCGCTATCCCGAGGAATTGGGGGGCGCGGGCGTGGACAAAATAACCGAGGTTATCCTGCGCGAAGAACTTTCCCGCGTGTGCCAGGGGATAGCAAGTTCATGGTCGGGTCATAGCCACCTGGCCACCTATCCCATATATCGCCTGGGAACCGAGGAGCAGATACAGAAGTATTTAGTGCCCGCCATCAAGGGCGACAAAATCGGATCTTTCGCCCTGACAGAACCCGATGCCGGTTCGGACACCAAGTCCTTGCGGGCGGTGGCCATAAAGCAAGACAATGGCTACCTGCTCCGAGGCGCCAAAACCTTTATAACCAACGCGCCCATTGCCGACTTCTTCGTTGTGGCTGCATACATCGACAAATCGCTTGGCTACCATGGCATCGGCTTGTTTTTGGTCGATGCCAAGACGCCGGGGCTTACCGTGCACAAGATGGATAAGGAGGGAATCCGCTCCTCCGACACCGGCGAGGTTTCCTTCGATGATTGCCTGGTGGGTACAGACGCCTTGCTGGGGGGCAAGGAGGGCAATTTCAACTTGTTGATGGAAACTCTCAGCGAAGGGCGCGTTGGTGTGGCGGCCAACATGGTGGGCGTTGCCCAGGCCGCGTATGAAGCGGCCTTGCGCTATGCAAAGGAGCGGCACCAGTTTGGGCAGCCTATCGGCAAATTTCAGGCCATCAGCCACCTACTGGCCAACATGGTCACCCAGATTAGGGCCGCCCGGTTAATGGTTTTTGCGGCTGCCCGCCTCATCGATCAAGGCAAGCCATGCATCCTGGAAGCCAGCACTTGCAAGCTGTTCGCCTCCGAAGTGGCGGTGCAGGCCGCGCGTGACGCCATACAGATACACGGTGGATACGGCATCATGAGCGAATTCCCCGTGTTCCGCTATCTTCGCGACGCCTTGGTTTACACCATTGGGGAGGGCACCTCGGAGATACAGCGCAACATAATAGCCAAACAGATTGGGCTGTAGTAACCCAGGCCATCCCAAGGAAATTATTACGCATGCCGTCAGCGAATCAAATGCTGTTAAGTAGCTTGGCAGCCAAAAACGCCGTCTATGCTCCAGACAAGGACTTCCTGGTGGAGCAAAAACGCCGGTGTTCCTTTAAACAATTTAATCAACGCACCGATGCCTTGGCCGCGGGCCTGCTGGCCAGGGGGCTTCAGCCCGGTCAGCGGGTGGCGGTCATGAACCACAACTCCATCGAGTTGTTGGAGGTCTATTTCGGGGCCATGAAGGCTGGCGGCGTGGCTTTGCCCTTGAACGTGCTCCTTAGTCCCATTGAGATCGGTGGCATCATGCAAGACGCCGATCCCTCCTTTGTCTTGGCCGGCGCGTCTTATCTGGACAAACTGGATTTGGGCGGCTTGAGCCAGCGGGGCGCGCAGGTTTTCATCATCGGAAACGGCCGGGAAGGGGAGCAAAGCTACGAAAGCCTCCTGTCCGGTTCCGGCGCGGCGCCGCCCGAGCCCCAAGTTGGCGACGACGATGTGGCCCTGCTCATCTACACCAGCGGCACCACCGGAGCGCCCAAGGGGGTCATGCTCACCCATCGCAATCTGATTAGCGACGCCTGGGCCACCAGCGTGGCCCGCCGCTTGGGCAAAGACGAAATTTCCTTGGTTACCGCGCCACTGTATCAGTCAGGCGCCTTGGGCAGCATGCTGGGCAACGTGCTCCGCACCAACACCGTGGTTTTGCTCAACGGTTTCAATCCGGGCCAGGTGCTGGAAACCATCGAGCGCGAGCGGGTGAACAACGCCTTGCTGGTGCCCGCCATGATTATCAAATTGTTGCAGGCCCCCAATTTGGACCGCTACGACCTAAGCAGTATGCGCACCGTCATTTACGGGGCATCACCCATGCCGGTGCCGGTGCTCAAACAGGTGATGGCCCGTTTCGGTTGGGAGTTCATGGGCGCTTGTGGGGCCACCGAGACCGGGCCGGCCTACATTGCTTTTTTGGACCGGGAAGATCACCAACTGGATGGGGACCCCGCCAAGGAGCGCCGCCTGGCCTCGGTGGGCAAGGAGGGCATAGACGCTCAGGTGCGAATCTTCGACGAGCAAGATCAGCTTTTGCCCCCCGGCGAGGTGGGGGAGATCGTGGTGCGTGGCCCTCATATCATGAAGGGCTACTGGAACAAGCCCCAGGAAACCGCCGAGGCCCTGCGAGGCGGTTGGTATCACACCGGCGACCTGGGCTTGATGGACGAGGACGGCTACATATTCATCGTAGGCCGCAAGAAGGACATGATCATCAGTGGCGGTTTCAACGTATATCCCCGCGATATCGAGATTGCCCTGGTAGAGCATTCCGCGGTTTGCGAGGCGGCGGTGGTTGGCATACCCCACGAAATGTGGGGGGAGACGCCCCGGGCCTACGTGGTGCTACAACCCGGACTTCCGGCTCCCTCCGATGAAGAATTGATGACTTTCCTTCGGGATCGTCTGGCCCCCTTCAAGCTTCCCAGGGGCGGGTTCGTCTTTGTGGACAACTTGCCCCGGAACGCCTCGGGCAAGGTGCTCAAGCGCAATCTGCGTGCCCAAGCCCAAAAGGAGATGGCGTGAAGCAACCCACTTTAATGCGCTGGCTGTCGGTTGTTGACCGAATCAGTCTTTGGACCGCCCGCTTGGCCTGCTGGCTGACTCTCCTAATGATGGCCTTTCTCTTGAGGGAGATTATCGGGCGCTACCTTCTCAACGCACCTTCCGGCTGGGTCAACGAGGTGAACCAATACCTTCTTTGCGCCCTTAGCATGATGGGCGGGGCCTACTGCATCTCCACCGACTCGCACATAAGGGTGGACATATTCTGGCGCAGGTACGGAGCTAGGGGACAGGCCGGCGTCGAACTGGCCGCGTTCGTTTTTTCCCTGGCGTTCCTGGGGGTGATTTGCTGGATGGGGGTGGGGGAGTCGTGGGAGGCGATTATTGATGACAAGCGCTCCATGAGCGTGTTCTCGCTGCCTTTGTGGCCCTCCATGTCGGCCGTGGCCGTGGGCACCGGCTTGATGCTCCTACAGTTGACCGTACGCATGATCCGCAATGTCTTACAGCTCATCACCGGGAGCGACCAGCATCCCCCGGTGGTGGGTCTGCTGGAGTAGGCCCGCCATGTTGAGCTTTACCGCCATACTGATGCTGTTGTTCCTGGTCTTGGTGCTGCTGGCCGTAGGCATACCAATTGGTTTCGCCTTGGGTGGCGTCTCGGTTTTGGGCGTCCTGGTTCTCATGGGGCCCTCCGGGTTGTTCATGCTCTTCGCCACCGCTTATGGGGAGGTGACAAACTACCTGCTCATTGCGGTCCCCTTATATATTTTCATGGCCAACATGCTGGGAGTCAGCAACCTGGCCGACGATCTGTTCCAAGCGGTGCATAATTGGTTCGGCCGCCTGCGGGGCGGGCTGGCCATGGGCACCGTGGTGATCTGCGCTCTTTTCGCGGCCATGGCCGGTATCTCCTCGGTGGCCACTGTGGCCATGGGGCTTATCGCCCTGCCTGCCATGCTCAAACGGGGATACCACAAGGATCTGGCCGTAGGAAGCATCTCCGCTGGCGGGGCCTTGGGCATACTCATACCCCCCAGCATCATCATGATCATCTATGGCTCGATTGCCGAAGTTTCCATTGGGCAGTTGTTCATGGGTGGGGTGATTCCAGGGATTCTGCTTACCGCGATTTTTGTGATCTACATCGGTGTTCGGTGTTTTATGCGTCCCAGCCTGGGGCCCCCCATCGAGGAATATTTAAGTTTTAGCGAAAAGGTTCGCTCTCTCAAGGGCGTCATCTTGCCGCTGTTGCTAATCGCGTCGGTGCTGGGGGTTATCTATTTTGGCGTATGCACCCCCACCGAGGCCGCGGCCATAGGCGCCGCTGGCTCCTTGGTGTGCTGCATGATCTATCGCAAACTTACCTTCCGCAATCTCTACCAGGCCTGCATCAGGACCCTGCGCCTAAACGCCATGGTGCTCTGGATCATGATAGGGGCGGTGTCGTTCTCGCATTTGATGTCCCTGGCCGGGCTGCACACCCACACCTTGGATCTGATTTCCAAGATTCAAGCCGAGCCCTGGGTCATTCTCGTGGCCATGCAACTCACCTTCTTCATTTTGGGCATGTTCCTCGATCCCGCCGGGGTGATCATGATAACCACCCCCGTGTTTCTGCCCATCGTCAACCAGTTGGGCTTTGATCCGGTGTGGTTCGGAGTCCTGTTCGTTATCAACATGGAGATGGCTTACCTCACTCCACCCTTCGGCTTCAATCTTTTCATTATGAAGGGTGTGGTGCCCCCCAACATCAGCATGGGCGACATTTACCGTTCCATCATTCCTTACGTGGTTCTGCAGGCCATCTGTCTGATTTTGGTGATCGTGTTCCCGCAGTTGGTGCTTTGGCTGCCCCAGCACATGGTGGTTAAATGATCGCTGCCGGGAAGGGCGTTTTGCAGTCGATGTTGGTGCTGGACCTGGCGCAGCTCATCACCGGGCCCTGGTGCGCCAGCTTGCTGGGCGACCTCGGGGCCGAGGTCATCAAGATCGAGCCTCCCGGCTCTGGCGAAGCCATGCGGCATATCGGGCCCGAACGGGATGGCCAAGGCATCCTGTTCTTGGCGGTGAACCGCAACAAACGCTCCTTGACCCTCGACCTGGGCGATCCCCGGGGGCGCGAGGTCCTGGATGGGCTCATCGCCAAGGCCGATGTGTTGGTGCAGAATTTCAGACCCGATGTGCGGCGGGCCTACGGCCTGGAGTATGAAGATGTCCGCCGTGTCAAGCGGGACATAGTGTATCTGTCGGTTACCGCCTTTGGCGAAGAGGGGCCCTACTGCCTCAAGCCGGGGACGGACCACGTTTTTCAAGGCCTGAGCGGGTTGATGAGCGTGTCCGGCGAGCCGGGGAGGGGGCCTTTGCGTTGCGGTGTCCCTGCCGCGGACATGACCGCCGCCATGTTGTCCTTCGCCGGCGTGCTGGCCGCCCTGCTGCACCGCCAGCAAACTGGCCAGGGCCAAAAAGTGGAGGTTAACCTCCTGGACGCGGCCATGGCCCTTCAGCAGACCACCATCACCGAATTTTTACTCACGGGGAGTCAGGCGCCGCCCACGGGAAACTCCAGCCCCTTTGCCTGCCCCGTGAGCGTCTTCGCCTCACGCGACGGCAACATCTGCATCTCGGCTTTCAATAATAAGTTTTGGCGCGGTTTGTGCCAAGCCCTGGGGCTTGAAGAGCTTTTGGACGACCCGCGCTTCACGGGCGCCGCCCAACGCATGGCCCATAGAGAGGATTTGGAGACCATCTTGTCCCGGCGTTTCGCCCAAGGGGACTCGGCCCACTGGCTGTCAAAATTGGAGGCGGCAGACGTCCCCTGTAGCCCGGTGCATGACTATGCGTCTTTGCTCCAGGACCCTCAGGTGCAGCGCAATGGTCTCGTTTGCGATCTGCCCCATGACCAGTTGGGGTCGGTGCGCACCTTGGGCAATCCCCTATCGTTCTCGGCTTCACCTTCCCGGCTAGGTGCGGGCGCGCCCCTGTTGGGGAAGCACACCAGGCAGATTTTAAACGAACTTGGTTTTGATCCGGCGCGGATAAGACAACTCGGCGACGACGGAGTCATCTGAGAGGAAGATCTAAATGAACAAGCAAGATGCAGTGATAGTTGAGGGGGCGCGTCTTCCGGTGGCCAGGGGCGGTGCGGGCGGCGCCCTGAGCATGGTCCCGGCGGAAAAATTCGGCGCTCACTTACTCAAGCAATTGATGAGCCGCAGCGCGGTGAATCCCCTGGAGATCGACGACGTGATCATGGGGAACGTGATGGGGGCCTATTTGTGCTTTTCCCGTCTGTGCCTGTTGGAGGCCGGCCTGCCCATCGAGGTGCCCGGCTACACCCTGGACCGCAACTGCGCCTCGGGTTTGCAGGCGATTGCCTCTGGCTCCCAGGCCATCCGCTGCGGGGAGGCCGGGCTGATCGTGGCCGGCGGGGCCGACTCCATGACCCGGCAGCCCTGGTTTGTGGAAAAGCCCGCCACGGGCTTTCCCCGCGGGCCCCTGGAACCCAGGGTGTTGGCCGGCGGCCGGGTCACCGCGCCGGAGTCCTTTGGTGACTACAGCATGGGCGAAACCGCCGAGAACGTGGCCGAGCGCTTCGGCATCTCCCGCGAGGATCAGGAGGCCCTGGCCCTGGAGAGCCACCGCCGGGCCCGGCGGGCCTGGGAGGAGGGCCGCTTCGACCAGGAAGTAATCCCCATACCGGTGCCCCAACCCAAGGGAGAGCCCAAGATCTTCTCGCGCGACGAGACCATCCGCGAGGATGAGCAGTTGGCCCGCATGCCCCGCTTGCCCACCATCTTCCGCCAGGGAGGCACGGTAACGGCGGCCACTTCCTCGCCGGTGACCGACGGCGCCGCCGCAGTGGTCATGATGTCCGCCGGCAAGGCCGCGGATATGGGGCTCAAGCCCTTGGTCAGGGTGGTTTCCACCGCTTCGGCCGGCGTGGAGCCCTCGCACATGGGCTTGGGGCCGATCCCCGCCGTGCGCAAGGCTCTCAAGTTGGCCGGCTTGACCGTGAACGACCTCGACCTGGTGGAGTTCAACGAGGCCTTCGCCGCCCAGGCCCTGGCTTGCTACCGCGAGCTGGGCCTGGACCAGGAAAAAGTCAATGTCAACGGCGGCGGAATGGCCCTGGGGCACCCCATAGGAGCCACCGGCGCCAGGCTCACCGTAACCCTGATGTACGAGATGGTGCGGCGGGGCGCGCGCTACGGCCTGGCCACCATGTGCGTGGGCGGCGGCCAGGGCACGGCGGTTATTTACGAGTTGGCCGGCTGATGAACCAGGGAAGCAACATGACCCTGGGGGCCGCCCTGGAACGAAACGCGGCCAAATACCCTAACAAGAAGGCGGTGCGCGATCACCGCGCCGAGCTGACCTACGGCCAATTTGATCGGCGGGTGAACCGCCTGGCCAACGCCCTGGCCGGCCAAGGCCTGGGGCGGGGGGCCCGCTTGCTTTCGCTTGGCTCCAACTGCCTGGAGTTGATGGAGCTGTTCCTGGCCTGCCTGAAGATAGGGGTGGTGGTTTGCCCCCTGGACACCCGCGGCACCTTGCAAGATCAGGTGGCGCTGGCCACCCTGGTGCAGCCTTGCGGGTTAGCCTTCCATCCCGAACAGGCCGCCAGGGCCCAGGAGTTGCAGCCCCATCTGGATAACCAGGCTCCTTGGATCTGCCTGGGGTCCGATGCCGTGGCCGGTGCCACGGCCACCGAGTCCTTGATCGCCAAGGGTGCCGACGCCGCGCCCAAAACCGAGGTGACGGGCGAGGATGTGGCTTTCGTGTTGTTCACCGGTGGCACCACCGGCGCGCCCAAGGGTGTGGAGCTTAGTCACCACAACCTGATCTGGAACGCCATTAACGTCATCGCCGAAAACAGGAGCCCCTCCCCGGAAGCGGTGATCTGCTATCCCATGCAGATTTATCACTCCGGCGCCCTGAGCCGCTTCCTGGCCACCATCTTCGCCGGGGGCACCTTTGTCGGCTTGCCCAAATTCGATCCCGCCCAGTACCTGGACACCCTGGAGGCCGAGGGCGGGACTTTTGTGGTGGGCAACCAAGCCATATGGGAAATGCTCCTGCGCGAAAACAACCGGCGCGGCCGTTGCCTGGATGCCGTCACCTCCTGGCTTCATGCCCAGGGCGACCTGGACCTGGATCTGCGCGAGCGCCTGGAGCGTGATTTGTTCCCCAGGGGAAGCATGTATGCCAGCTACGCACTCACCGAGGCCTCGCCCGGAGTGACCGTGCTCAAGCCCTGGGACCAGCCCCGGCAATGGCCGAGCATCGGGCGGGCCTATCTGACTCTGGAGGTGCGCCTGGGCGGCGAAGACGACCAGCCGGTGGCCCCGGGAGAGGTGGGCCAGATCTTGGTGCGGGGGCCCAATGTGATGCGGGGCTATTATCGCAACCCCGAGGCCACGGCCCAGGCCCTTGCCGGTGGCTGGCTGCACACCGGCGACCTCGGGCGCGCCGACGATCTGGGGTGCCTGTATTTCGTGGACCGGATAAAGGACATGATCAAAAGCGGCGGGCTAAACGTTTATGCCGCCGAGGTGGAGCAAGTGCTGCGCGGCCATCCGGAGGTGCAGGAAGTCGCGGTCATCGGCGTCCCTCACCCCCAGTGGGGCGAGAGCGTGCGGGCGGTGATAGTGCCTTGCCCCGGCGCCCAGCCCAGCGGCGAGGAGATCATCGAATTTTGCCGGGGACGCTTGGCCAGCTACAAAAAGCCCACTTCGGTGGCTTTTGCCGAAATGCTGCCCAAAGACTCCTTTGGCAGCAAGATCAAGAAAAATATCCTACGCGAACTGTATGGCCGGGACCTTTAGGTCCGGACCGATTAAGGAGATTGGCATGGGAGAAGTAAACACCATAGGCGTTTTGGGCGTGGGAATCATGGGTGCGGGCATCGCCCAGGTGGCCGCCGCCAGCGGATTCAATGTGGTGGCCATAGACCCTTCTGAGCCGGCGATGGAAAAGGCCCAGCAGACCATGGCCCGCAGCTTGAAAAAATTAGGGGGCAAGGGAAGGCTTTCCTCCTCTCCGGAGGAGATCACCGAACGCATTAAGTGGAGCAGCGATCTACAGGAGGTGCGGCAAGCCGATTTCGTCATCGAGTCGGTGCCCGAGGTCATGGAGCTCAAGCAGGAGACTTTGAACCGGGTCGACTCCTTGTGCGGGCCGGATGTCATATTAGCCAGCAACACTTCTCAGTTTTCCATAACCGCCCTGGCCTCGGCCACCAAAAGGCCGGATCGCTTCGTGGGCATGCATTGGTTCAATCCGGCGGTGCTCATGAAGCTCATCGAGGTGGTCCGCAGTCTGGAGACCAGCGATGCCACCCTGGAAACCACTCTGGAGGTGTGCCGCCGGCTGGGCAAGGAAACGGTGGTCTGCAAAAAGGACACGGTGGGCTTTATCACCTCCCGCATGCTCTGCCTGTGGGGAACCGAGGCGGCCCGAATCATGGAGGAAGGCATTGCCAGCGTCGAGGATATCGACAAGGCCTGCCGCCTGGCCTTCGGGCATCCCATGGGCCCCTTCGAGTTGAGTGACTTTTCGGGTTTGGAAACCGGCCTAAGGGTTCGGCGAAACTTGTTTGACGCCCACGGCGAAAGATATCGCCCCACCCCCACCTTGGTGAATCTGGTAAATGCCGGCCACTACGGCCGCAAGACCGGTCGAGGCTACTACGACTACTCCGGAGACGAATAAATGCTTGGCTTTGACCTGACCGAAGAGCAGCGGATGATCCAAAAGACCGCTCACGACTTCGCCGCCAAGGAACTCCGCCCCATCGCCCTGGAATGCGACCGGGACGAAACCTACCCGGTGGATCTGATCCGCAAGGGGCATGAGGCGGGACTCATCTCCTTTCATTTTCCCGAGGAGTATGGCGGGGCCGGGGTGAGTGACCGGGTGTCCTGGACCCTGGTGCGCGAAGAACTGGCCTGGGGTTGCCCAGGCCTTTGCATCGCCATGATGGCCTCCAACCTGGCGGCGGTGCCCATCCTGCACATGGGCTCTCAAGAGCAAAAGGCCAAGTACCTCACCTGTCTCACCGACCCCCAAAAACCAGTTCTGGCGGCCATGGCCATGACCGAGCCCGACGCGGGCAGCGACGTGTCTTCCATCCGCACCACGGCTCGCAAACAAGGCGGCCGCTATATCCTCAATGGCCGCAAGACCTTCATCACCAACGGAGGCATCGCCGATGTGACCGTGGTCTATTGCCGCATGGAGGGCAGCAAGGGCTTGGAGGGCATGACCGCCTTTATCATCGATGGCAAGCCCCAAGGCTTTTCCATGGGCAAGAAGGAAGAAAAGATGGGCATCCGGGCCAGCCACACCTCGGAGCTGATCCTGGAGGATGTGGAGGTGCCCGAAGCGGACCGGCTGGGCGGAGAGGGCGAAGCCTTCTTGCTGTCCATGCGCATGTTTGATGAAAGCCGCATCATGGTTGCCTCCCTGGCCCTGGGCATTGCCCGCGCCGCCCTGGAGATAGCGGTGGAATACGCCGGCCAGCGCAGCCAATTCGGCAAGTCCCTGAACAAGTTCGAGGGCATCTCCTTCAAGCTCTCGGACATGGCCATGCGCCTGGACGCGGCGCGTCTGCTCACCTGGCGGGCGGCCTGGCTGGCCACCCAAGGCAAGCGCATGACCAAAGAGAGCGCCATGGCCAAATGCTACGCGGCCGAGGCGGCCCATTGGATTTGCGATCAGGCCCTGCAGGTGTTGGGCGGCTATGGCTACATGCGCGAGTACCTGGTGGAGAAGCTGTGCCGCGATTCGCGCATCTTCCGCATTTTCGAGGGCACCAGCGAGATCATGCGTTTGATCGTCTCCCGCGAACTCTACCGAAATTGAGTGGGGAGGCCGTCATGGACTACCAATATCTTCACCTGCAACGGCAAGGGCACACCCAAGTCCTGACCGTGGATTTTCCTCCCTCCAACGCTCTGGACCCCCGGGTGCGCGATGAACTCTCACAGGCCATCGGCAGGGCCGCTGAAGACGACGAGGTCTGGAGCTTGGTTATCACTGCGGCGGGCGAAAAGTTCTTCATGGCCGGGGCCAATATCCGCGCCCTGGTTGAGTTGGACGAGGCGCAAGCCCTGGCCAGGGCCCAGGCGGCTCGGGATTTTTTGGACTCCCTGTGGCGCATGCCCAAGCCGGTCATCGCAGCCATAAACGGCTATTGCCTGGGTGGAGGGCTGGAATTGGCCCTTGCCTGCGATATCCGGGTGGCCGCCCTGCACGCCGAGCTGGGCTTGCCGGAGGTGACCCTTGGGCTGATGCCCGGCGGCGGCGGCACCCAACGCCTGCCCCTGGTTGTGGGCCAGGGTTTGGCCCGCGATCTGATAATGACCGGCCGGCGCCTAAAGGCCGATGAAGCCCTGGCCATGGGGCTGGTGCAACGGGTGGCGCCTTCCGGCAAGGTTTTGGAAGAAGCCTTGGCCGTGGCCGAGCGCATCAACGCAAATGGACCCCTGGGGGTGCGGGCGGCGAAACAGGCCCTGAACGCCGCAGCGGAGATGCCATTGGACCAGGCCTTTGACGCCGAGAACCGCCTTTGGGCGTCTTTGTTCAACACCCAGGACCTGCGCCGGGGGGTGGAGGCGTTCCTGGGTAAAAGCAAGCCACGCTATGAGGCTAACTAGATGAAGGAAAATAAAAATGGACTTTGATCTGCCCGAAGACATTCGGTTGATGCAGGCCACGATAAATAAGTTTGTTAACCAGACCCTGGAACCCCTATCGGCGCAGATAGAGGAAGATGACGCCATTCCCGAGGATGTAGTGCAAAGCATGCGGGAAATGGGTTTGTTCGGTATGTCCGTGCCCGAGGAGTATGGAGGGCTGGGGCTGCCCACCTTGGGAGAATGCCTGGTCTACGAGGAGATATCCCGGGTCAATTCCTCGGTGCGCATGCGTTTTAGCACCAACAACGGAATCGGCTCCCTGGGCATTCTATATGATGGCACCCCCGAGCAGCGGGAACGCTTTCTGCCTTCCATAGCCAGTGGGGAAAAGACCATCGCCTTCGCCCTGACCGAGCCCGACGCCGGCTCGGACGCTTCGGCCATCCGCACCAGCGCGGTGCGCGACGGTGACCAATTCGTGCTCAACGGCCGCAAGATGTTTATCACCAACGGAGCCATCGCAGACCTGATCACCGTGCTGGCGGTGACCGACCCCGATAAAGGGGCGCGTGGCGGTATAACCGCCTTTGTGGTGGCAAAGCCGACGCCAGGGCTTGAGGTGGGCAAGCTGGAAAAGAAAATGGGGCTCCGGGGTTCGGGCACGGCCGAGTTGATCTTTGAAGATTGCCGGGTGCCGGTGGACAACGTCATCGGCGGCGAGGAAATGATCGGGCGGGGCTTTCAGACAGCAATGAAGGTGCTTGACAAGGGCCGCCTGACCCTGGCCGCCAGTTCGGTGGGCATGGCGCGCAAGGCGCTTGAGCTGGCGGTGCTCTACGCCAAGCAAAGGGTGCAGTTCGGCCGGCCCATCGGCGAATTCCAGCTTATCCAGGGCATGTTGGCCCAGATGGCCACCGAGATTTACGCAGGGCAGACCATGGTCTACCGCACCGCATGGCAAAAGGACCAGGGGCGGCCTGTGCGCAAAGAGGCGGCAATGTCCAAGCTCTACTGCACTGAAATGTTGGGGAGGGTATGCGACTCGGCCCTGCAGATACATGGTGGCATGGGCTACATGAAAGAGTATGCCATCGAGCGTATTTACCGCGATGCCCGAGTCACTCGCATTTATGAGGGGACCAGCGAGATCCAAAAGCTGGTGATTGCCAAAGAATTGCTTAGGGATTGAGTTTGTGGCCGGGCGTAAATGGATTCGTCCTTTGATAGGTTAAGGCCTTTGGTCATAACCGAGATGCTGGGTATGGTTTTTAACGCTATGGGGGCAGGCCATGTGCAGGCAAACTTCTGTCCAACGTCTCAACATGCCAATGTCATTGGTAATGTACAAGGCGGTACTGTCC